>Ga0307508_10004940_pt1 | contig 12824 bp, 21 predicted proteins | sample 9_EM_MG_FD_203089 | JGI IMG/M metagenome (GOLD analysis project Ga0307508, IMG submission 203089) | Populus trichocarpa ectomycorrhiza microbial communities from riparian zone in the Pacific Northwest, United States - 9_EM | ecosystem: Host-associated > Plants > Roots > Unclassified | place... | reverse complement strand
CTGTTATAAAAAATTGTATTGTCATAATTATAAGTTTATTATTAATGAATTATCTTGAGTTAAATCTATTGATTTTGCTAATACATCTATACTTGAACGTTCGAAATTTACTATTATTTTATCACCAAATCGATTTTCAGTATTACATTTGTTTAGGAAAAATAAAAATTTTTCTTCATTAGTTATTTTGCAACTATTAAATGCAATCAAATCAAATTTTCTTCTATTTTCAAAGAAATTATAAGTAGTACTAGATAAAAATAGAATAGTAGAACCATTTGAACATTCTATATATCTTTGTGTTTCTTTATATTTAATACTTAAAGGAATTATTTTTGATAATAATTTACTTAATTCTATAAAACTTGATATATATTCTTTTGCTTCTGAAAGTTTACAAACAATTACACCTCTAAATTTTAAATTAAAATAACACTTATAAAAAAGATACATACATAAAAACATCTCAAAGCCTGGAGTTGTCGGTTTACCTTCAATAAATAAAAATTTTTCTTTATGTGCAAAGGTTTTGTAATACATATCAAAGATTTTTTTAAGGAGCTCTTGTTTAAAAAAATCTTTAGACATTATTTCAATACCATCAACCTTATCATATTCTTTTATAGATAATAAAAAATGAATAAATAAGTCAAAGTTTTCTTTATATAAATCAAACTTCTTTTTTGTCATTAACTTTACTTTCAAAGGCAATTACTTTTCCACCTTCTTCTAATACTTTTATATCATCAATACTATGTTTTATGGATGCAAAGTATTTTATTCTTTCTTCTTGTAAATCAAGACATATATTCTTAATTTGTTCTTTAAATTTATCTATACTCTTTTCTTTGAATTTTAAATTTGTAGAAATTTTTAATATAGAATCTGTTATTGTTTGTGTAGGCAGATTTAACCAATGTTCACAAAAAACAGCTAAACTTTCAGCTATTTCAAATGCATCTGAACCAAAAGAGATATTTTCATTCAGTTCATTATCTACTTGTCTTCTTTTAAAAGATGCAACAGGAATTCCTAATTGTATAGCTTCATCTATCATTTGAGAGCTACATAATATTTTATCAACAACTAAGAGTAAGCAACAATGCTTCAATGAGTCAATATAATACTCATAATTATCTCTTGGTAATACTTTAAATGTAAAAATCTTTAAATTTGGGTATTTATTATAAAAGACATTAATGATCTGTTGAGCTAATTCATTATTCCCAATATTAGTCAGACAAATAGTAGGATATATCTCAGTTTCTTTTCTTTCAATACTAAATGTTTCTAATGGATATTCATCCAACATATGTCCTTCAAATGAGAATAATTTTTCATAATCTTCTTTTAATTCTTTATTAGTGAAGAGTAATTTCTTAACGCCTATAGTATTATAATCATAACTAGGATTTAAAGAACTTAATCCTGAATAACTTGAAACTAAGATTACTTTTTGTATAAGTTTAGTCTCTATTAAATTATCTAGAATTTCTTGAAATTGGTCAGGTACTATTAATGTATCTGAAATTTTAAAAGAATATTGAGATTTCGTCTTATTTGATTTTCTGCTCTTCTTTTTGATAATATATTCAACATTTAACGTCTTTAAATGTTTGTACTCATTGAATAACCATTTACATTTAAAACCATCAATTTCATGAAGTACTACAATATTATATCCTAATTGCTGTACTTCATATGCTGTTTCGTAGATAAATTTAACCAATGTATTTACTACAGCAATATCAGGACAATAGAAGATATATCTATTATCTTTGTTAGATAGTTGTAAGAAAACTTCTTCTAATAATCTTAACTTATATCCCTTTTTTTCTTTTTCAGGCATACTATCTATTCTTGCCTGTTTTAAATTCTGTTCAATAATTGATTTACTCACTAATTTTATTTTTTAAGTTATTAAAGTGTTTTAAAGCTGCATCAGTTTTGAATTCAAAAATTAAATTGTCTTTTGTGTCTATTGCAAATAAAAAAGCATTATCTTTTTCTACTTCATCAATAATACTATCAAATTGCTTTTTTATAGTAATGATAAAATAGATTTGTTCTTCTGTTAATTCAAAATTTCCTGTTTTTTCATATAAATCTTTACATTCAAAATAAAAATAATCTAATAATTCATTTTGATTAAGTTTATTTTTTTTTAATAAAGCTGGGTTTAAATTATATACTATATATCTACAATAGTCTTTTATTTCTTCCATAACTAAATTATTAAGTAGAAATAAACGCATAGGTTTTGGATTATTCTTCTTTGCCATTATTTTCTCTAAATCTTGAATAACTATTTAAATAAGTTTCCATATTCTCTTTTGCAATATTATTTTTAGTATGAAAGAAGAATTTTGGTAATGGAACTTTATAATGATCACAACGAAGAATTAACCACTTTAAACAATCATATCCTTCTTTTTCTTCTTGAAGATCATTATCTAATGATACAATCTCAGGAATTCCGTTGTTAATTATACCAACTGTAAACTCTTCAAAATTTTTTACTATCAACCATCTTATACTCAAATAATCAATATCACACCAATACACTTCACTTGGTAACCTCTCGTCATCTAAAAATAGATTCATTACCTATAAAATTTCTTTTTTCAATTCAATTTCTAGTTCTTTAAACCAAAATTCAAAATCAGATAAACCTTCAGCATTTTCTTGTTCAGGATTTTTCTTTGGATTCCAAACTGAAAAGTATTCTGAATCATCAAATGGACGATCATGAAGCCAAAAAACAAGTGAAAATGGTAAAAGGCGGGACTTTGAAACAAAATACATGGTATTCGCTTTTTTGCGATTTACCATGTATTCATCTATTAAAACTATATCAAATAAATATTGTTGAGCAATATTAATAATGTCTATATCTTTTTTGCAAATTACTTCTGCATCAGAATAAAGATTAAAAGAATAATCTTCAATAAACTTTTTGTAGTGTTCTTCATTATAAAAATACTCTTTCCAATCACTATTTTTTAATTCAACATCCGTCTTTTTACAGGTTGTTTTAACATAAAACTCTTCAACTAAAGGTTCTTTTAATTGATTTTTCCAATAAAACCTGACAAGGTCTTCGACATGCTCTTCTCCTGCGTCAAATTCATTTTGTTTATCATCAAATAATTGCTTTTTAAATATAGCATATGAATTATTGAATGAAGGAAGACGAAGGGCATAATCAATAAAAATTGCTACTTTTTTTCTCATTTTCAACATTTTGTTACTTGAAAGTATTGAAAAAGAAAAAAAAGACAAAATCAAGTAGTAGATTTAACTATTTGATATTGTTCAAAATCATTACACAACTCCTCTTTATTATATACGCAACTATAACAGTAATTCTTCTTTGTAATAAATTTTATCTTTTCAAAATTATCAAGCGATATAGAATGTAAAGCAATCTTTTTAGCTGTATTTTTAAAAAAAGAAATAAAGTCATCACACATTTTCCTTGTTATATCAATATTATATAACTCTTGTTTTTCAGGTTCTTCTCTAGGCAAATTGTAAAACTTAGTATCAATCAATTCAAAATCTATATTCTTTACAAAAGAATAAAAATGTTTATATAACATGAGTTGAGCATAGAAGTACTCATTATCTTTTTCTTTCTTATCTATATCCCAAACCTTTCTAGATGTTTTCCAGTCAACAATCAAATATCTTCCTGTTTTTTTATTTTTTAAGACAAGGTCAATAAAGCCTTTAAATGTTACTAAGATATCATCTTCATTTAATAACTCAATACCATCTAATTTTATTTCTAAATCAGCTATTTCATAATCTTCAAATCGTTTATAAAAGTTCAAGCCCTTTATTAGTTTCAATGCTTGAAACATAAAGATTGAAGCTAATTTTTTATTATTAAAGAGATTTAGAAGCTTTACATCTTTAATCTTTTCTAATTCTTCTTTTAAAGAACTTTTAAAAATAGTCTTTATCGTTTCCTCAGCATTAAACTTCATCATACTTTTTAACTTGGAATTCCCAAATAAACTCTCAATTGTTGCATGAATTGCTGATCCAAAAATCAATTCTTCGGATTCACCTGATGGAAGTTTAAGGTGATAATTTAGATACCACTTATGAGGGCACTGTAAGTAACAGGAAAATTCTGAAAACGATATTCTTCTAGTTATGGACATTTATTTGTTTTGATTGTACTCTTGAATCTTTTTTCCATTCATTTGATAGTGTTTTTCTATATTGAACGAATCCACGGAAATTCCCACACCAGCCTTGGTTTTCTTTTGGCATATATTTATAATCAGCTGCCCAATCAAAGTTCGTCCATTCCATTTTACCATTTACATAATCTCTATGCTCTTCTTCGGACATACATTTGGCACAATGTTCAAAGGGTGAAAAGTGCCCACTATTTAATAATCTATCATGTAATTCTATATCTTTTTCATAATCATGCTTCAATTGCGTATCTAAAGTTGTATATGAAGTACGAGCACATCTCGCTGTAGCAATCTTTATTCTGCTATCTAAATATAATGCTTCAATATTAGTAGTAGATTCTAATTTACCGTAATGTAATAATCTTATTTTATCTGCATCTATATCATCTCCAAAAGGCATATGCCATTCACTTGAGGTTAATAATTTAGGAATAGATTTGTTATATTCTTCTAACATTTTGTAGGCTAAATCTTGAATATGAATTTCTGCATCTGGATGACAACGAAGGGCAAAGAAATTTTGGAAATCTGTTGCGGTTACCAAAGTTGTAATATACTGAAATGGATTTAAGAATCTATTTACGTTTTGTTTATGTATTTTTTTATCATTCAAATATTTTACAAATTTTATTGTATGGTTTAAATATTCTAATGTTTCCTTATTTAATTCTTCTATCAAATTTTTATCTACTATTCTATCACCTTGCATACCTTTTTTTGCTTCTGTCCAGATTGGTAAAAATGGATTTTTTGCCACCGTTTCTAAAATTCTCTCTATAGGTATAGCTCTGTTAGAAGCAGCGTTTCTACTAAAAATTCTATGAGTCATTAACTCAGAATGAACAATTAATGGATAAGTTAATAAAAAAGAAGTTATTCTATCTCCAAAACTATTAATTGAATCACCTACGATTTTAGTTGTAATAATTGGTTCGTTCATCTTTTATTTTTATTGTTTAGTTTACATTTTTCACCATGATATCTACTAATAGCGGATGGATAAACTCTTTTATTACAGAATTCACATGTAATTTTTTCTCATTAATTTTCTTTCTTTCTATTTATTAAATGTCTTTTATCTTGTTTGAAAGCCATATATAACTCATGCCTATCTTCTTTTGTTAAAAACGGGTGATGTTCAGAAGTAATTATAGAATATAAACTTGCTATATCCTCTTTTAATTCTTCATTTTCTCTTTTTAATACCATCACTTGAGATAATAAATGACCATTTTGTTTCAAAATGGATGGCTCAGGAGGTTCTACTTCTTTTTTTGTTTCTGTATAAGGATTTTTTGGAGTATTTTCTTCTCTTGAAGTAAACTTCTGTAATTTTTTAAAATCAGTCATAAAGATTTATTTTTTATATCCAATTGAAAATAAGAATTCTTCTTTTACAGTAGGAATTTCTCTAAAAGACCCACTTAAGTAAATTGTATCCATTGTTGAATCATGCCCAATGCCTCTATTGGAACAACATTGGTGTTTACAACTAACAAATACCGCTACTCCTCTATTACCAGGTATTAAAGCTGATAATGAGTCATGTATTTGTTTTGTCAATCTTTCTTGAACTTGGGGACGTCTTGCCATGTAATCGGCAATACGATTTATTTTAGAAAGTCCAATAACTTCGCCTTTTTCATTAGGCATGTACGCAACATGTGCGATACCTGAGAAGCTTTCTAAGTGGTGAGAACATTTGCTTTTTATTTCAATATCCTTTTCAACGATAATACCATCATATAAAAGTTTTTCATCTGTTTCTTCAAATGAAGTAACTTTAGGCGCTTCTTTAAAATTTCCAGCAAATAATTCATTAACCCATGCTTTCGTATAACGCATGGGCGTATCTGACATATGAGGATCATTTTGCCAATCATATCCTAATGACGTTAAAAAGGCACCAAATTTCTTGGATGCCTTTTTTATAAGATTAAATCTATCTTTTTCAGTTAAATTAAGATTCTCATGTCCTTTTATTAATTTCTTTTGTTTTTTCACCACTTCTAACATTTTTTATCTGTTTATAAGACAAAAGTAAGTTAGACTGATTAAAAAACAAAAGATGAAAAGTTATTTCTTTAGATTATTTTTATGAAAAAAGACAGGAGGTATGGTTCTTTTTGTATTTTATAAACATATCTTTTATTTCTAAATTTGTTTTACGCATTAATCATAGTTATAAAATTGGACAAAAAATAACCCCAATTTTTTTTATAATTCTTAAAAAGTAGTGTTACTAGTTTTTGCGTTTTTATATCTAATTCTTCATAATCATATCTCCCTTTTGGATTTCTTGTACTAACAAACCATATTTTTTGAGTTCCATACTTATCATGAGCAGATACAACGTGGTTAATATCTTTTATTTCTAATTTAATTTTAATATTACTCATTCACAACAAAATATAAAGTTTGATAAAAGATACTTTATAGAATCTAATTTATTTTTATCTTGTAATGATACCCATATTCTTATTCTATTTTTTGAAATTATATCTAAGTCATTAAAAGAAACACCTTCTGAACTGTCTTTTAAATGAACATGCCAAGAAGATTTTTTGCCTAAACTACCAATAATTTCTATGTCTTTATAAGTTATTCTTTTCACTCCACTAAGTATTTTTTATATTGTTGTTCACCAAAAGGCTTTAAATTTCTGATTGCAGTACTACTTATATGCTCATATTCCTTGTCACAAAAAATAGAAACAACATTGATATTGTTATTTGTTAGTTCTTGCAGCCAACGGTATTGGTTAAGTTCTGCTTGCATATCAGTGGTGTTACGAAGACCTCTTATAACCGTAATGGGATAATTTTTTGTCTTTAAGTAATCAGTCAACATCCCATTATAAAAATCTACTTGTCTATAATTTAATTCTTTTAAAGGAGACTTATGATAATATTCTGCATTGAATGCTTTTTCAGGGTTGTGCCCAAAGGCGACAATAACTTTATCAAAAATCTTTTCTGCTTTTTGGAGAATATTCAAATGACCTATATGAAAGGGTTCAAATGAACCAGGATATACAGCAATGTTGGGTGACACAGCTTGTAAATATAAAATTTGATTTTTTATATTATTAAACTTAATATAAGAATCTTTAATAATATCATTGTCAAGGAATTTTGTAAGTATTTCTATTCTTTCCTTTTTGTAGACATCCCAATCTACAAATTGGTATTCTTTTCGTATCTTTTTTTCATACTCAATTACTTGATCAAAAGGTTTTCCAAATACTGCTAAATCATATGAACAAAACATTTTCCCCCAATATGTTTTTGGGGTATGTGTTTTAGTATCATGTATTAATTCAACTACTATTTTTTTCAATTCTTCACTATCAATATCTTTTCTCAACTCTAAATAATAATTAGCAGAATTATCTTCATTAGTAGAACTTTTCGGGTCATAAATTATATTATGAAATAGTGCTGCAAGTTTTAACGCTTTAAATTCTAATTCAGCTGAAGATTTTATATTTTTTTCAGCACTTTCAATTAAAGATAAAATTTCAGTAATATGCTTTAGTGTATGATAGTGACGATGTGATTCATCATATTTAGCAGTTATTTTTAATTCTAAGTCTATTGGAATTTCAACACTAAACAATGCTTTTATATAGCATCTATGTTCTTGTTCAGTTAAATTGTTCATGATTAAAAATTAAGAGTTCTATTTTTGTTTAATTGTTTTTTCATCTTTTGTGAGAGGTTATAAACCTCCATGACTCGTTGCATACTTTTATTATTATATCCACCATATTTTTTGTAAACATTTTCTTCAATTGACACATAAACTGGATAATCTTCATAACTAAAAGTATCACAAACTACTATTAAATGCGTTGCTTTTTGTTTTTTCCCTTCTTTAAACCATTTTTCAATATCTTCTTTAGTTGTAGCCATATTCTTTCTTTTATAAAAAATAAAGTTAAAAATAGCGTTGTTAAAGCAACGCTATTCAATACAAATTTATCTAAAGGGTCATTCATCATCAAATTATTTACTTGACCATCTATCTTTCCATTTTTTTAAATTCCAACCAATAACAATACCTAAGGCCAGTGTACAAACTTCGGGTAAAAAAGAAATAAAATACATAAAATTATAAATTTAGATTTTTTAACTTTCTTGAAAATATTTCCAAATGATAATCATCAGGTGTTAAAAATGTAATTTGTTCAAAATTACCACCATATATTTTGATAAGGTCATAAAATACTTCTTCTACTAGATAAGGGTCGTTTTTAAATACTCCACAACCCCAAGGGCCTAAAGTTATTTTTTTACAGCCATGAATATAAGCAATACTTAAAATTCCTAAAACCCTTCTGTACCATGTTTGTTTTAATTCATAAACGTTATAATCAGAAAGATCTGATAAATTAGGGGCTGCTGATGTAATATAATTATTTTTTGTAGTTAATTGATAATCTTCATTTACTGTAAATACATCAGGAGAATAAATTGCAAAATCTGTATAATAGACACCTGCTTTGAATTTTCCTATATCATATTTATCTTGAAATTCTCTCAGATATAAATACAAAAGAGAGTTTCTACAAATATCTTCTTCTTGTGCAGTTGTTCCTTTTAATACTCCTCCACCAGGATGTTTTGCAGAAGCGAAGTTTAAAATACAATCATCATTAACTGTTTTGATATAATCTCCAGCATATTTTTGTACAAATTTTATCTTTGTAGTAGATTTTGGTATGGCAGCTACTTGCATAGGGCAGGGAAGTAAAAAGTCTTTTTTAAAGTATAAAGTACTTGAATATTTTCTTAACCCGTGTAAAGATGGAGATTTTAATCGAGTTATAATGGTTTTTATTCTTTTTATGTTTTCTTCTACTGACATATGAAATTAATTTAATAAAATTAGTTCACTAAATAATATATTTCTTGTATCCCAGACCCTGTGTTTACCATTTGGGTTATGTATTAAAGATACATCAAATGCTTCTGAATGTAATATTATCTCCGCTTCTGAATTAGTTATACTGAAAAAAGGATCATCTAGGTCTTGATTAATAATAAATACTTTAGATTTCCTTTTTTCTTTTTCAGTATTCATTCTTAAAAAACTGAAATTATCTTGAAGATAAAATAACGCATTTGGTGAAAACGCAGAAATAAAAATTGCAGAATTCATTTCAAGGGCACCAATAAAACAACTCAACAGTATCCCGCCTGATGAAAAAGCAATAAAATCAATATTAGCAATATTAATTTTTAAAGTGTTAGCCAAAACTGTTAGAATATTTAATGAAATCAACCTATAATTTGACTTAACATTTGTTTCAATTTGTTTAATTGATACAATAATCAAGTCAAAATTATATTGATCTACATATCTTTGTAGTCTTTCCCTTGCAAATGTATTCTTTGCAGATGAATTATAACCAGAAAAAAGAACAATTGTTCTTGTATTATTCTCTTTTGTATAACATAAAAATTCTATTCCCTTTTCAACAAAAAAAGAAACTAAACCTTTTAATAATTCAGCTTCTTTATAAGTTTTATCACATAAAGTACAAACATAATAATCTGTCACTTGAGCAGATTTTATATTTAATTCAGTTGAACAAGTTGGGCATTTCCTAGAAAGCATAAGTTATATTACCTCTTTAAAGTAAACATCCATTTGTTTCGACTTATAAGTTATGGACATTACAGTATGTTTATATACTTTATTTTCAAATGAGCCTCGTTTTGCATTAATGTCAGCAACTCGTCGAGCTTTTCCGATTGATGTAAAAGTTTCTAATACTTCATCTGTTTTTGCATCAACCATTGCTACAGAATATCCTTCAAGATTATTTCCATTCAAATTCATGCTATTAAAGTTTAAGTGATAACTGATTTATAGTTTCTTCTAAGTTCTTTATCTTGTTATTTTTTTCTATCAATTCTTCTTTGAATTCTCTTTCTATTTTTTCAAGTTTTTCACGTAATAAAGCATTTATATTTTGTGATGTATTATAGCGACTTTCAAACTCATGACGTTTATCACTAACGTCTTTTACTTTCTTTATATGTTCATCTAGTGCTTTATTATATAATAATTTAAGCATTATTGCAGCATTTACTGCATAACTAAATTTTTCTTGTGCCTGAGAAGTAAAAAACTTAGCAACAACATCTTCTACTTCATCAAAATATTTTATAATATCTTCTAGTGCTTCATCAAATTCCATGTTTCTTGCTTCGGTTTTCAATTATTTTTAAAGCTTTCTCTAGTTCATTTACTTTTTTATCTAATAATTTATTTGTATTTTCTAATGCTTCTATCTGTTTAATCTTCTCGGAAAGTTCCTTATTTTTTCTAAGTATTTGTCTTTTTAATTCGTCTACTTCATCGTTATCCCAATGAACAGTCTCAAATGCTGCATATGCTTTAATAAACTTTTCTCTTGTTCCTACTGAAAAAAAGATATCAGAAATAGGCTCTATATCATCAAGAAATTTTTTAATTATTATTAAGTCATTAACGTCCATTCTTTAAAAATTTTGTCAATTCCTCTTTCGTATTTTTCAATTTTCTTTCAAATACTAAATTAAGCATTTCTTGCCTTTTTTGTCCCATTATGATTCCTTCATTGAATCCCATTGTAATCATTTCATCACCTGTAATTGCCAATTGTTTATATGATTTAGGAAAGACATTCTCGTCCCATTCATTTTTATCAATACCGGGAAGTGTAAAGAATTCTGATTCCCAAAACCAAGGAGCTATTTGTAAACATTTAAAAATCATTTGACACTTATCCGCTTCTTTAAATTTTGACGAACTTGCATTTAAAAAAGTACTTCCTAATTTTGGTTTGTCTATCATTTTATCCCACCTCTCAAGAGATTCTATTTGTTCAATTATAGAATGCAAATTTTCTAATACTCGCAATTCAGCAAAGATTTTCTTATCAATCTTCAATTTCTTTTCATAAAATGTATTCCAAGATATATGGGTACTGTTATGAGCTATTGATAAATACAAAAATACGCTTAATGTTTTAGGCAAATAAATAACCGTTTCAAGTTGAAATTCAAATATCTCATTCCACAATTGTGATTTATGTAGGTAATACCGAAAGGTTGTAATATCTCCACGTTTATCAAACACCTTTTGAAACTCCATTAAAATCCTTTCTGGTGAAATAGATTTTATAAGATGTTTATGTGTGAATATTAACTCTAAAGTTTCGTCCTCAATCGTAAAACCAAACCTTGCTGCAAATTGGATGCAGCGAAGCATACGTAAAGGGTCCTCAACAAATGATTCTTTATCTGTTGCTTTTATTATGCCTTCCTTTAAATGCTGCTGCCCATTAAAAGGATCAATAATATTTAATTCATGGTCAAAAACTATACTATTGATTGTAAAATCCCTTCTCTTCAAATCCTTTTCAATCGGCATAAATGGGTCTGATTGTGCAATAATTATCATCTCACCTTGTTCTGTTTTGTGAAGGGCATCTTTTCGTGGTAAAGCAATTTCACACTCAAAACCTGTAAATTCCCACGGCTCAACTAAGGATAAATTTTCACGAGTTTCTCTAAAAACAATGACACCAAAAGATTCACCTACTATATCAATTTTTCCATATTTCACTAAAATATCTTTTAATTGATTGAGTTGTAAATTTGCAACAACAACATCAATGTCTTTTGGTTCTTTATTAAGAAAGTGATCCCTTACAGAACCACCTACAAAATAAAACTTCCCGCCTTGCAATAAAATATCTTGTACAAATTCTTTTTGCAGAATTTCTTTAAATTTTTCCATATTCAAATATAAAAACTAAATAGTATACTTCTTAAGTAGTTATAACTCGCAATTCATCAAAATAAACAATGTTTTTACCTTCATCTATTTTTTTGTGAGTCGCACCAATACCATAAACGTAATCATTATAGGTAAATTCTTCTCTTTCACTATTTATGAGGTTTTGAGATAGGCCAAATTTTTCTAATAACTGTTTCATTATTCTACGAGCATGCCACATATCTTTTATAGGGCCAGTTTTTAATCTTGCCCTCTTATTTTCTTTACCAATAGGAGCTTTTTCAATAATCAAAAACCAACCTTGTTTCTTTTGTGTTGTAGTCAGAAGCATTATTTTATCAATTTTAGATTTACATTATTCTTCTCCACTAAAATTAAACTTCATTAACTTCTTTAATAAAGCTATTGCCCTATTTTTTTGAGAATGCACTGTCTTTTTTGAAACATTTAATTTTTCGCTAATTTTATCTGTTGGTATGCCATCTAAATAAAGGTCTACAACTTTTTTGCATTCTTTAGGTAGTTCTTTTACTTTATCTTTTAATAATTCAATTATTTTATCTGTTATTATAGCATGTTCTGGCTCATAATCTGTATATTTTTTAATAAATATTTCTTTTCGTTCACTAGATTTTATATAAGACATGCAACTGTTTTTTACTGCTAAAAATAAAAAAGCTTTAACATAATGTAAATCCATATCCTTATTTTTCTTCCATAAGTTTATAAAAACATCAGAAACTATATCTTCAGCAATTTCAAATTCATCAATAAATTTCAAAGCATAAAATATCAAAGGTCTATTATATTCATTAA
>Ga0307508_10004939_pt1 | contig 12827 bp, 7 predicted proteins | sample 9_EM_MG_FD_203089 | JGI IMG/M metagenome (GOLD analysis project Ga0307508, IMG submission 203089) | Populus trichocarpa ectomycorrhiza microbial communities from riparian zone in the Pacific Northwest, United States - 9_EM | ecosystem: Host-associated > Plants > Roots > Unclassified | place... | reverse complement strand
CGCCGCCAGCGGGTGCGCCCGAGCCGCTCGAGCCAGCTGTCGCGCCGCCTGTGCCGGAGCCACTCCCGCCAGCCTGAATAGTTCCAGCCGCGCCGGGCATGCCAGCCTGACCTGCCGCGGCCCCACCGGAGGCAGCGCTGCTCGGCATGCCTGCGGCGCCCGCGCTATTTCCAGCTGCAGCAGGCTGCCCGGAGCAGCCCAAGGTCCCCGCAAACACACCGCAAAGCATCGAAACGGGCAAGCGAAGAGTCATCGTCCGAGTCACGTGTCCGCGGGCCCGGTTCGCCGCTTTGAAAAAAGGCCGGCGTGGGGTCGGTCGGCGCACCCGCGAACGAACACGCGCAGCGTCGCCGAGCGAGCCTGTGGCGTGTGCGCGAGCCACGCGAACCTTCAGGCGCCAGCAGAGAGTCGGGCGCGGTACACGTCGACGCGACGAAGCCCCACGCGGGCAAGCAGTCGCTGCACGTGACGACACAAGCCGGCATGCGGCACCACGCCGACATCATTCGCGAGACGCGAGGCGTGCAGCTCTTGCCGCGCAAGCGCTACGGCAGGTTCCTGGTGTGGCTGTCAGCGATCCCACCCGCTTCACACTGGAACCTCACTGCCACCTACCGCTGGGAGAGCCCAGCAGTGCCTAAGGATTCGTCACATCGGGGATCACGCCGCGCGATCTTGGGTCTCGACTTCGTTTTCGCTGTGCTCCGATGCTCACGTACTCAAGTACGCTCCGTGGGCGGTGGGCCCGCCCACTTGGTGCTCGCGAAAGCCTCGCCAGAACCCAAGCTTGCGAGGCGGCCGGCTGAAATGATGGATGATGAGGGCCCCGCGGGCTCGGTACCCGCCACGCGGCGAAAGGCGACACCGAGAAACGCTGATACTGTATTTCGCGAACCGAGAGGCGAGCGATATGAACTTTGTTCACCGGCGAAGTGAGAAAAGTCCACAGCTGGGGCCTAGTTCGGTACATGTACGCGCTATGCGAAACCGGACGAGGTTGGGACTTGCGGCATTGGTGAGCATCACGGGCTTTTTCGTCGCTTGCGGCGACGACAGCAGCAACCCCACGACACAGCCGGTCGGTGGAACCGCTAGCGGCGGCGGTGGCGCGACCGGCGTCAGTGGCGGCGGTGTTGCCGGCACGGCCACGGGCGGCACGGTCACGGCCGGCACCGCAACGGCTGGCAGCTTTGCGACTGCTGGAACCGGTGGCGACGTCGCAGGCACGGGCGGCACCATGGCCGGCACCGCAGGCACGGGCGGCACCACGGCCGGCAGCGGCGGTACCACGGCCGGCACCGCAGGCACCGGCGGCACCGTGCCTGCCATCGTTCCGACCGTTTTCTTGATCGACAACATTCAGCTGCGCCTGAAGGGACCGAGCGAAGGCGGCGCTGGCGGTATGGGCGGCGTTGACGCGGGCGGCATGGGCGGCGTTGACGCGGGCGGCATGGGCGGAGCGGGCGCCGGTGGCGAGGCCATGGTCGGCGGAGCCGGCGCGGGTCCGGTGGAACCGTCGCACGCCTTCAGCTACACCTTCGACATCGACTTCAGCCCGCTCGCCAAGAACCCGAACGGCTTCAGCCCTGGCCAGGGCGCTGGCCCCCCCATCTTCGACGGCACTATTCTGAGCTGGGATCCCACGAACGGCGTGCAAGGCGGCGCGGCCAAAATGTCCGTGCCCTTCACGGTGGCGATGCAACAAGCCGATTTCTTCGCCGCGTTCCCGACCGCCGGGGTCGATCTGACCGGCTATGAGCTCGTCGCCGATGTGAACATGACCGAGACGGGCGACGTCGGCACCTGCGCCAGCGCCTGGATGTACGTGTACGGAGCCGTCAGCACCTACGCGAACGACCTGTCGGGTGAGCCGATGTCGGGTCAGACGCAGCAGCTGACCAAAGGCACGTGGACCAAGATCCGCTTGGATCTAGACGGCCCTTACGGCTACCACTCCACGCACAACCACCCCAACTTCAAGCCAACCAGCATCGACCAGTGGGGCATCCAGCTCAACACCTGGGGTTGCCCCTGAGTCGAGGCGCGCGGGGCCGGGCAAGCGTTTGCCCGGCCTGCGCAACCTGGTCAGGGCAGCGACGCCGGCTCGAGCAGGTCCGGCGTCAATTCGAAACGTTGCTCGTGAATAGATCGACCCCGTCGCTGCCGTCGGCCGAATAATAGAGCCTGTTGCAGGCTTGGTTGGGCGCGGCTGCCTGCGTGCCGGCGCCAGGGCTCAGTGTCTCCGAATACGTGAACGGCTCTTGGGTGTTGATGCGCCAGGCGGCCCGGAAATCGCCCTTGACCTGGTCGAAGTAGAACAGCGTCAACAAGTCGCTCGAAACGCCGGTCGGGACACGTCGCTTGGCGCCGCTCGCGTAGAGCAGCTCGCCCGGGTTGGGGCCGCCGAAGCTGAACCCGCCGTTCGAGCGCCGGCTCTCGCGCAAGCTCGGGCGGCTGCCCGCGTCGGAGCTCAGGTAGTGCGAAAAGAAGAACGACGCGTCGTCGCCGCCGAGCACGGCGTCGGTCAGCACCTGATTGGGCAGCGGAATCGTGGCTAGCGTGTTGTCGAAATCCTGAAAGTCTCCCGGACCCGGATCGGGATCGGAGAAAGCTTCGCCCGCGGTGCGCACCTGCTCGACCACGCGCAAATCATCTCGAATCGCGACGAGCAGCAAGCCGTCGGAGCTCAGCGCGACCGAATTGTATTGCGCACCGTTCGCAACCTCGTGCGGCGCCCCGAAGGCGGCGGCGGAGTCGTCGCGATCCGCGACGTAGAAGTGGGCTCCGTTCTTCCAGGCGATGCTAAGCTCATCAGGCGTAATGGCCTGAAGCACGTCGTCGCCTGCGCCCGAGATGGCCAGCCGCGTGCCCTGCGCCCAGCTCTTGTCGTGGGGGCAAATCGGCGGATCTCCGACCGGCGGGGTGGGATCGGGGACGGGGCCTGCGCCCGCCATGGGCATGTCGACCGACCCCGTACCCGCGCTGCTCGAACCGCCTTGTCCGGCCTCGGCGCTGGTCTCGCCGGAGTGACCGGAGCCGCTCTGGCCGCCGCCGGGTGCGGCGGGCTCACCGCCCGCGTCCGCTGCCGCGCCCACGCCACCATTGCCTTGATCGGCGCCGCCCGCTACTAGCGGCGGACGACCGGCGCCACCCCCGGGCGTCGGCCCCGGAGCTGAGTGCTTCGCGCTGGAGCAGCCGAACACGGCGAGAGCCGCCAACAGAACGGCTGAAATAAGCTGGCCCTTCACGGTTACTCCGCGGGCTCGCAGCTGTAGCGCTGCGCCCAATCGTGCAAAATGGGTGAGTAGGCGCCGTCGGAAGACGAGTTGAAGGTCATCGAGACTCGCAAGTAAAAGAAAGAGAACGGCAGCTTCTGTGCCACGAGCGCGTCGCCCACGTTGACGGTGTCGAGCGGCTTACCGTAGTTGTCGTCCGTCGAATCGACCAGCGCGACGACCGTGGCCGTCGCAAGCTTCGCCACGCTATCCGCGGTGGCAGCAGCAAACGCAAGGTGGCTGTCGGTCGGCGTGGTGAGATGATACTCGAACAAGCCCCAGTGCGGCTTGAAGCCGTGGTCACAGCTCGCCACGAAGTCGCGAGTGAAGGTGCCCGCGGGCGCGTAGTTCGGCTTGGCCGCACACTTGTCGGCCACGCACAGCGCTCCGGTGCCGCAGCAGTCGGCGGCGGTGAGGCAGGCCGTGCCAACCGCGCCGCAAGCGGCAGCCGCCTTGCACACCTTGTTCGGCACGCCGCTCGCCGAAATCGTATCTACGCGACAGGTCGTACCGGCGCAGCACTGATCGGAGGTGTTACAGCTCAGGCCGCTCGTGTGGCACTGGTTGGGCACTAGGTAACCGCGCTCGCTCAGGTAGTGGTCCTGCGTGGTGATCGGCAGCACATTTTGGCCGGGCAGAAAGAACCCCGGATGGCTGCGGTCGGTGGTCGAGGCGGTCGCGTCGTCGAGCGCCGAAACCCACAGCATGGTCGCGCCGCAGCTAAAGTGCGTGCCAATCTGATTGATCTGATTGCCGTACGAACGCGGGCTCGTGAAGATTACCCAGCGATAGCCGCCGCTGGCGAAGGGCAGCACCGTCGGCTGGTAGCTCTTGTCGGCGTCGCCGGCGTTTTCGGCGTCGTTCAGCTTGGACAGCTCGACCGCGGTCGCGCTCGGGGCGGCGGCCTGCGTGTCGAGCGAGTACAGGCTGCCCGGCCAGTGCCCACGGCTGGTCGGCGCCGAGTTGCCGTATACCGATTCCTTGCAAGCACGGCCGTGGTCGTTGGAGACGTCTTCGTCGCGGCAGAAGTTGTCGGGCGTCGACTGCACGTAAACCAGGCTGCGGCTATCGCTCTCGAAGAACGGCCATTTCACCGGGTTACCGCCGGTGGCCGCGACCCAGTTGTTGAGCAGGCGCTTCTTGCTAGTCACGGCACGCGTCGGTTGGTCGAAATTGACCATACTCAGGCCTTTACGCCACGCCGCGGAGTCGGCGCCGATCGCGTCAGCATCGCCGGTGACGTAGGCGATCTTCTTGCCGTCCGGCGAGATCGTCGGCGTCATCATGCCCCCAGGCGCCGTGCCCCCGATCATCGGAGTCGCGCCGGTGTCGGTGAAGTTGAGGCTACTCACGTTGATGGTCGGCGTCGTAGCCGAGGTCAGCCGGAATACGTGGCCATAGTTGGCGCTGCCGCGCGTGACCCGCACTTCCCAGTTGCCCTTGATGACGCCCGAATCGGTCGCGCCGGTACCCACCACGTCATCGGCGTCGGCGCGGCGCGTGAGCTTGAACGGCGTGCCCGCCGAGGGGCTGTACACGTTCATCTCGTAGATCGAGTAGCCGAAGGTCCCGGTCCGCGCGGTGCCGTTCATTTTCACGTAACGCGCGCTGGTCGTGGGAAACGAAATCGTGTCGGTGCGGGCGCCGTTCGCGAGATTGGCCTGCGTCGAGACGATCGTCCAGGTGGTGTTGTCGGGCGAGACCTGAATCGTGTAGTCCCTGGCGCTGGCGTTCTCCCACTGAATACCGACGCCGTTGATCGATTTCGAGCTGCCCAAGTCGACAGAAATCCACTGCGGATCGACGCCCTGCGTGCTTTCCCAGCGCGTCGAGGTGTTGTTGTCGAAGGCGTTGGCGGCGACGTTGGTGGTCCCGTTCACGCTCGAGCGGGCCACGGTCAGGGTGGTCGAGGTCGTGATGTCGCCGCCCGGATCGGTGACGACGTAGATGCCGTTTTGGACGGCGCTCGCCTGATTCTTGAGCAGCACCGAGTCGCCAACGGCCAGGATGCTGCCGTCGGGCGCAATGTCGCCGCCTGCGCCCGTGAGGACGTTGCCGGCGAGCGTGCCGCCCAGCGCCGCCGTGCTCGCCCATTTGACGGTGGCGCCGCTGTTCGTCGTCGGCACGAAGAACATCGGCACGGTTTGGCCGCCGTCGGTCTGCAGGCGGCTGACGACGGTCGCGCCGGTGGTCCCGACCGTGCCGTCCTGGGTGTTGCCGTAAGAAAAGTAGCCTTGCAGCGCCAGCGCGCCGTCTGGCGTGAGCGGCGCGTAGCCGAAGCCGCGGCTGTTCCAGTCATCCGGATCGGTTTGCAGGCTCTGGTAGTTGGGAGCCTCGCCCACCGTGGTGAACGTGGCCGCGCCCATGGCCGATAGCGAGATGCGGTCCACGAAGCCGCTGCTGGTGCCGCCGCTGTACTTCTCGAGAAAGCGGCTACCGGCAACGTACATGTTGCCCTGCGCCGACATCGAGTGGCACACCGGACAGCCGCCAGCGCCGCCGAACGGATCGCCGTTGACGGCGGACGGCGACGACAGGTCGATCGAGCGCGTGGTCGACGCGCCAGAGTCGGTGAGGTGCGTGCAGTTGCCGACCGGACAAATCGTAGCGCCGGGGCTGAGCGGATTGTAGCCCGCCGGCAAGTCCGTCTGGCCGGTGCAGCCAGTAGTTCCGAAGAGCCGCCGCTTGTACTGCGTGTAGTAAACGGTGCCGTTGAGTGCCGTCGTGGAGAAGGTGACCGGAATGATCATCTCTTGGTACGTGGTACCGGCGGTGCGCTGGATGACGATCTCCGCCGTCTGTCCCGGTGCCGTACGACCCAACGCGGTCCAGACGGCTTGCGGAACTTGCCAGGCGGGAGCGCCAGTCGTCTGCAGGGTGCCTTCCATCGGATCAGCCGCGTAGATCTTCGAATACCAGAACGACGGCGTTGCCGAGCCCGCCGGGTAACGTAGGGCCACCTGCACGTTGGCCGCGGCCGTGCCGCCGGTTTGCCACTGCACGAGCGGCGCCTTGAGGTCGAGCGGAAAGACGGTGTTTTTGTAGGGATAGAGCGTCTTGCCAGGATCGGCCGCAGCGCCGGCGGTATCGAGCGCGGTCCGGGTGGCCGCGCTGATGCCGGCCACTTCTTCCTTGATATTGACGTTGACGTTGACGGGCACTGTCGCGGTATCGAGCACGCTGGAGGCCGTGACGTTGATGCTGGCAGCGATGCCCGAAAACACTTGCAGGGTACCTGCGGTGCTGACCGACGAGCGATCGGGCTGATCGGTGCTCCACGTCGGTGTGATGGGGGTGGCGGCCAGCCCGCACCCGGCCGAGAGCGGCACCGTGTTCGGCGTGACGGTGCCGTCGCTGTTGATGGCCGTGATGGTGAGCGTCGGCATCGCCGGCGTGATGCCCACGTCCGGGCAATTGCCGCCCGTGAAGCCCGCCGAGTAGAGCGTCAAGCCCGAGGGGTCCGCGGTGAAAGAGCTGCTGACCATCAGGTCGGTGGGCGTGTCTGCCAGCTGTTGGCAGTAGGGGTCGCACACCTCCATGCAAGACACCGACGACGGTGCCAGGTTCTGCGCGTGCACGCCGGGCGGCGTCGGAGCCGGAACGTAGATTTGAGTCGTAGTAGTGCCCAGGCACTCGCTCCACTTGCCATCGACGCACGAACGCTCGCCCATACTACAGGTCGCGGTGTCACCCTTCCGCGAGATGGTTACGCCACACTCAGCGGTCGATAGCTCCTTCGAGCACGGGCAGCCCGTGTTCGGCGTCGCGCAGGGGTCGCCCGTTGGGATCTTGCCCACCCCATCTCCTCCGCCAGAGGCTGCCGCCGCGGAGTGGTCACTAACATCTGCACAGCCCCCCAGGCTGACCAGGAGCATCCCGAAGAGCGCGCTACGCAAAGGAAGTCGACTTGGATGCATCATCAGAAACCGGCGCTGCTGGGCAGAGCACGGAGTATGCCAGCGAAGCCGCAGCGTTAGCGCGCAAGCGTCAGAGGCTGATGGATTTGTCGTACCCCAGGGAATTATTGCCACCGGGTTGCAGCAGCGCTCGATGACGCTGCCGCCACGTCGGCGTAACCCGGGCGATTGATGGATGAACTGACCCGGCCCTCGGGCGTGCACCCACATACGGCACGCGGGCCGGGCGCCCCTGCCGGGAGCTTGCATGTGTGTTTCGCGGCCACGTTTCCGGATGACATGCTCCAGCGCGAGGTGCGCAAAAATTCGTGAGCTACGCAAAAAGGCGAGTGCTCTGGCTAGCTCGCGGGAACCCTTTCGCGTCGTACGCGGCGAACACGACGCGAAAATCGGGAGGCAGCTCGTCGATGGCGGCCTCGGTGATGACTTTCAGCTCGGCGTCACTCGCCTTCTTCACGGGAAGATCAGAAGGGCAGAAGGCGGGCCATGGTTCCGCCTTGCCGCCGGGAGCCCCACTTCCCGATTGCGCGCCGCAGGCGCGGCGAATCTGAGCTCGGAAGAAACTCGTGGAGGTTGGACTCTTCGCGCGTCTTGGGCCACGCCCGTACGCCCGTTTCGTTGCGTCACGGCGGCGGTTCCCCGCCATCTCCGACGTCCTGTGAAATCAGGATCTCGCACCGAGCTGGCCCGGACCGGAAGCGGTTCGAAATGGCAGGGCGAGAGGTGATAGACGCCTAGGGGCCGCGCCGTGACACTAAGGGCCCGGGAATGGCTAAGTCGGTCGATGATCGCGGCCGAGGCGCCCGGATGGCGAGGCGCGACGAAGGCGCATACTGCAGGTATGTAACTGAGGAGCAACGAAGCCAGCCGGGATGCATCGACCGCGAGAGCGATCGAGTTAGCCATTCCCGGGGCCTTAGTCGCAGAAAGCCCGCAGGTGTCTCTGTAGGCCATTCTGACACCTTGGGCGCGCTGCAGGCAGAGCGTTGCGACGGAGCGCCGATGGCAGGACCGGCGTTGGGGCGTGGAGCCAATTGGGCTAGCGTGATATCGCTTGTGATCGCTTTGCGTGGCACGCTGGCGCAGCCGGCTGCGATTGCGTGGGCGGCGATGCAGGTGCAGCTGGAGTCGGCTGGTGACGCTGCACGAAGTCTCGCTCTACTGACGCACTAGAGCTCCACACTCTGGTCGTCGGGCAAGGGCGCGCGCTGGCCCATGCCGGCCACCAGCCACAGCTGCTGCGGCAGCGTGCCGTGAACGATGCGCAGCGTGCGCGATTCTCCGGGCAGCAGGTCGAAGTAGTTGTCGTTCCAAATCGCGCCTGACTCGTAGCTCTCCAGCCCGACGCGGAGCCGCCAACCGGAGCTTTTCAGCTCCACGCCGTCGGGGGTGCGGCGTGCCGTGACGGTGCCGCCCGTGCCGCGCACCTCGGCCAGCGGCACCAGGTAGCGAAAATCACGCGCTACTCCGTCGGCGTGCTCGAGCGTCGCGACTAGCGCGTGAGCGCTCCGCTCGAGGCCCGTTGGCAGCGCGAGCGTCAGCGCGTCGACGGCGCCCGCCTGCTCGAGCACGACCGGCGCAGACGCGGCGGCTTTCACGTTGCCGCTCGCGATTTCGAACAGCTCGAGTCGCAGCTGGCCGCGCGCCTTGCCAGGGCGATCGAGCGAGGCGTGCGCGACGTAGCTGGTCTGGCTTTCGTCAGTCGGCTCGATGCCGACGCTAAACGGCTCGAAGCAGCGCTTGCACTCGTAGTACGCCTGCTTGGGGCGACGGTAAAAGTCGATCAGCGCCCAGCACACGCTCGGCCAAGTGCTGGTGAAGTTCCAGAGCACGACGCCGCCCGTGAAGCGCAAGTTCCGGCGGTAGTGGCGGACGTAACGCCCGACGGTGTCAGCCTGAAAGGCTTGGGTGGTCGCGATGGCCGCGTCGAGGCTGAGCGGCGGACCAAAGGCTGCCGCGCGCGAGAACAGCTTTTCGAGCTGCGCGCCGTGCCGCGCCAGCAACAGTCCCGGGCTCGGACCTTCTCGGCGACTGACCGCGCCGGGACTCCACGCCTCGTCTGGGCGCATAAAACTTTCGATGCTCTCGCGCTGTGGCAGCGCCTGCGCACCGAACTCGGAGTTGAAGCGGGCTAGGTCGGTGATGTGGTCGGTGTTCTTCCAGCCGAACCACACGTCCCAGTTGTGGCGATCGCCTTCTTGATCGCTGTCGGGGTGCAGCTCGCGCGATTCGGAGGCGGGGCTGCCCGGCCAATACGGGCGATCGGGATCGAGCGCCGCGCAGATTTTCGGCAAAACATCGTAATAGATCGGGTGAAAGCGCTTTTCGGGCGTCGTGACCATGGCCAGCGCTTCGTTCTCGTTGTTGCCACACCACAGCGCGATGCAGGTGTGCGAGCGCAGTTTTTTGACGATGTCTTCGGCTTCGGCCGCAACTTCCGCCAAAAATTCCGGCGACTCCGGATAGATGCCGCAGGCGAAATGGAAGTCGTGCCACACCAGCAAGCCGAGCTCGTCGCAGGCATCGTAAAACGCCTGGTGCTCGACGATACCTCCGCCCCACACGCGCAGCAGATTGACGCCGCCGGCCAGCAGTAGCCCGAGGTAGTCGCGGTATTGCTCGGGCGTGACGCGCGTGTGCAAAAAATCGAGCGGCAGCCAATTGTCGCCCTTGGCCCACAGCTTCTCGCCGTTCACACGAAAGTAGAACACCTTGCCGTTCGGGCTCGCTGGGTCGCGCTTCACGAGCAGAACCTCGCGCACCCCGACGCGCTTCTCGACTTCGTGCAGCACGCGCTCGCCCGCTCGAATGCGCAGCCCCAGCCGGTACAAGTAGGGCTCGCCCAGCTCGCGCGGCATCCAGCGTCGCGCACCCTTCAGCTCGTGCTCGAGCCGCAGGCTGTGCGCTTCACCGGCTACGAGCTCGAGCGCGAGGCTCTCGACTACGGCGCCGTCGAGCCTAAGCTCCGCGACGGCGCTGGCACTTGCGTGGGCGGTGACGCAAAGGCTCGCCGTGAACCGCGCCGAATCGTCGGCCGCAGGTCGTGCCGTCACCGCCAAATCATCGGCAAAAAGCCCCGCCGAGAGCTCGAGCCGCGCCGGACCTGCGACGCCCACGGTCGGCGTGCGCGCCGCCCAATCCCAGCCGAAGCTCATCTGGGACTTACGCACGTAGAGCCGCTCCCACGGCTCGTTCCAGTACGGCAGCGGCGGGCCCGCGCGTCGCACCGTCGCCGGCATGCTGGCCTCGAAGGCGATCGCCAAGCGATTTTTGCCCGGCGTAAGCCGGCCGCTCACGTCCGCGAACAGCCGACGCAGCTGGTTTTCGTGATGAGCGATGCGTTCACCGTTCAAGTAGACGGTCGCGAAAGTGTCGAGCGAATCGAACACCAGGCGGGCCGGTCGCGACGCTTGCTCGGGCGCAAGTGACAGACAGGTCCGGTAAACGAAATCACGCTCCTCGATCCAGCGCGCCTTTCCGACCTGATCTCCCCAATACGGATCCGGAATGCGCCCTGCCGTCAGGAGATCTTGCGCGCACAGACCCGGCACCGTTGCCGGCAGCCAGCCCGCTGGGCTCACGTTCTCGCGCGACGCCAGCCGTGCCAGCTCCTCGCCGGCGCGATGCGGCACGTCGAGAAAGCACCAAATTAGCTCCGCCGAGCCCAGGTTCAAGATCGTCGTCATGCCAGGGCGCGACTGTAGCAGCGCGCGCTACTGGCCTGGCGGCAGGGGCGGAGCAGGCTGATCTGCCGCTGGCGGCGGGGCTGGCGCTGCTTCAGCGGCGGGCGGCGGGGCTGGCTGCGCTTCAGGCGGCGGCGGTGGTGCGGGCGCGTCGGCCGGGGGCGGGGTTGGTATGATCAGCTGGGCCGGCGGAGGCGGCGGTGGCGGAGGCGGCGGTGGCGGGTCCTCCGCGCGTTCGAGCGGCGGCGTGAAGCCGCGCTTCGGGAACAGGTTGGGAACGTTGGCCACCGCTCGGGCGACCGGGTTCGGCGTGCCCTCACCCGTTGCGCTGTTGTTGTCGTCGTTCGAGAAATTGCTGGCCGGCGTTGCGCCCGGCTGCGAGCGCGCGAACGCGTTGCCCAGGCTCATGCTGGCCGCGCTGGTTTCACTCTCGGGGTGACCGATGTGATCGGGGATCGCGAGCATGGCGAAGCCAACGAACGACAGCGAGCCGAGGACGAGCCCCGCAAAGGGCGTCCAGCGCCAAGTCAACAGCTTGGGAAGCCCAAGTTCCCGCATCCGCGGCAAGCCTAACCCTGCCCGAAGCGCTTGACCAGACGACAAGGCGCGCTAGCCGCCTGAAAATGCGTCTTCGGCATCGGCCGAAGGTGGCGTCGCATCGTCGCGATTTTCCAAGTAGCCGTGGGGCAGGCTCACGGTCTGGGTGCCCGATGCCTTGCCGCGCGGGACGCGCATGGCCAGCGCTGGGAACGGCTCCGAGTCATTCAGCCCCGTTAGCGTCATTTCGAGCTCGGCCAGGGTCGCGACCTGCATCAATCGGGCCCGGAGCCCTGCCGTGTTCCGGAAACATTTTGTATACCAGGTAGCGTGACGCCGAAAGGCGCGCATCGCCGGACGTTCACCGAACCAGGCCGCCAAGCCGCGCGCGTGCTCGAGTAGCACGTCGCGCACCTGCCCGAGGTTGGGGGGATTTTGCGGCTCACGGCCCGCGAACACGTCCGACAGATCGCGAAACAGCCAGGGTCGCCCCAGGCAGCCGCGCCCGACGATCACGCCGTCGCAGCCGGTTTGGCGCATCATGCGCAGGGCGTCCTCCGCCTCCCAAATGTCACCGTTGCCGAGCACCGGAATCGAGACGCGGCTCTTCAAGTCGGCGATCGCGTCCCAGCGCGCTTCGCCGTCGTACAGCTGGGCGGCGGTGCGCGCGTGGAGCCCGACCCACTTGCAGCCGGTTTGCTCACCCACGCGCCCGGCGTCCAAATAGGTGATGCAGCTTTCGTCGATGCCCATGCGAAACTTAATCGTCACTGGCACGCTACCGGCGGCCTTCACGGCGGCGCCGACGATAGCTTCGAGCAGGCGCGGCTTGGCCGGGATCGCCGAGCCGCCGCCCTTGGACGTCACCTTGCGCACCGGGCAGCCGAAGTTCATGTCGATGTGGTCGACGCGCCCCTCGTTGATCAGGCGTTTGACGGCCTCGGCCACGTAGTACGGGTCGATGCCGTACAGCTGCAAGCTGCGCGGCGTCTCGTCGGGGCCGAAGTCGGCGAGCTTCAGCGTCTTTTCGTTACCCTCGACTAGCGGGCGCGCCGTGATCATCTCGCTCACGTACAAGCCTGCCCCGAAGCGCTTGCACAGCGCGCGAAACGGATAGTTGGTCACGCCCGCCATCGGCGCGAGCACCACCGGCGGCTCGACGCGCAGCGCGCCGAGCGACAACGCCGCGAACTCGCCGGGCTTGGCTGGCGCGACATCGCGGTTGATGACGCTCTTGTATTGCGGGTCCATCGGCGGGCGCTGCTGCGTAGCACGCCAGGGCGTGTCCCTGAATTCAGATCGCCCTTTCCCCGTAAACGTGAACGTGCCCGTGCCTGTGCCCGACGGTCCGTGAAGAATCGCCGCGGGCCTTTTTTTGGTAGGCCGAGGTTCGTGGCGCGGGCAGCTGCCCCCGC
>Ga0307508_10004938_pt1 | contig 12830 bp, 18 predicted proteins | sample 9_EM_MG_FD_203089 | JGI IMG/M metagenome (GOLD analysis project Ga0307508, IMG submission 203089) | Populus trichocarpa ectomycorrhiza microbial communities from riparian zone in the Pacific Northwest, United States - 9_EM | ecosystem: Host-associated > Plants > Roots > Unclassified | place... | reverse complement strand
ATCCACTCGCTAAGGCACACTAGCCGAGTGCTGAGGAGCCGATCGGCGTCCAAAATGACGCGGAAGACTCGGTTGATAGGAGCCATGATCGCGTCCACGGAAAACGGGAAACACGCTTAGGCAATAACTACGGAGCAGGTAAACGAAAGAGCTTGACTTATAACCGGGAAAAATAGCACCTTCTTGCCAAGCTAATACCGCAATGTTGCAAAAATCAAATTCTTGACGAAAGTTTGCATTCTGTATATTGTCGGCGGAAGTACTGGCATGTTATGAGCGACGGAACGCTTCGGAGGCTCGGAATAAAGTACCGAGCACTTGCACAAACTTGCTGCAGCCGTCAGAGTGCTACAACAATATTCCTATAGTTTCATTATATGTCCATACACGTTTGAACAGATAACATTTGTGTTATTTTATGTGTTAAAAAGGTCGTGAGTAGGTTTTCGCGGAACCCTTACCACGTTTATCACAATCGTCACTTTTTTGATGCAAACGGTAATAATCCGGGTAAGGGGCTTCAATTTGTGAATAAGCGAGATAACCCAGGATGGGGGAGAAATAAGAGATTTTAATCCAGCCGAGGGGAGAAAAGATGGATATCAGATTCAATACGGGGGAACAATTATACATGCGGACTGCTCATGCAAATCGGGGCCCGCGTGCCTCGACTATAAAAGAGGAAGATGAGGCTCGATTATAGTCCTCAGAGAACCTCACAAAGCAGTTCCAACTCTCGAATAACACCTTGCATGTATGACCAACTCTCTTGCCTACAACATTCCATCTCTTTTAACGCCTTTGATAGCAACCATGTTTGTCCTCCCGACCCTCGTGTATACTCTCCTTGGGGTCACCATTGCTTGGGCCTCGCCTGCTCCGACTCCCAAATCAGCGAACGCAGTTGTGCCGCGTGACGGCATCAATTGCAAAGGCAACGGCGAATGTGGTGGTTCTTCGGAGGACGCTACCCCGAGTTGGACCCTCGTGGGCTACATTAATCAGATCTCTGACGACGCCTGGTATAAAGATGGACAGCAAATCGGTGCGGTTGTTTTTGCACAATGTCGTTGGTGTTTCAAGTTGTCTGATTGATCTTCTATTATAGCTTGCACGTCCGGAGACCGAGCAATCTGCGCTTTCTTGCGAGGCACCCTAGGATCTAATGGTCAATGGATCAAGGCGCTCGCCCCTTATATTCCAGCTCACGGGTGCAAGGTCTGCGGATCCGTGAGCCTTTGCAATAATATGAACCACATTACTTCTATGCTGACACGGGTCGTTGATAAGGTTCCCTACTTCTATCTTGAAAAAGATGATAATGTCGCCGACGGCATGCTCACTTTCGACACATCCGCCCTATCCTGCAACTACCCCGACGGTGGCGTCTGCAATCCAGGAATATAATGATGTCAGATATAGTGATCTATCACGATGTTTAGTAAGCGACTCGGATACAAAAGGAGTCACGTTAACATAGTTTCTGTTTGACCGTGTACTAGAGACAAACGGAATAAAACCTGTCGTCGACACGTCTCTGCAAGACCAGCGAACCCTAACCAACGTCAAATGAGAGTTCTCCTATCCTTTTCACCAAAGCTCATACTTGTATTGTGTTTCCCGCCTCGGTTTGTCTGTTTGGCCGCGATGTCAGGTGTCTATTACCATTTGCATCAAAGTTAAGCTATAAGGATTGTAAATATGGCCAAACAAACCGAGCATCAACCTTCATTTGTCCTGTTGCACGTCGTCTACGCTCCGCACAATGCTAAATATTTCTGTGTAACTAGTACTTAAAATTCAGAGTTGATGCACTTGAATTTTCACTCTTGAAAACTCGTCTTGTTTGTTTGTACATGTGGATCCAGTTTGAGTATATTTTCAGCCGTTTCACCAGCGCTGTCAGGACAGTGTTAGACGGTTCATACACGATTTTCATAAGTTCCCAAAGTTGATGTACCACCCTTGGATATTTTCAAATGCAACACGGATGGTCAGCATTTTATTACTTTATTGCTGGATGTGCCGCAGGCCATGAAATGGTTTTTCCCTATGCAATGCACAATTGTTAATAGTGATGCAAAGAGTAGTAAGAGACTGCGGTTCCAGCATGTCAAAATATTACATGGATGATGTACAATTCATTTACTAGCCAATAAATTAAACAGACTCCGCTGTCGGCGGGAAATTAAGCTAGTACAGAAATGTAAAATTTTACAAACTTTTGATGACACCACGAATGAATATGTCAGCGCTGCTAAAAATACGAAAAGCACACGTATATTGAATTACAAATGAAGGAGATACAATTGTGTGAAGTTGATTGGATTGAGCTACTGCAAGAGAATTCTAAAACTCACTGATTTCCCTCATAATTTCGCGTATCCGAGGCAATTTGAAATATGATTTGGTCTGCATATACCCGAAGGCAACCACCGGACCAAGAAACGCCCGCTTCGGCATTTATTTGTCCATGTTGTAGTCGAGCCTCGATCGGATAAACGGAGAACGCTCGATCGACCCCTTCCTGTTACCTGATTTCAACAGAATACCCTTGTTCGATTCGTATTTTTAGCGCACGTTCGGCGAAATTTTCAGAATGATAATATTCGCATTTTTGAGTTTCATCAAGTTTATCAGGAAAGGACTTAAGAAAGGCCGACGCAATTGAATAAGTGGATTATCCAGGAGCGCGCTATCTTTACGAGAGCACGTGGAAACGTTAAATACCAATTCAGAAGGAAATTAATTTTCCTTAGGATTTTCCGGCTGCGCCGTACTTTTCTATTTTCCCTCCATATTTTAGTATATATTCTGGCAGCTATATAGCCGGTCCGCAATTGTGAGTCTTTGGGACGGCGTTCCCGCTGTGGCAAGTGCGGCCTAAGCCGTAGGTTTGGTCGATACAGAGTTTTTCCTTGCATTTTCAAAGGCTCTCTACAGATCGTTGAATCACAATCCATTAACAATTATAAAGTAGATTATATGCAAGAAATCAACTAGTAATTTCTACAGACACATTTATGCCCATGGAAGCAAGCTCGGCACATAGGTATCTGAAAACGAAGGGAATAGCAACAACGTCCATATCACATCCTTTTTTGGCACGGCCGAACACATTGTGGGTCGGGAGAGCTACGCTGAGAGTGTTGTCTCTGGATGGCGAGTATGATTGCCCGCCGTTTAATTCGCGCCTTGCGCGCGCATCCTCTTCTTCTGCCTCTGCGCGACACACGCGGCAATATTCCCCGGAGGGAGTACTCGCTTTACCAGGGTGGTCAAGACCGATTTCTTGACCAAGTTTGACATCGTCAAAGCCAAGAGAGATCAAACTGCCACATGTGCGGCACACCCATGTAGTAGAATAATCAGAGCAGTTCATGAGTCGGTCTTGAAGAAGATATGATGTTCCGTGCGCGATGAGAGCATCACGTTCCATTTCACCAAAACGAATCCCTCCCCCACGTTTCCGACCCTGTGAAAATAACTCAACGCCTGGAGCCACGCCTCAACAGGGGACATCACCCATACCTTGACAGGTTGTCGTGTGACAGGATCAACAGGTCCCGTTGTTCGCACTTGGAATTTGTCGTTTACCATGTGGCGGAGACGCTGATAATACACAACGCCTAGATAGATATCCGCAGCAAACTCTTCCCCTGTGATGCCCGAGTACATAGGTTCATTCCCCCAGTAGTTGTATCCAGCAGCGAGGAGCTGTTTGCCGAAGTGGTCCACAGCCGTGTACTCCTCGTTAAACCTAAAAGTCCATTGTTAACGAACTCACACGAGCACACCCCTTATCAATCACTGACATAAATGGTGTAGCATCTTGGGCAATACCGTGCATCGCGCCAGCTTTCCCGGCCATGCTTTCGACAAACATGCCAATGGTCATGCGACTCGGAAAAGCATGCGGGTTAATGATAACGTCCGGTTGGATACCACTCTCGCTAAATGGCATATCTACCGACGGCCACTTTTGGGAGCAGACGCCCTTTTGCCCGTGCCTCGAAGAGAACTTGTCGCCAATAACGGGGCTGCGAGGTATTCGAAGCGTAATGTGTAGTTTCAAACACTCCGAGTTACCATCGTCACTCCCTAAGGAACAATAAGTCGCATTCCACGCGGCCACGAATGGTCAATATACCTAACAATCGAACTCGCTCGATATACGCAACTTCGTCTCCCTTGTACCTGATATACTTGGTGAGGTGATCAATGTCGTCGAAATATGCTGCAATCACTTGTTTGGGTTTCACTTGCACACCGACCTCCGGTAAACCATCCTCTCCCACGGCGTCTGAGATATCCTCCGGTCGGCGGTGATTGCCAGCAAAGCCAAAGTGCAGCGAGCTGGCGCCGCTTCGTCGACCCCTATGGCTAGCGATATCTCCCAAGTCAATTATTTGTGACTTGTATATCGTCCCATATCCGAAACCGCGCTCATGTGCTGATTTGTTCAGAATCATAGCGTCCTCCATATCATACCCCGTATACGATATGACGGCAACGACGGCATTGGTGCCATTAGGGAAGCAGTCCATGCCGTATTCGGTGTGTAGTTCGGGTCGGACAACGGGCGTCTGACCAGTTTGCAGTCGATACAATTTATTGTCTGTGCGATGCAACAGTGCAGTCGAGGGGGTTCCCATGGTTTGCTTGCCCATTTGACATTGGTAAATGTTTCGGGGACTCTGCGACAACATAATGAAGTTGAATATTTTTTGAAAACCGGAAAGACACGGCATCATCCTTACCTGGTTGAAATCGGAGAAGGGTGTTAAGTTTGCCAGGATCGACAAGAAGTTAGTTGGAGCATGCTCCACATGGGTCGAGACGCCGTCTTCAATTTCCTCAGGAGAGCAAGCAATATCCATATACACTTGCTCGAAGGACCCAACAGAATCATCGCGCCCGTTCGGAACGTACTTCACCGGCCGCATCATCCGCGCTCTGCTCGAGAATAGATACAAGCCGGGATACTGCCCCCCTTTGGACACAGGAACAAACCCAATCTCGAGATCAAGTGGGACCTCATTCGTTCCCTCTGTCTTCCATACTCGTAGAGTCGTCGCAATTTGTTGGCACGCCTTGGGCGAAGCCCATCCTATTACACATCCATCCAGCTGCACGCAGAGATTGCGTGTGCCATCTATTACCGGTGCGAATGCTTGCGTCATCCCAAGATTCGCAAGAAGGAGAGGAATATGGGATACAACGAGAGGTTTGGTGATAATTCGACATGTTCGGGATAAGTGATTCAACAGACCGCAAGGAGCACCATCAGGAGTATGCACCGGACAAACGAATCCTTTGCGCGGCTTGGGTCAATAGACACAACAAATACGCGCTTTGATACCGCATTGCACTCACCCCACGCTTCCGGCAGCAGCTTTCGTACCGAAGTAGTTTTCAGCTCGGCAAAGAAAGCACCTCGATGTACTGAACGGAAGTGACTTATAAACCGATACCAATTGAGCTTCTCGGCCACGATGGTGAAACCACCCGTTTGCTGCAGGTCTAGGCCCGATCGAGATCTGAGGGTCCCAGTTGCGAGGAAGAATGCCATTTTAGCTCCAACATCCCAGGAGACTTTCGATAATACCCTACTCAACCACTTCGCTGAATCGTGAACATCCCGTTATAAATATCCGAGTGGAAAGGTATGTGAGGGAGTATTCACTCACGATCATCAAATCTCCCTGGGCTGGTAGGGTGACGAACTGTTAGAAGAGCTTGGTTGCAAAGGCTATCTACTATTTCCTCCATACGTTCTTTTATAATGATCCCGTAGAGAAAACCTGGAAGCAATATCTCCTGGTGGGCTGGGGAATCCGGATTGTCGGGACAACAAGAGCGTGAGACGAGAGCATACAGCTTCCGCACCATGAACCTGAGCACCAAAGAAAGGTATCAGACTCCAAAGTAAGACATCACCTGGGATAAGACGTACAGCAGAAGGCGATATTTGTCTCTTGACTCGTCGAGATGCACGAGAAGCAATTTGTTGATCAGCCAGTATCCTATTCGAATGTTCGTCCAATCGACTGGAAGCCCCAACACCACGCGGAATTTCTCGCCAAGATATTCAAGACAGTCTTCTCCGGTGAACAACTTGTAGGTTTTAAAACTTCGTAACAGAAGTTCCACACGGTCTGTGAGGAATGTGTTGTCATATTCACCCATGATGATGCCTTCGAATATCTCGCGATCAGAGGCGGACACAAGCGCCTTGAGAAGTAAGACGATAGGGATGAAATATTCTTGCTTGCGCCAACTGAAACGTAGCATAGCGCTGCCATTGGACAGATAATGGAGCGTGTTGGTAACGCTGGACTGATCTGGCCGTACGCATCGTATTGTTACGCCGAATTGAGTATAAGAAGGCCCACGTTTCGCAAACGAGCTGCGCTCTAGCGCAACAACATGATTCCTTCGAGGAAGCACGAGGTAGCGTATCAACCGTTCGTTCCCATTGATGATAAAGCAGCCTCCAAACTCTTCCGCCTCTTCGTGCTTCTGGACAAGTTGGGCAGCAGTCAGGCCCCGGAGGTTACATCGGTTGGACTAGACAGAGCGATTAGTTGAGACTTACAAGTCACGGAGTGCAGACACATACTCGAACCATGATGGGAAGGAGCCCACAATCCCGAATTTCCACGTGTTCAGGCCCATCGTTTACACGGAAAGATATCGTCATGGTAAGCTTCCCCCGATAAGACGATAATCTCTCTCTTGCCTTCATTGTGGTGAGCACGAACGAAACGAGTGTGCAAAAGACATCGGCTTACTTCGGAAGGGTAGACACGGGCGTCAAGCGAGCCTTGGGGTCGGACTTGTTTGTCGCTCATTCTTGGCTTGGCCACAACAAGAGACAAGACTTTCACTGAAACAGTTTAGCTAGTTTGCAAGGGCAACAGAATGATCATACACTCACTTTCAAGCTTGTTGCCATTCGTCGGGTTTTGCGCGCCGCCGGAGCCATCAAATATGACGCGGGGCGTCATGTCCTCTATGGCAAGTTGTATTAAACTTGAACCATGAGTGTCATCGAACAGCGCATCAAAAGATTCAATGTGTGGGGCGACGAGTTCTTCTAGACTAGGTACAGCAGCTCCATCCTCGTTTGGATGGCGAAATGCGTGTTCACGTTTTAACGTCTGAAAAGACGTTGACGCTTCACCAGACATCGGAAATTTTGGGCCTTGTTTGGTTTTATTATGACCGGCCTCGAGGGCATCACAACACAACATTGGCAACGGCAGCCTCTTGTCTTTTTATTGCAAAATGAAGATGATTAGGGGGGAAAGCGATATTGAAATCAGGTGTGAACGACATCGCGAATGGCGAACCCAGAGTTCTATGATTTCCTTTAGACACAAAAACACAAAAACACCCATTTGAGCACAAGGCGGCTAGCACTCACAAAAGAGGGCCTTCAACTAACGATGAATTTCAGGTGCAAACATGACTGGATGCAAATCCAAAAGGTCTCTAAAACACGGGCCAGCTGCGGAATGATGTCACCTTCGAAGCTTCGTTCTCCTATTCCAAATGCAATGAGCCCAATGTGGATCTTGAGCAATACCTCCATAACAGGTCATCGACACCGTTAGTAGTCAGCATTCGGCAGAGTCATTTGCAAAGCGTGAAGACGCGGCAGGTGGAGGTGTGACCCCCGATGCGGAAGGTTAAGACGCTAAATGTGACTCCAATTTATCTTACGAGGATATATACCCCGGTCCGTTCGAGTTCAAACCGGTTCCAAGTTGACAGGGAACCGTGTTGAACCGAACCAGCGGTCCGGTTCGGCTCGGAACCGGTTCAACTTGGTCCGGAACCGGACTGCGGCAACGTTATTTAAAATAAGACCACATGCCACGAGGACGATTCCTTACAGTCATCTTCGGCTTGGTGTGGAGATGTCGACGACAGATATCCTTGCAATCAACGACTCACCCTTTCCTTGTTTCGTGAATGGGGAACTCACTACAACCAAAAAGACCTTCAACTTGACTGACCCTCATGAGAACAGCCGCACACTCCGTGAAGTATACTGCGTAGACCCTGAGGAAAGTGCCAAAGCCATCGATCTTGCCGCAGAAGCGCTAGTAGGTGGGTCCGGATTACTCTTGCATTTGTTAGCCTCTCCACCCACCGTCATGAATGTCATGCCCACCATGTTCAACGTCCTCGATGCAGAATGGCGCAACACCACAATCGATCGTCGACGACGCATCATATTGAAGGCAGCCGCGATCTTGCATGAACGAATGGGAGAATTTGTCAAAATAATGGTGGAAGAAACGACCTCCATGGAATCGTTTGCTGCTCGCAATGTGTTGCTTGCGATTGGGCAGTGAGCGCCCTCTGCATTTTTGCGTTCACCGGAGGACCCGTCTAGCTGACTATCATGGGGCATGCTTCCCTAGCCTCGAAGAACTCGCCGGTTCTGTTTCATCTGCGCTTGCTGGTTCCGTAGTTCAATGCGATTTCCCCGGCCAAACCGCTCACATATCTAGGGAGCCGTATGGGGTCGTCCTGGCCATAGTACCATGGAATGCTCCGCTGATTTTGGCGACTCGCGCTTGTGCCACCCCTATCATTGCAGGGAACACCTGCGTCTTGAAAACGAGCGAGTTCTCCCCAGTCAGCAACACCATCATTGCTCAGGTGTTTGCGGAGGCCGGTCTGCCGAAGGGTGTCCTCAATGTTATCCATGTAGACGCAAAGGATTCCCCCAAGGCAGGTTATCCAATAGATGAATCGGCATCACTCATACCAGCGTTCCTTAGGTCGTTGAGTCCATGATTGCCAACCCACTTATTCGCAAAGTCAACTTCACAGGCTCGACTCGTGTGGGATCTATCATAGGCTCTTTGTGCGGCAAGCACATTAAGCCGGTTGTACTAGAGCTTGGTGGTACAGCAGTCTTTATTGTCTTGGAGGATGCTGACATCGAGCACGCGGCGAAGAACGCAGTGTATGGATCCTTCTGTCATTCGGGGCAGACCTGTATGAGCACGAACAATATTCTTGGTATGCGTTCTATTTGTCAAGGTTTTAATTCGCTCTGTTTGACCTTACAAGACGCTTCAGTCCACGAATCCGTCGCAGGCCAGTTTGTGCAAGCGATTCAGAAGGAAATGCTCAGCGTCCGCGCGGGATCTTCTGTGAATCCCGAGGACAATCGCATCCGCGGTGTTTTTACCGATGCTCACGCTTCGCGTGTTGTCACGCTCGTTAAGGATGCCTTGGAAAAGGGTGCCAGGGTCGTCGTTGGCGATCCAAACCAAGCAGGGAAATATGAAGGTGGAAATGTCATCCAACCTTTCGTGCTTGATCATGTTGGCCCTGAAATGAGTGCGTTTTGCGCTGTTGAACTTTGCACATTTGGTGTGGGGCTCTGATGTTCTTGCCCTGTCGTTGCATTGTCGAATAGCTATGAGCTCTCAGGAAATATTCGGACCTGCGGTTGGCATTACCCGCTTCTCGACTGATGCAGAAGCTATCCGCATAGTCAATAAACTCGAGTGCGGACTATCTGGAGCCGTGCATTCTCGAGACGTGACCCGGGCTGTGAAGGTGGCACAACAGCTCGAGATCAATCTTGTGCACATCAATTCGTTTACTCTGCATGACAATGCCGTGCGTTTCCTGTGGCCTGTGGACTCTCTGTTGCTCATGTTACTCACACCCGCGTTGACAGGCGGTACCTCATGGTGGTTGGAAGAATAGCGGCTTTGGCAGATTCAATAGTATTGAGGGAATCCGGGAATTCACTCAGACCAAGGTATGCTGTGTTGCCTGCGGCTTTCGTGTTGAACAATGGAATCATTGAGTCTGACTGGTTTAGGCTATAACGTTTATGGACCCAAGTACCATGGCACCCACACCACAACTGGGCTGATGAATCTTGTAACAAACATTCTAGAGCTTTTGCCGCAAACATGTATCATCTGTACCAATGCAAATCCCGAGTGATGCTGATGTCTACTGCTCCTACTGCGGCCTCAAATCTCGCCTTCTTATCTTGTCTGCCGAATTTGCGATTTCGATCCTCAGGAAAATTGCTGGGCAAATGACATTTGTAGTTTCCCGGAATGAGGCGCCCGAGTTGAGTGGCGGAGTTGCGCCGTTGCGTGTACCGACTCTGCCGAGGTCGGCCCAGATTACATGCACTCCGAGTGGAGGATTGGCTGTCTGCTTAATTTCCATCTCTCAACTCAGCCGTGCGGTAGCAAAGCGGAGCTCCTATATCGCAGTCCTATCGCCATTGTTTCTGTCCGGGCATTTTCTGACAAAGTGTGTGCAGAGTCTATTTCATTTGCCAGTGAATGAACTGTACAATTTCCGTATATATCGTGATGCTTACGTACGACAGCCGGTTCCATGGCCCACAGTCCCGCAGACACACCTTGACACGACGGCCAATTCACCAAGACCAGAGCGGGAAACACAACAAAAATATGAACAATCGCGAAAAGGATCCGAGGGCTCTTTCTTATTAATATTGCCGCTCGAAAGGCAAGTACCCCCTTCCTCAAGGGCATATTCTCCCCTGCACCTACTCTTTGGGCTGGTGCGACATGTTGTTACAGGACACCTTCTAGCAAATGATATTTGGTTTTCCGGAATGGGGTTGTATGATAGAGTACGAAATCAATGCATTCATCCTCCCACTCCATGTGTTTCAAGCTGAAACTTGATTGCCCGCGCTGGCTTGTGGAGTGCGATCTCTCGACTCCGCCGCATTAAACAGTGCTCGCTTCTCTCAGGCCTATCGCTAATACACACTTCCGTCTGGTCACCTTCTGAGCGGAGTTTGTTTATTGGCTAGTAAATGAATTGTACATTATCCGAGTAATCTTTTGACACGCGGGAACCAAAAGCTGGCCCGCCGTCTCATAGACACACCCTGACATTCCGGCCAAATAAACAAAACAAAAGCCGAGGCGGGAAACGCGATACAAGTACGAGCATTGGTGAAAAGGACAGGAAACCTCTTATTGCATTTCCAGATCACCACCGATATCTCGATCAGCAGAGGCCACCAGAGCCCTTGTGGCAGGGATCGCTGACGTAGTTGAAAGTGAGCTCGCCGTGGGATACATCATTATCGCCACGAGTATAGTAGTAGGGGACCTTATCAACGACCCTGCGTCAGCATCGAAGTAATCCGGTTCATATTATTGCAAAGGCTCACGGATCCACAAACGTTGCACCGGTGAGCTGGAATATAAGGCGCGAGCATCTTGATCCATTGACCATTGGATCCTCCGGTGTTTTGCAGGAAAGCGCAGATTTGTCCGGCCGTGCAAGCTACAATAGGAAAATCAATCAGACAACATGCAACACCAACGACATTATGCAAAAACAACCGCACCGATTTGCTGTCCATTGTTGTACCAGGCATCGTCGGAGATCTGATTAATGTAGCCCACGAGCTCCGAAGTTGCACCAACTTTTCCCCAATCGCAGAAGCCGCTGCCGTTGCAATTGATGCCCAGGTCAGGTGTAGGCGGCACAGCGGCGTCCACTGATTTGCGAGTGGGAGCAGGCGAGGCCAAAGCCATGGTGGCCCCGAGGAGAGTATACACGAGGGTCGGGAGGACGAACATGGTGCTAAGGGGTGCGTTAAAAGAGATAAAATGCCGTAGGCAAGCGAGTCGGCCGTACTTGCAAGGCGTGCTGTTATTCACGAGTGTTGGAACTGTTTTGTTAGAGAAGTGAGGCTCTCTGAGGCTAGAAAACGACCTCCGTCTTCCTCTTTTATGCGTCCGCACAGTCAATTAGAGGCAAGCGGTCCCCTGTTTGCGTGAACGGTCCACATGGTCAGCGATGCAGCGGCCCACAAAGGCCGTACTTGGAGTTCATGCCGCGAGAGTATGGATGTGCCAGCAGTGACCATACGAGCTTCCAAATGCAGTGCCTCATCATAAGCCATCAGCGTGTGCAGGACCTATAGTTCGACGCTTCTTTGTGCATTTGCAAAGCGATGTAGAACCACATGAATGACGATGTCTTCGGTCATTGAGGCCGCAGTCATGCATTCCCAGCCCCATCACACCATTCCCCCGTGTGCAGCTCCGTGTTTCGTCTTGAAGTCATGCGACGTCGTGGCAGTGTGGTGCATCAGAGTTCAGGCCCATGGTGATTGGACCGGCCAGGCGAGCGGTCAAACAAACTCAACAGATCGTACTGCAAGTGTTCCTAGCAACGTTAAGAATTTTCCGTAGCAGCGTTATTCAGGCTGAATGCATATGCGGTGTCAGTGAGTCGAGCTTTGCCTCGGGCTAAATAAGTATACACACACAAACACACAAAACAAGCAAACATTTTAACACTGCCATAACATCAGGTGGACATGCGAGCTCCTTACCGACATCAATATTTAGCACACGGTATTCGTAATAACTCATGATGCAGATCACGTGCCCTGCCCACTTCATATCCGACACCCGATGATTCTGCAACCGAATCTCTGGGATCGGCCCCCCGAAGGCCCAAGCCCGAGAGCTGAATATTGACACCGCTACAACATTGCGCGTCTTGTGGAATGTTATTGTCTGTGATAGGAGACTGATGTCTGGGTGATAGACTGGGCAGAAGCCCCGTCGTTGCTCCACCCCACGAACCCCCTCTCTCGGCGAGGAAACCGTTGAGTCGGCGAGATGATCCGGTGCGTAGATATCACAGGATGGAGTGAGTGAGCGAATGTGTCTACTCTTCTTCCATCCTCTTGTTTCTTCAGGCCCGAATCTTGCATGTCGTCACGCCTCCGTGTCTCCTGCACGCGCTGCTCTGCAGGGCTCCATCGGGTCTCG
>Ga0307508_10004937_pt1 | contig 12830 bp, 14 predicted proteins | sample 9_EM_MG_FD_203089 | JGI IMG/M metagenome (GOLD analysis project Ga0307508, IMG submission 203089) | Populus trichocarpa ectomycorrhiza microbial communities from riparian zone in the Pacific Northwest, United States - 9_EM | ecosystem: Host-associated > Plants > Roots > Unclassified | place... | reverse complement strand
ATTAAAAAGCAATGTAATCAAAGGTCGAACACTATTTAGTCAGCTGTGTTCGCCACAACATACAACGAATGTAATTGACCCCTCGTCGGAATCCCGTCGAAAATTTTTTTGGGAGGAACCACACCGTCTTTAAGGTGTCCAGATCTTGATTGTTTGATCTGTGCTACCCGATGCGCAGACGTTGACCACTCTTTCTTCCTCATTTGCTTTGTTTTTGGAACCGCTATTTGACTTTGCATCGTTACTACCCGCGCTAGCCTTTGTTCGCCCCCATGCAAGGGACGTAACGAAATGACCATGAGCCTCAACAGTCTTCACGCAGCGTCCAGTCTTGAGTTCCCACACCCGAATCGTTTTATCGTCCGCCGCAGACAGGAGCAGCGTCCCACAAGGATGGAAGACCAAAGCCCGCACCCAGTTATCGTGCCCAGCCTACAGAATGGAATTTTAGTTTCAGGACAAATTTCCTCAGGGCATTTGCACTGGACAAAAGTGAGAAGGCCGGGATGGGGACGTCCCTCCGCGTCTCTTTCACGTGTTGACGGGCGGTAATACCAAAACTTGGCGAGCTGGTCATAGGGCATTACTACGCACCAAGTTCTTGATACACTGCCCACTCGCAGCATCCCATAGCTTTATTGACTTGTCTCTCGACCCAGTCGCAACGAATTGGCCAGGAGCTTTTGCACGATCGGCGGGCTGGAAATAAGCAAATGTGTGAGCATGATTCACGCTAGTCTTGCAACGATTCTCGCACAAGGAAACGTCGAGGCGAGAGTGGCGCGAGTCTGAAACTTTCTTACCAATGTGATACCAGATAGCTCGCAGATACTCTGATATGATGCAACGGGAGCAAAGCCGACTACTTCCAGGTAGTTCTCATGGCCGCGCAACTCGGCCTTGATTTCCCCAGTCGACATATCCCACACTCGCGCAGTCTGGAGAATGCAGCAGATTGTGAACACTCGTCCAACGAAGCAGGACGTCGAGCCACACCTGGTCATCGGCACAGCTCGCCAGAAGCTTCCCATCATCAGATGGAACAACGCATCGGACCCATTGCCCGTGGCCTGTGAACGTCTTCACGCACCATCCATTCTTCACATCCCACACCTTGATTGTGCAATCCCGACTAGCGCTGACTACGAAATCATCCCCAGGAACGAATCTCGCCGACGAGATAGAATGGTCATGCCCGTGTAGAGTCCGCGAAGAATAGTCGTTGGCCACGTCCCATATCCGCAGGGTTAAATCGGAAGAACACGATACTGTCGGAACAGAGAACGTCAAGAACGTATGTATCATTGACCGGAGCCCAAACAAAGGGTCGTAAAGAGCTCACCAAGCTTTTCCCCCTTGCTGTCGTAGTGGACATCTAGTACTTGTCGTGTGTGTCCTTTGAGGGTGCGTTCGAACTCCCCAGTTTCCCAGTCCCAGATCTTTATTGACGCGTCTTCACTAGCGCTGGCAATAATCGAATAAAGGGGGTGGAAAGTAACCCGCAATACTTGTCCTCTATGCCCTGTCAACGTGTACCGCGCCGGCGCTCGAGGAACCCAATCTGCTTGTGATGCGGATCGTCTCGCTGGGGACATCGACACCTCCTCTTGCAGTTGAGCATTTCGATTCTCCAAGTCCATGATCTGACAGGATTTGTATTCACCATGGAATAGCATTTGCAGATCGTCAGCATGAGCGCAATGCCTCCCCCAGCACGAACGCCGAAATAATGTACAGACCTTCTTCTGGAGCCTTATCACACTAGTCCATTTCTTCTCGAGCAGACCACTGTATTTCGTCTTCGGCTCGGGCACAAAATCGGTCTTGCTTTCATGCAAGAGTGCGTTGTAGGATTCTGTCAAGCCTTGCGCATGAAAATAATCAAGTATGGATTTGTGACTGTCCGATAAGCGGTCGCGGGGTAATGTATGAATACGTAAACCCGATTATATGCCCAGCAAAAATAGGAGGAATGCGCGTCAGTGGGCGCGTTGGCACGGCGTTGCTACGCGTAATATGTGGACCATATTAAGACACATACAGCTCATCCTTTTGCCTCTCGGACAGCGTAGACATTGAAAAATGGCGCGTATCCTGCAACAACTAAGGGAATCAGGATCGGCCAGCTACAATTGCGTGAAGACGATTGCGGGGGATGAATCCTGTTGATCACGTGGCACAACAAGAGCAAACAAACAACGGTTGTCTCTATGCATAGCTGTGGTTTGCCCTGTATGATTTGATCCTTGGAAAATGGCGTCGAGATTAGCGAAAGGACCACAAGGCTGAAGCTGTACAGAGGCGACGACCCAAGGCGCCCAAGAGCTTTCTCCCTCACGCTCTGCACAACCAACTGATATACGCGTGACGGCCACGTAATGCTTGTCGCTGCTGCGATGTGTCCTGGTCGCAGCCTTTTGTTCTAGTGGCTCGCCCTATGCAAAGATTCAGTTTCCACGCCGTTCACCAATGTCAGATACAGTCTCCGCCCACATTGCGCTTGCCTGTCACTCTCGGCGCAACGGCCTCGGGAGCAAGAGAATTCGGAGAACGTGCCCCATTACCTTGATGCATGCGTTTGTTTATTGCTCTCGCGTTTAGGACATATCGCGTTCCGGGCTTGTGCGGGCAACGAATGATGCAATTTCAAGCTAGCTCATGACAATCCATGCATGAGGAAACGTATATCAAGTGTAAGTTTTCTGCTAGTCTTCGCGTCGCCACTCGGTGCTGAATGTCAATGTCGCTTATTCACGAAACAGAACTTAATTTCACCTCCTCCGATCCTGCGATCTGCCCACCCTAGGCGGCTTGCGCTGAACAGGTCTCGTCGTCCTACCCATACACACCAATATTGACGCTGTTGATTCCTTGAATAACATGCTTTTTCTTGCGAGAGAGTGTCCACGTTTACCCGTAAAAAGCCGCAAGAGTCAATGATCTCACGATCTCACTGCGCTAATATTTCAATTTCCAAAATTGGATGGACACGCAGAGTTGGGCGGTATTACGACAACGTGGTCATTGCGTGGAAGTCAGCTAATCCTGCCATGATTGGACCGCACGAGTGCGTTATTAATCTGGTGTCGATCAAGTTGGGATGTGTTCTCCGAGCGAGATGACAAAGCGTCCCCAATATTGATGTGCAACTTACAAGTATTTTTTCAGGCGGCTCATGGGCATGTGTGCACATGTACTGTAAGCATGGCTGCATTTGAGGAAAGGCGCCGTGTGTCTACTCGCCGGTGTTCAGAACTTTTCGCCGACAAGCGCTCCCCCATACATCGGAGTCGTTGCCCGGAGTCCGGCGCCCAGTGGCTGCGCTTTCAAAGTATTGACTACCTAAAAAGTCATAGCACATTTCCGCTGAAACGCGCGGTGTTTTCTTCCAACTGATTCGCCAGCCTTTCGCAGCCATTTGTATGACATTTGAGATACAGATTGATGGAAACATTGGAAAGCCCATTTGCCCGAGAGATCTCCTGTCTCGCTACGGTGCTAATGGTCTTGGTGTGTCGCGTTGGAGTATTGATTGACGGTGAAAGGTTCTTGGTACCTGGGTAAGTCGGGCTGCCTGTCGGCGCCGGGATGCCCGGCTCTTAGCAATATGTCCCGCAGGAAATGACCATAATATTCCGCATTGCTCAGATGTGCTTGTTGAAGCAGATGCTTCTGCGACTCCGAAATATCTCATGTCTGACCAATCGCTCTCTGTCCTAAGAATAGCTCAGGAACCAACCTAGAAACCGGTCGTATGAAATACTGATTCATGTGTTGCAAATATACAACACAATGCGACCTCTTGAAAAAGTTTCGCGTGATTCATCTATGTAAATGTATAGTGAGACTTTGAAATTTAAAGAGGGAAAGAGGCTCCGCGTGCAATGTCAATTATTGAACTCGGGTGGAACATCTATGCGGCCACCTCGGACAAAACCGGACAATGCAGGACTCCACTCTACTCTTGGATCGTTGCAATGGCATTATTATTCCGCACCCTCTGAGTCCATCATCGGCATAGTTCTCGTTGTATGTTTTAATAGCCTCGAGAGTATACATGAAATGATAAAGAATGAGTTCTGCTATGTCTGTTTGCAGAACTGGGTAGTTGAGTTTGCGGGACAACGGAGAAGCATGCACAATAGCGAGGTGTACACGGCTTATGGGGCAGTACGAGAATGCGTGGGTAATGGGTGGGTAACGGTGTAGTTGTGAATATTCAATCGAGTTCTCTGGAGAGCTCAGAAGGGGTAGACGGCCGCAAACGAGATGGCGGAGGACAACGTGCTGGTCAAGGGTGGGGTTTTTTTCTTGTTTTAGGCGGTGAAAATGGCCCTTGGCTCGTATATCCCCTTCGGTTTTCAGGGGAAACCCTGACGGGGTAAGATGATGGAGACCTATGTCTTGGGCGCTCTTGTCAATCCCCCATCAGGTACAAGAAAAGAATAGTCCTACAGAGAGGCAAACTCAGAGCGCGATAAAAGACGGAAGGAAAAGATCAAGGAAGTAGGCTCACACGCTAGCAGAGTAGGCTCGGAACATTCATCCGCCTGTGTAGGAGAATTCGGTACTCGACAAGTTGTATACCAGCACTCTCCATCTTCTCGATAACAATATGCAGCCGGAGCAAGGTCGAGGAAACTTTCAATTACGGGAAGGCTTAGAAGACACAGGCGACATTGCTGCTAGAGACAGAGTGCCCACGGCGTACAATTATGCGAGCCTTGGCATGCGTTACAGTTGTTACGTGACGCTCGACATCCGCCTCAACTAGTGCTGCTGCTGCGTTGAGCGCCGGCGATGGCCACTAGAATCCCAACTATGGGCTTTCATGGCTGCTTGCTTAGGGCAGCTCAGTGTCGCTTGCAAACGTCTAGACGAGTAGGGTTTTGTTCGTGCATATGTCGGAGGGTTCGCTTGGTATTTGCTCGGCAGCAAGGCCAACAGTGATAAGTTACATCCCCTTCGCGCCTGAAGTTATCCCGTTTGATTTTTTCGCCTCTTTCAAACGATATAGATGTTGGTGATCGAAGTCGATAATGTTGCGGACATTCGCGCATTACGTGACAATTGTCAGGAGTCGACCCGCTCTCGGGTGCTAAATTTCCGCTGGTTTTGACGAATCTTAAGTTTCAGGACAATTAGGGGGTTGGAAATATTCCCAATGCAAGGAAGGTCATTTGGGAGAAATGGACTGTTAGTAGATGGAAACAATTGAGACAATATAGCCTATAATTGGTCGATTCCACTAGCTTCCCTAATTCGGGGAACTTAGAAGAACTGAGCCTCGTTGATTAACGCTGATGCCGGAAATGGACGAAGAAGGAAAGACGAACGGAGGGAAGCTGGAGAGGTCATCACATGAAAAGAGAAAAGAACGCATGCTTGCATGCATTGAGTCATTTGGCATCAACATACGTAAATACAACGGACAAGGTCCAAGATGAAATCGATCGTAACAACGCGCCCGACACACCCAGAGGTCAATGGCGCTGCAGCCACTATCCCGACCGCCCAACTACCCCATAATGCCCAGGTACAGCTTTCTGCCGTGATCCCACACTGCAGAATCTGCTTCCGGGGGGGATGCCTAAGCGCGAGGCCGTGACGCGCCGACGGCCCTCGCGCGGGTTTCTAATCCCGCGGCGCCTATACCGTAACCTCTCTCTCGCTCTAGTTCCTCACCCTCTTGAGAAACGGCCCGAGGGAAGCAGGGCTACCTTTCCGTGAGAGGCTTGCCAATAAGGCGCCACCGTTGGCGCCGTTGTTGCCAACCGCAGCGTCAGGGTCTGGAGGCTTCCAAAGAGGTGCTGCACCGCCCCCCGATCCCCCCACGTCAACAGTGTTCTCACATTCAGACCCTGCATTTGAAATCTAGCATTATAAACTCGGATCGGAGAGACATTCCGGAATTTCGCCTGGTAGTTCGCCTTTGATGACGGCGATCTTACTTACTTCAGCCTTACTTGTGGTGCTTTGTGCCTCTTGTCGCCATGCTTATAAACGTTGGCATTGAAGGCTTTTGCACCACCAGTGCCCGTTCCGGGACTAGTCCATGTGATTCTATGGTCTCACAGTCACTTTCCAAAATTGGGTGCACACACAAACGGCGGGATGGTTGGTTATAATTCGGCGTGGCTGATCGAGCTGAGGCAAACTTTGGATTGCATCCGCAAATAGATGACAAATTGTCCCCTCCAGGTCATAACTCAGCATTGCAAGGTTCGAACACGAGGCACACGGAATTACAATCATTTTTCTTCGTCTCATTTGAAGGGCAGATCAACCAACACGAGGCTCAATAAATTCTCCAGACACCCACCCCTGCATCTGCCCTGATGCGTCGCTTGCGGATATTGATTGGCAGTGCTCCTGATGCAACGTTGGGAACATCGGGCTGCCCGACGGTTGACGCTACTTGCATCGGAGAGATCGGGGGCGGGCCGGCACTGCCGGGGTGTGCTGGCGCTCAAAGGACACATTTATTTGTGATCGGCGCCTAATTAGGCTCACTGTGGACTCTCACATCGGCTAGTCTGATCCGCCAGGTCAGGTCTCTGAGCTGTTCTAATCAAGTTTTGGTCTGATTACGCGGAATGAATTTGTATTCTATAGCTATGTCAGCATACTTTCGTACCTCGGAGCTATCACTCCGTTGACTTACCGGCACCCTTCTCGTCATTCTCGCCGAGTCTTTATTATGTCTGCGATCTGTGCTTGCTCTGCTTGATCCACTTTTCCTGCCCCGATGTCCTCTTTCCACCCCGACGTGTGTTTGTCCTCGACGTCCAGCAGATTCCCTTTGCAAGAGCAGCTTCTCAAGGTACTGCAAATGAACCGATTCTATGCCATCATATATTCAGAGTTGTCTTATATAACTTGTGAAGTTTCATAATGATCCAAGGCTATTCGGAAACCTGCCTTCAACCTTGCCGTGCGACCTAGCCAACAGCCCGCGCGTTTGTGGCTCGCCAAACATGTCTTCTCCGTCACAGGCAGCATCTGAGATCTATCCTACCGCGTCTGACTTCCTATCGAGTCCATCGCATTCAAGATCGAACTCTCTTGGTCTCTCGTTTGCTGTCGAGGCTCCAGAAATTCCCTCTGCTATGTCTCAGACAGTGGATGCGGAAGGCGCTCAGTTGTCGCCCGCGGACACCATCCAACATCTGTTCGTTGGCAAAATAGTGCCTTACCCCTTAACCACCTTCTCACATTCTTTTCACCTAGTGTGTCCCTTTTTTTCGACAACGTACACCACCTAGCCTTCCCATATCCAGTCCATCGTTTTAGGCGTCGACTCTCTCTACCCCAATCCGACAGGCGGTCCTTACACCAGGCATTGGTGTACGCCATTTTGGCATTCGCCTGCCATTTTGCAAGCGAAGGAGTCGCATCGCAACAAGGGTACTTCATCACAAAAGCACGCTTAGGCCTAGGCGACGCTTCAGGCCGCAGTGCCAAGCCACGCGACTGCATTCTAGCGGGCTCGATCCTAGCTCGTGCCGTCTCATGGGGAGGGGATGCTTCAGCCGCCTCACGCCTGTCTCGAGGTAGGATCACGCCTGCCCTTGAATTCTGCCTTCCCGCTAATGCCTTGGCGTATCAGACGCCATTCATACGTCTCTGCGATTAAGAATCGACAATGCGACGAGCAGTGTGGAGTCCACAACCCGCTCTCGCGAGGCAGACGCTCAATCAGACATTCAACTGTGGAAAACTGTCTGCACGGTACGCTCGCCGCTTAATGTTACTCATAATTCGGCCTTACATTCGGTCCAAGGTTGACCTTGAGGTCGCATTCGAGAAGGGGTCATCTCCGAACATACCAGAGCAGGTAGCTACTTTTCCACACTATGTAAAAGCGTCCTCTCATTGTTCTGCTCAAGAATTTGGCCATACTATATGCCCAGGGCTCTACCGATATATCCGCCAGGTATGCAAAGGATACAGCGATATATTACGAATTAATGACACTGTTATTTGAAACAGCCGTTGGCCGCGAGCTGCCTCCGAAGGCGGCGCTGTCCGGTTGCATGCGATTCTTCTCCTCCACCGTGCCTTACGGATACGGACGTCCGTATTGGATGGATGTACGTCCACAAATCATCGATGGTGAACTCTCATTGACACTTCCTCCACATTCATCCACAGCCATAAGTGTCCGATCACCCTCTTTTGCTTCGGCTTTCAGGGAATTGTCATGCTCGTTAATGCGTTTTCGCCACTCGCTGCCTCCCATAGAGGCCGCATTTTCCCATCCTCCACCTTTTTCATTCCATTTTCTCTCGTCCAAAGATAACTCCTCCTCCAGCCGTATGACTCAAAGTGCGAGCCTTCACACTCTCAGCTTTGCACACTTGATTGCCATGGGTGCGGCAATCACATTACATGGGCTCGTCGGATCCGAAACTACCAGCTACCGAGAGGTTGCATTGCACGCGGCAAAGGACATGGCTAAGCTGCTGTCTTCGCTCGACAATATTGGTGACTCTATTCTGCACAGTTCAACCGGGGTGAGGATTTCTGACATAGCGGGCACTTCTTCTGCCCCCTCGCAGGATTTCTCGCTGACTGTATGTCGAACAGATCGTTATCACAATGGCAATCCGCACTCTCCTGGAAGACATGTCTGCTCGACGGGAAGATGAATCCTTGGCCTGGATAGAAGCGATCAACCTTTCACACATTGATGTGCTCAGAAGTCGCCTGGCGTCTCTGTCCGCAAGGCTGCCAGCACTCCGTAAGTACCCTTACGGCTGTGCTCATTGCGAGTAGCACGCTTTGTCCAGTGCACTGAGCTTTACTCCTCGTACAGGCAATCACCTCGCCTCGATCGATGCCCAATTAGCTTCATGATTTCACGAGTTTCAAAACGCTGCATATGTCTGCATCAATAATCTGTCTGGAACTACATCCGTCATCAGGTCTTCTTGACACTCTGTATCATTCACAAAAATCGGAATATACCCGGCATCCCCATGTTTCTCCTGCAGGCACCTCTCCCCCCCCTTGGACATTGTCGGATTTTTCAACCGCCAGCGGCAAGCGAATTCGCTGCGGCCCTGCATACCGCTAAGCATAGCTTCTTATTTCATCCCCTCGTGGTGGTGAGGATAGACCCGCTCGGCTCCGGCTAGCAGAAGCGGCGCTTGAAACTCTGACCAACGGCGTGAATCCTGTGTTATGTCAGCATGTGCTCTGTCGCATATGAACGTCACGAGGTTTCATTCTTGCCGAAAATTTAACGGTGACTCTTCGAACACCCGATCGAGCGATGTGTGTCTATATGCATGAATTGCATGCATACGTGCCTAATCAATCGTCGCCAAGTCCACCCTGCATAGCGGTGCATTCGGTTTCTCACAACCAGGATTGCTGATAACATTCTGGTTGGAAGCCTCTAACTCCAGAATAATGTGTGAGACTGGTTTTCTCGCTCTGGGCTTTCCCGAACAATTGTATCCGTGACAACGAAAGCATCGAAGCAGCCCTGTCTGGAAATCCGCCCGGCAACAGCCTGGCATTTGCATACAAGTGTAATTGATAATAAGCTGCTAGTGCTACGATCAGTGAACCCAAATACGGGAACCTTCCTCTCAGGGATAAACTTGACAGCCTGGTCTCGTTTAGAAACCAGGGCGTTTGACATGTCGTCCCTCCTCGCCTATAATGAATTAAGGGTCGCCGCTGAGAAAGAGAGGTAGAGCGAGATTAAAATGTTGCTCGTCGCAGCTGAGATGCTTATTATACGTTGCACATTGTCATGGAGACCTCACCTCCCTCCCAAGGCCCAGTCAAGTATGTCTGAATCGTCCTAAAAGATCCGAGACTGGATAAATTGGTGAATATGAAGTCCTTCCGGTTTATCCGCCTGCGTGCGCGACTTGCGCATGGCTTGGGACCAGCTATTTTGGCAGTTGCTGGAATTTCAAAATTAATTCGTGATGGAACTAGCCTGTGCTACGGCACGTGCCGCCTCACTGACCCCGTCTTGAAATCCAAACGAGCCTTGTACGCTAACCAAATCAGCGCTCGTGGCCGCGCCGTTCTTTCCTGCTCCACGCTCAGGCAGCGACGCCTACATATACCCTATAAATTGTGGCCCGTCTGGGGTAGCTTTGCTTTCTGGTGAAAATGCCTCCTTCCGTTGCCGCCTCAACGAGTAGCTCGGCGAACACGACTTCTGTCCAAGTCGGTACGTGACAAACAACTTTGAGACTTGCTTGGTGGGTTTTAAAGTTTATTTTTTCCTATGCGTTCTTAGCGGTCCGCATCCGACCCACCACTACGCATGATCTATCCTCCATTCCCGCGCGCTTCCAACGCGCGATCATCCATGCTTCGAGCCCTACAACCGTAGCTGTCGACAATGTAGGCAGTAGTGGTGCTGCCTCCGCCGCTGCCAACCCGTCGTCTGCATCAAGCGCCAACAAGAAGCAAGTGTTTGCATTTGATCAGGTCCACCCGCCCGAAGCCTCCCAATATGAACTTTTCAACACGACTGCTGCACCTTTGATCACTCGTTTTGTCGAAGGTTTTAACTGCACGATTCTTGCTTATGGTCAAACGTCATCGGGCAAGACACATTCTATGACAGGGGTAGATTTAGATGCAGACCCAACCGATCCATCGAACGGTATGGGGATCATCCCCCGTGCCGTCTCAACAATCTTTTCCCGTGCTCATGAACAGAAAAGGGATAGAGGGAATGCCTGGCAGTGGTCTATCAAGACGTCTTTCATCGAACTCTACAATGAAGACCTCATTGACCTTCTTGCCGTGGACGAAGTTGGTGGCCGCCGTGAAGTGCAAATCCGAGAAGAGAAAGATGGGACTATCTTGTGGAGCGGTTTGCGCGAGATCCCTGTGCGGAGCGCCGCCGATGTCATGGCGTAAGTGCTTTCCGATCGCCTTAATTACATGTTTCATTAAATTCATATATGCGTCAGTATTCTCGCTCGAGGTACTGCGCATCGGCGAACGAACGAAACCGACATGAATGCGCAGTCGTCTCGCTCACACGCCATCTTCTCTGTTACATTGACCCAAAAGAAGTTCAGCGGAACAGGCACCGCACCTCGCAGTGGCCGTACTTCACCCCTCCCGCCTAATGGAGCGTCCCCCTCGAAGATTATGCGACCCGGTTCAATGTACGGTGGCAGTCCCTCACGCGTAGCCTCCCCAACATTCGGAAAGCAATTGCCAAACAGTTTCGGTGCTGCGATGGCGAGAGGCGGTGCCAGCGGGATGCTCCGTCCTTCGAGTGCTTTGGGATTGCGCGAACGCGCCAGCACTTTGGACGATGAAGAACGGGGGGAATGGACGACAGTAGTCTCAAAATTCCACTTTGTTGACCTCGCTGGCAGTGAACGTGTGAGTGTTTTATATATTACGCTCTTGTCGTCAAGACTTGGCATACTCAAACTTTGGCACATTTAGTTGAAGCGAACTGCGGCAGCCGGCGACCGTGTCAAGGAAGGCATTTCCATCAACAGCGGTCTGCTTGCGCTCGGGAACGTCATCTCAGCTTTGGGTGATCCCTCTCGTGCAAAAGCGCTCGGACACAGTGGAGCGATCCATGTGCCATATCGCGATTCGAAGCTCACTCGGCTTCTGCAAGACTCTCTTGGCGGCAATGCGCATACACTCATGATTGCTTGTGTCGCTCCATCCGAATGGAATCATGGTGAAACCGTGAACACGCTCAAATATGCCAACCGCGCGAGAAATATTCGGAATCGCGCAGAGATTCGCGAGAAAGAGGATGGATGGGATGACCTTGAGTGGCTGCAGACTATGGTGACTAAGCTCCGTAAGGAGCTAAAGGTCCTCAAGGAGGGCGGAGCGACCTCTTCTGCTGCGTCATCTGATGTGGCGACCGCAGATGAATTTTCCTCAAAAGCAACGACCCCTACCAGCACTGTATCAGATCGTTCGGGTGGCAAAGTCCTGAAGCAGTACGCCGAGCTGCAATCTCAGTATCGCATTCTCCGCACCGAGTATGTCGAGCGGAATGAAGAGCTTGCGCGTATGCGAAAAGAGTTAGAAGAGAAGTCGGCACCGCTGAGCGGCGCACGACGATATGAGGAAATTGTAGGACCGGTTATTGAGGAGTATGAAAAGACTATTGGGGCTATGGAGGCTGAACTTAAGCTCAGTCGAACAGCATTGGTGAGCATATCGTCGTTGTTCTTTGCCGTGACCTCTCGTTTGACGCGGCCTCAGGAACACACCAACGAAATGTACAATGAGCAAGAAGGCGAGCTCGCCGCTTACAAGGACCGCACCGTGCGTGCAGACTCGTATATCGAAGCTCTTCGGTCGCGACTGGCCAAACTTGCGGAACGTGAAGCATCAACAGAGGTCAGTTTCGATTCCCCATTTCAAAATCACCTGTCTTATACCTTGCTGCATCGGGTTAGAGCTATATTCGTGATCTTGAGGCCAAGCTGAAGGCTTATGCGGATGCTGCCAACGACGAAGATGCGACTGCGGAGCTGAAAAAAGAGATCGTCAAGTACAAGGAATCGGAGAGTGTCTCTGCGACGTACATCGCCAGCTTAGAGCAGCGATTAACTCGAGCAGACACAGACATCGTTGACTTGCGATCGCAAGTGGAGAAGCTCGAATTGGATCTCGAATCTAAATATGCCGATATTGCGAGGCTCCAGGCGCGTCTAGATGCCATGTTTGCCGAGAGCGAGGACCTGCGACAATGGAAGGACAGCCTGACTGAGCGAGAGAAGCGGGTCCAGGAACTTGAGCGACAGATGGAGGAATGGGAGAAAGTGCGCGCCGAAACTGGTCTTCAGCGCCAGCGCCTGGCG
>Ga0307508_10004936_pt1 | contig 12831 bp, 6 predicted proteins | sample 9_EM_MG_FD_203089 | JGI IMG/M metagenome (GOLD analysis project Ga0307508, IMG submission 203089) | Populus trichocarpa ectomycorrhiza microbial communities from riparian zone in the Pacific Northwest, United States - 9_EM | ecosystem: Host-associated > Plants > Roots > Unclassified | place... | reverse complement strand
TCTCACTCGCTCGCCTCTGGCGAGTGAGGGTTAGTGGTGAGCCTCTGGCTCACAGGGATAGCCGGAGGCTATCAAATAGTCCTCATCCCGCCAGCAGGCGGGACGAGTGGGAACCACCAACAAAAAGTAATAAAATGAAAAAATGGATTATAATAGTAAGCCTGTTCCTGCCTTATCTTTTGCCTGCCCAGGAGAAATTTGTCATCAAAGGCAACATTGGTAACCTGAATGCGCCTGCGCGTGCCTTTTTGTTCTACTGGCGCCCACCCGGTTTTACCGTTGTGATGGATTCTGCCGTGCTCGTCAACGGTGCATTTGAATTCACGGGCTCGGTTCCTTACCCGCTTGAAGCCGTTGTGCACCTGCGGCGCAACGGCGACGGTTACTATGCAAAAGGCGTTGATGAGCTGTGTTTATTTTACCTGGAAAATGGCGCCATTACGATTACCGGCGATTCCCTGTTCGGCGCCACCGTTAAAGGAAGCATTGAAAACAGGAACCACCGCGAATTGCAGGCGTTGTTACAACCCCTCCGCAACAGGAGCCGCCAATTTTACAGCGACCAGTATGCGCTTCCCAAAGAACAGCGCCTGGCAGCGGATGCCATGAAAGAAAAAGCATGGCAGTTCCAGGCAGACGAAAAGGCGGCCTACGCCCAATTCGTCCGCACCCATACCAATTCTTTTGTAAGCCTCAACCTCCTGCGGCTCAGCTATGGTAAAACACCCCCGGTAGCCGAAGTGGGGCCGCTGTACCACGGGCTGTCTGCCCGTGTGAGGAGCTCGCAGCTGGGAAAGGAATATGGCGCTATCATCGCCCTTTGGGAAAAAGCGATGCTGGGCCGCCAGGCGCCCGATTTTACACTCACGGATACGCTCAACAGGCAGGTGTCGCTGTCCGATTTCAAAGGAAAATACCTGCTGCTCAATTTCTGGGCTACCTGGTGCGGACCCTGTATGCAGGAGAAACTCTTTTTAAAGAAAACGTATGCGGCGTACAAGGATAAAAATTTCCAAATCCTCGATGTATCCATGACCGATAAAAGCGGCAAATACGGCGACAGGAACAAATGGGTCAAAATGGTACACAATTTCGGCCTGCCCTGGGTCAATGTATATGGCGATGCCGCCGTAGATCTTTATGGCATTGAAACCGTTCCCCAAAACTTTCTGATTGATCCTGCCGGTAAAGTAATCGGGCATGATGTGCATAAGGAGGAATTGGATAAAAAACTGGAAGAACTATTGGGCAAATAGTATTGCCAGGAAGCCCGCCTTCACAAACCGGGGAGCGGGTGGGTCGCCCTTCAGGGGCGGCTCACCCGCTGAAAAATCATTAAAAATCATTTTAATTAAACTTAGTAACAAGAGACAATGAAAACTGTAAAGCATGCCCTGTTTATGTTGTGTGCATCTATTGCCACTGCAGGCGTAAGTGAAGCGCAGGTTAGGGTAACGAATACTATTGCCATCGGAGATACAGCTTCAAAGCCGCCGGTAAAAACGGTGGCGCAGGTAAAACCGTATAGCGAGGTCATTACGGCAAAAGCAAAAACACAAAAAAGCTTTTTCAACGTGCATAAGGTAGACGAACGATATTATTTTGAGCTACCCGATTCTTTGATGCACCGCGATTTGCTGGTTGTAAACAGGATATCAAAGGCGGCAGCCGAAATGAGGTCACAGGGCATCGGCTATGCCGGTGATGAAATAGGGGAGAATGTCATCCAGTTCGACAGGGGGCCCGGCAACAAGGTATTTATAAGAAGCATCTCCTACCGCGAACGTTCAAAAGACAGTACCGAAAACGGGCTGTACCGCTCTGTGCTGAACAGCAATATGCAACCCATTGTGGCATCATTTGATGTGAAAGCCTTTTCGAAAGATTCTGCCGGTGTGGTTATAGATATGACTGATTATATGAACGGCGACAATGATGTGCTCTTTTTTGATCCAGGAATAAAAAAGATGTTTACACTGGGCGCGCTGCTGCCAGACCGTTCGTATACGGAAGGTGTGAGCGCTTTCCCGATCAACATAGAAGTAAAAACCATCAAGACCTATACCGTTTCGGGTGCTGTCGCCACGTATGAATTAAACAGCTCGCTGGTGCTGCTGCCCAAAGTGCCCATGCAGTCGCGCTATTTTGATAGCCGTGTTGGTTTTTTTGCGACTGCTTTTGTAGACTACGATGTAAACCCGCAGGGCGTAAAAAGCCAGTACAATATATGGCGCTGGCGACTGGAGCCTAAACCGGAAGACATTGAAAAATATAAGCGCGGGGAGCTGGTAGAGCCGCAGAAACCCATTGTGATATACATTGATCCCGCTACACCCAAAAAATGGGTTCCTTACCTGATAAAGGGTATTAACGACTGGCAGTGTACTTTTGAGAAAGCAGGATTTAAGAATGCCATCATTGGCAAAGAAGCGCCTGTGAATGATCCTGCCTGGCGCCTGGAAGATGCAAGGCATTCCGTGCTGGTATACAAGCCTTCCAATATCGCCAATGCAAGCGGGCCCAGCGTAAAGGACCCGCGCAGTGGCGAAATAATAGAAACGCATATCAACTGGTACCACAATGTACTGGACCTGCTGTACAAATGGTATTTTATACAGGCAGCCGCGGTAGATCCAAAGGCAAGAAAGCCCCGCCTTGATGATTCATTGATGGGAGAGCTGGTGCGTTTTGTGTCGAGCCATGAAGTAGGGCATACGTTGGGTTTGCGGCACAACTGGGGGGCTTCCTCCACGGTGCCTGTCGAAAACCTGCGCAATAAAGCATGGGTGGAAGCGCATGGACATACGCCTTCCATTATGGACTATGCACGGTTTAATTATGTGGCCCAGCCCGAAGACAATATCAGTGAAAAAGGACTGTTTCCCCGTATAGGCGACTACGACAAATGGGCAATAGAATGGGGCTACCGGTGGATACCTTCCGCAAAGAGCGCCGAAGAGGAAAGTGACACGCTCAATAAATGGATTGTGGACAAGACAGCAGCCGGGAAGCAGTATTTCTTTGGTACTGAACTGGCCATCAATGATCCCCGTATCCAGAATGAAGATTTGGGCGATGATGCGGTAAAAGCAAGCCTGTATGGTATAAAGAACCTGAAAAGGATAGAGCCCAACCTGGTAGAATGGACAAAGCAGCCTTCTGAAGGATATGACCAGGCTGCCACCATGTACAGGGAACTGGTCAGCCAGTACTATCGTTATATGCGGCATGTGACAACCAGCATAGCAGGCATGATGACCACGCCCAAAAGTATCGAACAAAGCGGCGCCGTGATAGAATTTGTTCCAAAGGCAAAGCAAAAGCAGGCCATGCAGTTTTTGCAGGAACAGTTGTTTACAACCCCCATGTGGCTGATAGATAAAAAGCTGATAAGTCTTACGGGCGAGGGTGATTACTCGGCCATTGGCACTGCGCAATGGGGCGTGATAAACCAACTGCTGGCGCCCATCACACTCAACAGGTTACTGGCCCGGCAATCGGTCGATCCGGCGAATGCCTATACCGTTACAGAGATGCTGGCGGAACTGTCAAAAGGTATATTCAGCGAGCTGCCGGCGCACAAGCCCGTGGACATATACCGGCGCAGCCTTCAGAAAATGTATGTGGAAACCATCACACCCCTGATTACTGCCAGCGGCCCTGCTTTTATAAAGGTGCCGGGTCTCACCCTGCAGGGCCCTTCTTTGGCGGCCGACAAAATGAATGATGCATTATCGGAGCTGAAAGCACATTTAAAAACCCTTACTGCCACGATAAAGTCGGCCATTCCTTCGGCAACGGATGCCGCCACCCGTACTCATTTGCAGGATATATATGAGCGCCTCGATAAAGCGCTGCATAAGAAAGACTAGCAATACAAAGCCCTTCATTATTACCAGGACAAAATGGCCAACGCCATTTTGTCCTTTTTTTTGCCGGTAATATGATAACTTCGGTACTATGGCCAGTGTATTGATACAATTTGCCCATCCTCAATTGAGCAAATCCATTATTCAGAAAGTATTGTTGAAGTATTGCCGGGATATCAAAGGTGTTACATTCAACGACCTCTACGAGTATTACCCCGACTTATACATCGATATAAAAAGGGAGCAGGATCTGCTTGTGGCCCACGACATCGTTATCTTCCAGCACCCTTTTTACTGGTACAGCTGTCCCGCCATCATCAAACAGTGGATGGACCTGGTGCTGGAATACGACTGGGCCTACGGCCACAACGGCAATATGCTCAGGGGAAAGAAAATGTTCAATGCCATTTCCTGCGGGGGCGGTAAAAATACCTATGGCCCCCATGGCTATAACCATTATCCCATCAACGATTTTTTATTGCCCTTCCGGCAAACTGCCAGCCTTTGTAAAATGGAGTACATGCCGCCCTTCGTGGTGCACAGCAGCTTTCGTATAACCGACGAAGCCATCAGGAGCTACGGGCAGCAATATGCCTCGATACTGGAAGGATTGGTAAACGACGATATAACGCCCAACCATTACAGGGATATTGAATACCTGAACGAAGTGCTTCCCTCCGGTGAATTTTTTAACAACGACTAAATCCACAGCAGATGAAAGAATCCTTCTTTTTCCAGGCGATGATTTACCTCGCTGCCGCGGTTATCATGGTGCCCATTGCCAAAAAACTGGCGCTTGGTTCTGTGCTCGGCTACCTGCTGGCCGGCGTTCTTATCGGTCCCGCCTGCTTCCGCTTTATTGGGGTAGAAGGACATGACCTGATGCATTTTGCCGAGTTTGGCGTTGTCATGATGCTCTTTATCATAGGTCTTGAGCTGGAGCCCTCCCGCCTGTGGCGGCTGCGCAAAGCCATTGCAGGCATGGGGGCCGTGCAGGTATGCTGTACCGCCCTGTTGGCAGGAGGGCTTGCCATGCTGTTCCAGGTAGAGGGGAAGCAGGCGCTGGCGCTGGGCCTGATCGTGGCCATGTCATCCACCGCCATCGTCGTGCAATCGCTCAATGAAAAAGGATTGATGAAAACGGAAGCCGGTCAAAGCTCTTTTGCCGTGCTCCTGTTCCAGGATATATCGGTCATTCCCATACTGGCCCTGTTTCCCCTGCTGGCTGATAAAAGCCTTTCCGGCGCCGCTGCTTCGGGCGCACATTCGGGACCGTTAGACAGCCTCCCGGCATGGCAGCACGGCCTTGTGGTGTTGTTTTCGGTGGCATTGATCATCGTGGCAGGCAGGTACCTGCTCCGCCCCTTTTTCCGTATCGTTGCCAAAACGGGCTTGCGTGAAATGTTTACCGCTACCGGCCTGCTGCTGGTGGTGGCCATTGCCGTGCTGATGACCTATGTAGGTCTCAGTCCCGCCCTCGGCGCCTTCCTGGCAGGCGTGGTGCTGGCCAACAGCGAATACCGCCATGAGCTCGAAACGGCCATCGATCCTTTCAAGGGCCTCCTGCTCGGTTTATTCTTTATCGCCGTCGGCGCCTCCATCGATTTCAGCCTTATCCTGTCAAAGCCATTGCTGATACTGGGACTGGTATTGGGATTGATGGTTTGCAAAGTGCTCGTGCTGTTCGGGATTGGCAAAGCATTTAAGCTAAGCACGCCCCAGAACCTTATTTTTAGCATTGGCCTGTCGCAGATAGGAGAGTTCGCCTTTGTGCTGCTCAGCTTTTCGGGGCAGGAAGGCATTCTCCCCAAAAACACCACCGATACGATGATCGCCGTGGTGGCCATCAGCATGGCGCTTACGCCGCTGGCGGTGATGATCAATGAAAAGCTGGTGCTGCCCCGGCTTTGCAATATGACCGAAGGAGAGGAAAGGGAAAGCGATGTGATGAGCGAGGAAAACCCGGTTATCATCGCCGGCTTTGGTCATTTTGGCAATACCGTTGGCCGTTTCCTGCGCGCCAACAAGGTAGACCTGACCATACTGGATATCAACAGCGACCGCGTGGACTTGCTGCGCCGCATGGGCATTAAAGTGTATTACGGCGATGCCACCCGCCACGACCTGCTCGAAATTGCCGGGGCCGGCAAGGCAAAGCTGATCGTTATCGCCATCGGCGATGAGGAAAAACGGCTGGAAATGATCGAAATCATTAAAACGCATTTTCCCAACCTGCAAATGCTGGTACGCTCTACCAACCGAAACGATGCTTACAACCTGATGAACGCAGGTATGCTGCACATTTATCGTGAAACCATCGACACCAGCCTGCGGTTGGGCGTTGATGCGCTGCGCATGCTGGGCTTCCGCGCGCACGAAGCTAACCGCGCTGCAAAGACATTCTTTGTGTACGATGAAAATACACTCAAGCGTTTATCTACCATCCGCAACGAGGAAGAATACATCAACGCGATCCGTGAAAGCATCGAAGAGCAGGAGCTTATCCTGCGGGCCGACCTCGACGCCGCTCCCCTCAAAGCCGATGAGGCCTGGGATGAGCAGCCACGCATGGCGGGACTGCAAAACATGGAAGTATAATATTTTGATTACTTTTAAGCCGAATCTTTTATAATAACTATTGAAGGTAGTAGACCCATTATATAATGGTGCAAGGCTGTTCAGGCAAGTAGCGGCAGGAAATGAGGAGGCGTTCCGCCTGCTGTTTGATCACTACAAAACACGGCTGTTTTCCATGTCCCTGAAAATGCTGAAAACACCTGCGCTGGCTGAAGAAGTGGTGCAGGATACCTTTATGAATGTATGGGTAAACCGGCAAAAATTCAATGCCATCGATCATCCCGAAGCCTATCTTTTTACCATCGCCTACAATAATATTTACACCCAGCTGAAAAAAATAGCCCGCGAAAGCAGCCTGCTTGAAGGGTTGAAGCAGGTGGTGCAGGACATACAATACAACACCGACGAGCAGGTCCTGGCCCGCGAAAGCGAGAGCCGTATCAACCAGGCCGTGGAAGCATTGCCGCCCCAGCGCCGCATCATTTTTAAACTAAGCCGCCAGCAGGGCCTGAGCCATGATGAAATAGCCCGCGAGCTCAATATCTCCCGCCATACCGTTAAAAACCAGCTGGTGGAAGCCCTGCGCTTTATCCGGAAGCAGCTGGGGAATATCCCGCTGGTTATCCTCCTGCTCTGCCATAAATAATTTTTCCTCCCGGGTAGTCCTGTTTCTCTTTTCCACACTCCCTGTAAGGGATGCCCTTTACCAAATCATTACGCCAATATGAAACCATTATAATCAAAACCTTACCATGACAATCAACAATGAACACATCGATTACCTGCTCCGGCAGTACACTTCCAACGAAGCCCGGCCGGAAGAAATGGAAGAATTGTTTGCCTGGATACGGCAGTCGGAGCAGGACGAGCCCCTGCGCCATACCATCCAGGGCCTCTGGGATCAATATCGCCCGGAAGAAACCCTGCCTTCCGCCGACTGGGAGGGTATGTATGCCCGGATTGTGCGCATGCCTGCCAGCCCTGCCATACCGCGCAGGCGGCACACCTGGCGAAACCTGGCCGTGGCGGCCAGCATCGCTGCCCTGCTGGCAATGGGTGTATTATGGTGGAAGCGTCCCGCATCATTGCCGGTGATTGCGCAAGCCGCCTCTTACGCTACTCCTGTTGCGTGGACCCGCCATATGGTATTGCCCGATGGCAGCGCTGTGGTGCTGCATGCCGGTAGCCGGTTGTTGTATCCGGCGGCGTTTAATGGCAATACCCGCGAAGTGACCCTGGCCGGCGAAGCCTATTTTGATATCGTGCACCGCGAAGCGCAGCCTTTTATCATTCATACCGGGCAGGTGAAAACCGTGGTGCTTGGTACGGCTTTCAATATCCGGGCATACGACAGCAGCCGGGAAATAATGGTGCTGGTAACAAAGGGCAGGGTGCGTGTGGAAAGCGGGCAGCAGGTGCTGGCGGAACTGGCGCCCAACCAGCAAATTACCTACAACCTGCAACAGGCGCAGGTGCAGCAGCGGGAAGTGAATGCCACCCGTATTGTAACCGACTGGACAAAAAAAGACATGGTATTTGCTTCCATTTCTTTTGAACGGATCGCTTCCGTGCTCAGCCAGCGGTATGGCATACCGGTTCGCTTTAAAAACGATGCATTGAAGCATTGCCCTATCCGGGCATCGTTCAGCGGCACCGAATCGCTCAAAGATGTGATGGCGGTATTATGTGAAGTGCGCAACGCCACTTATACGATCGACCCCGGTAGCGGGGTGGAGATCGATGGAGAAGGATGTAATAATTAGTACAGGATACATCAAAAAAGCCCCTATGCCGTGGAAAGCTTACAGGGGCCTGCTTAAAACAATTTGGCATCATTTTAAACTACTGCAAATTATGGAAAATTTGGCTGCTGTACGCGTACAGCCAGGGCAAACTATGCCCCGTTGCCGTCACCGCAATTATCGGTTGATTATGAAACTAAGCGCTCTTTTGATGACCTGCCTCTGTGGCGCCGCACAGCTCCTCGTGGCCGATTCGACCAAAGCCCAGAAAATGGACACCCGCACCATCACCCTGGAGCTGCACAACGAACAGCTGGATAGGGCGCTCGGCAAAATTGAGCAGCTATCCGGCTTTCACATCGCCTACCCGCCCGAACAGGTGGCTAAATACGAGGCGATCAACCTGGAGAAGGGTACCCGCAGCGTAGAAAAAACACTCGGGCTGGTATTGCTCAATACCGGCCTGGTATTCCGGCAGGTCAACAACAATATCATTATCTCCGTCAAAAGAAATGTTCCCGAACGGGTGATAACCGACCCTGCCGGTATGGCCGACACGGTAATCACCGTAAAAGGAAAAGTGACCACCGGCAACGGCGCCCCCCTGGCCGATGCCACCATACAGGTAAAAGGTACGCCCATCGGCGCCGTTTCCACCTCCAATGGCAGTTTCGAGCTGAACAGGGTACCCCTCAATGCCGTACTGGTATTGTCTTACCAGGGACAAACAGCTGAATATGCAGTAAGAGGCCGGTCATTCATCGCCATCATGCTCAACCTTAATACCACAAAATTGCTCGACTCCGTTATCATTGTAAACAACGGTTACCAGAACCTCCGCACCTGGGAATCGGTCGGCTCCACCGTAAAAGTGAAAGGAGAAGATGTGCGTATTGCCGGCGTTCCCCGGGTAGATATCGCCCTGCAGGGTATGATACCCGGTGTTACCATTTCCATTCCCAATGGCACCGTGGGCTCCAATCCCAAAGTGCGGGTGCGCGGTACGTCTACACTGCTGGGCAACCGCGAACCGGTGTGGGTAGTGGATGGCATCATCCGCGAAGATCCTTTTCCCTTTAAAGATCAGAACCTGGATAACATCGTCAATGCCGCCGATAAATCGTCCATGCTGGCTGGTCTCAGCATTATGAGCAATGGCATTGCCGGCATGAATCCCGACGATATTGAAGACATTACTTTCCTGAAAGATGCTTCGGCAACAGCTTTATATGGTGTGCGTGCCGCCAACGGCGTAATTGTTATCACTACCAAAAGAGGTAGGGTGGGCCGCACCAATATTAATTTCCGTACTGATCAAAGCATTACCGAAAAACCAAGCTATAACAGCCAGCACCTCATGAATTCGTCGCAGCGCGTGGCGTTGTCCGAAGAGCTGATTGCCAAGGGTGTCAACTATGCCGCAACGGGCTCACAGGGCGGCCTGATTAAAGACGGCCCCCAGAATGTAGGCTATGAAGGATTGTATTACCTGTATATCGGTAAGCAGATAACACAGCAACAGTTCAACGACGGCGTTGCAAAACTGGAAGCGAACAACACCGATTGGTTCAACGAGCTGTTTCGCTACGCCATCAACCAGAATTATACGGTGAGCGTTAGCGGAGGGTCTGATAAAGCCACTTTTTACGGTTCCCTGGGCTATAACAGCACGGCCAACAGCGCTATCGGCAACGACCAGAAGCGAATAAATGCGCTGATGAATATGGAGTACCGCCTTAATAAAAGAATGCGCTGGCATATCGGCCTGCAGGCAGACGCGCTTAAAACGAACGGTTTTTATGCAGGCGTCAACCCCGAGCAATATGCATTGTATACCAACCGCGAGCTGACCCCCGATCAGTATTATTCCACGGTCAACGGCGTCACTTCCATTTACCTCGCCAATAATAATATATCGAGCCTTGTGTCTAACCTGAAATACAATTTCAGGAACGAGCTGGCGCATACCAGCAATACCACGGATAGCAAACGGTTTTCGTTCAACACCGATTTGCAGCTGACGATCACCCGGGATTTGAGTTTTCAAACCATGTTCGCCCAGAATTTCGACCGCAGTACACAGGAACGATGGGCCGACGAGAGCTCGTTCTTCATAGCGCAAATCAGGGGAGCCAACCTGGGTGAGCTTCCCAAGGGAAGCGCCTTCGAGCAGGCATCCGTGCTGCCCCGCGGCGGTGTGCTGGAAAGAGAGGATATGAACCGCGACGGCTATGTGTTTCGCAATTCCTTAACCTATAATAAGACCCTCGGTGGCCACCAGCAGCATGCCCTTAACCTGCTGGGCGGTTTTGAAATGCGCAACAATACGTATAAAGGCGTCGCCACCAAGAACTACGGCTATTTTCCCGAACGCGGCGACGTGATCGATTATGATTATACCATCGTGCATACCGGTTCGTCGAGCTCGGATGCCTTTGCCGATAAGTATTATAACAGGCGTACCAATACCCTTACCAATTTTGTGTCGTATTATACCAGCCTCACTTATTCGTATAAAAGAAAATATGCCATCAACTTCAATGGCCGCAGCGATGCTTCCAACCGGTTCGGCCAGTATACCAATGCGGCCTTTAACCCCGTTTGGGCCATCGGCCTCCGCTGGGATGTGCTGGCGGAAAAATGGTTCGAACGCCGTCTTCGCTGGATAAACGGCTTCACTATCCGTAGCTCATTCGGTTTCCAGGGTAATATTGTCGACAATGTCGGGCCCAACCTGATAGCCCAATATACTTCGCCGGTATACAACCCGCTGAACGGCGAATCGTATCTCAATATCAAAACAATGCCTTATCCTGATCTGCGCAAGGAAAGAACGCGTACCTGGAATATCGGCGGCGATCTGTCGGTACTGAATAACAGGCTGGCCTTTACGGTTGACTATTACTATAAATATTCGAAGGATCTGATCTCGCAGCGAACGGTGCCCATCGAATACGGTACCCTGCAGATGTACGTGAATGGCAGCGATATGACCAACAGCGGTTACGATCTGTCGGTGCGCGTGGTTCCGCTAAAAACACCCAACTGGACCCTGAGTATCCAGGTGAATACCAGCATGAATTCCAACAACGTGGTAAAGCCCCAGTATGTGCCTAAGATTAGTACGCTCACCAATGGAACTGCCCTGGTAAACGGTTACCCGGTAGACGGTTTCTGGTCGTTCCGCTATGCAGGCCTCAGCCACAATACCGGCCGCCCGATGTTTAAATACATGGACGTGGATACCAACCTGGCTTTGCTCAAAAATCCCGATGCCACCCAATACCTTGTATACAGCGGTAATTCCAATCCCCGCATCAGCGGCGGTATCAGCACATCATTGCGTTACCGGAATTTTTCAATGGCCGCCTCTTTCAATGTACAGCTCAATTATAAGCTGCGCCTGAATCCCATTATGCTGGCGGGAAGCTACGGGCAGTACCAGGCGCCGGCGCCCGATAAAAACGCCAGTGTATTCCTGGTTGACCGCTGGAAAAAGCCGGGCGACGAAAAATATACGGATGTCCCTGCTATTTATGCTACCGACGAACCCATCAGCGGCACTACTTTCGGCGATCAGTCGATAGCGGTATTGGCCGGGTCGTGGTACCGGTATGCCATGTACAACTACAGCGACCTGCGTGTGGCGGACGGCAGTCACCTGCGCTGCAACAATATTGCGCTTAGTTATAACTGTCCCCGCCAGCTGCTGGCCAGGCTTAAAGGACTTACACAGCTCACGCTTTCGGCCAATGTAACCAACCCGTTTATTATAGCCAGTAGCAAGCTGCACGGGCAGGACCCCGAGGTGCTCAGCACCGATGCCAGTAAGATTACGCCTACGATGACAAGGATGAGAACCATATCCATCAGCCTGAACGCCGGCTTTTAATGATTACCGTAAGCTTAAAAAAAACAATTATGAACAGCAATATAACCATCACGCTTTCACTGGCAGCGATACTGTTGCTCACGGGGTGCAAGAAATATTTACGTGAAACCTCCCAGGATGAGATGACGCCCACCACCACGGGCTCACTCAATGAATTACTGGCCAGGGAAGGATATCCTTATATAGCTACGGCCCAAAGCGCGTCGGACGGCTATTCCCTGTGTAATTACCTGAACCTGATGGACGATGACATGCATTTTCAGAATAGCGCCGGCACCAGTATTACCACCTATATAAAACCGTTTTACAGCTGGTCGGATAACGCATATGCCGAAGCGGCCACCGGTTCGGCCATCGGCGCCAGCAATCCCTACCAGAATTTGTATAACCGCATCAGGGGCTGCAATGTGGTCATTGATATGCTGCCGCAGGTAAACGGCCCGGATGCCGATAAAGATCAAATGAAAGGCGAGGCGCTTGTGATGAGGGCCTGGTATTACCTGATGCTGGTGAACCTGTATGGATGGCCTTACAATGATCCGGCGCACGACCGGAACACCAGCCTGGGCGTGCCCATCATCAGCAGCGGAAATATTTCCGACGCGGCGATTGCCCGCAGTACGGTAAAGCAGGTGTACGATTTTATTGCTACTGATATAGAAAATGCGGTCTCGTTGCTCGAAAAAAAGAAGACGCTCTCCACGGTGTTCAGGGTCAATTACCGGGCAGCCTGGTTGCTGGCCAGTCGCAT
>Ga0307508_10004933_pt1 | contig 12833 bp, 12 predicted proteins | sample 9_EM_MG_FD_203089 | JGI IMG/M metagenome (GOLD analysis project Ga0307508, IMG submission 203089) | Populus trichocarpa ectomycorrhiza microbial communities from riparian zone in the Pacific Northwest, United States - 9_EM | ecosystem: Host-associated > Plants > Roots > Unclassified | place... | reverse complement strand
ACGTCCTAAACACGAAGAATCTTCCTGCTGTGGTTGATGGGATGAGAAAGATCTGTGCGATACAAAGCACACTGCTAGGCAATGTTTCTAGTACAAGTTCCGTCGCACCGTCACCAACTCCGACCTCCGGTGGTCCCTTCATGAAAGAGACCGAAAAGATCAAGAGAGTTATCGCATATACCCTCGGTGTTGTGGTACTTATGGGATTATTTGGATTCTGAAGCATTGAGGACTTTTGGTTGCAGAGTCACTATCCTTCACGCTATTTATTTGCACGACATCTCACGAGGTAATTTTACGAATTTAACGACCCTGTGCTTCATTAGTTAGTGATGTAAGACGTCTGACTTTGAATGATAAAGATAGCCTTCAGTCTCTTCTGAGTCTGTCAATCGGCGCCGAGGATGCCATTCACGACTCTTTCTGTCAAAGATAACCACCATCGCCACATCCGCTATTCGACCCATGAAGTCTCTTTTCTCTGGTCATCGCCGACAGAGCGGTTCATCAGCTTTACAATCGCCGCCTAAGACGAGCACTACCAGTACAACCACGGATCCGACTCCGCCACCACAGCCTCCGAGTCGTCCACCCAAGCTTCCAAATCTTTCCGATTTCTCGACCCCTGCAGTCCGAAATTCCGCATGGAGCTCCTTGGATTTCATGCTTGGTGCTGGAATGGTTGTCATCCAACCAATTACGAAGCGGATCGTCGTCGTGTATGAGACTGAGAAGAAATATTGGTTCTTGCCTCGTGGAAGGAAGGACGTCGGCGAGTCGCTAGAACAAACAGCGCTGAGGGAAGCCCACGAAGAGGTCAGTTGTGTCCCTCATCACGATTAGAAGTAATTACCAACCCATTTGATTATGATAGACTGGTTATCGCGCAAGCTTTCTGCCTCTTTTCAATCCCACCCACCAGCCTCTTCCTTCAGGGAAGAAGTTTGATAAATCCGAATGGCGGAACTTGAACACAGAACCTGTCTATACGACAATCACCTCTTGGCACCCTAGGAGAAGACATGGCAAGCTGGAGCCCTATGGAGGAGAATATCTTACGGTGTGGTACGCTGGGCAAATCCCTGACGAAGCAGTAAGTTAGTTCTTCCTGTCAAACGCATTTTCGTTAACCAAAGGCTAAAAAAAAGATACCGGAAAAGGGTACAGGAATGGCGGACGAACAGAACTATCAGAGCCATCTCCTCAGTATTGATGAAGCGATGGAGTGTCTTGTTGATACTGAGCGACTTGTTCTCGACTTCACCTGGCGCCTTTTTATCGCAACAGAGAATGAACTCAAGAAATCCCGAGATTCAATTGATGCGTTAGGCAACAATTAGACTCAAGTTATTGCATCACTTCGTTCGCTATTCTTTTCATAGTTGGAAGTGCTGATGTATAGTTTATGTTGTTTTTGTTAGCGTCAACCATAGCCCGTGATTACCACTACTTATGTACTATTTTTCGAAACGATCTTTGGGAGATCGGCCGGTGTTCATTTCTGTGCATCCACCACTGATGAGCCAAGATTAGTGCCACATTTCGCAGAAATGTATGTCACAAATTTGCCTCGACCCAGTAGTGCTGGAACGGTGCTTTCGGAGGTTTATTACTACCGACCTGTCCCTCGATGTAGGTGCCTGCTTTGAGCTCCGATTATCCATTTACAGAATTCCGCGCCTTATCCACACATCCGTCGTATCTATAGGAACACTTCGCTTATGACATTTGATGTTTATTCGTGTCCTTCAGGGATTGCCATAATGGCAATCCTCTCGCTTCAGATGCTCTCGCAAGTGATGGAAATATAATAGGATCCGAGTCGTCGATCCTTCATTGGTCACTTCTTTGGAAGTGCGACGGGTCCAGGGACGCTTGTGCTCAACAGTACATGTATGCATGTATCTTGGACGTTCCAAGTTATAATACAAATCGAACCTTTCTGACACGTAGGTGACTCGTTGGACTTTCTAACGTTATAACTGGGGAATCCCATGAACGGGTTTATCAACACAATTCATTCTGTCAGAGTGCATACAAGGACTGCTACCCTCGACCCACGGGGGATACAATCCAGCGGTTCTGGCTCAAGCGAACTAGTCCCAAGTTGTATGTCGGACTACTCGACTTTTAGCATGGAGAAGGTTTTTCCAAGTTTCGGGAACCTAACGGGATAGCATTTCCGATTTAAAGAAGTTACTCGGAGCAAAGACTTCTCGTGGTTATCACTGCCATAACTAGCACGTAGTAGATTTTTGCCCTATCAGAGCTACAAATTTCCATTTACCTTTGGATCCAGCGGTTATCTGGACTTTCGGAATGTCCAAAATCTGATGGGTGTCCAAATTCAGTAGCATTTTTATTACAAACCCCAGAAGGTGCTTGAACGCGAGGTGAGCTCGATGCAATTTTACCGTTTTTCATGCCAGAGCTATGGCTTTCAGTTCTCCTGACATGAGCCAAGTGTAACTATTGTCCTCATTATGATGGTGTGGTTCCAAAACAGGCATCGGCGTCATTGAACCAAAATTAACACCGCTCAGCATTCGTCAAATATTCATCAGCGAGCAACGTTAACTACGTTGCGCATGGCAGATCATTCTGGCCCATCTATTATCACAATACAATACCAAAGTCCCTACATTCTTGAAACGGAAAAAGAAAAATATCTTCCATGTCATTCGCCCATTTTTCATTTCTGTCAAAAAGTTAAAACGCCTTGATGAATGAGCTGTTACTATCACGAATGTACACAGAATCGGGGACTAAGTTTTGAGTAATGAAGAGAGTAGTGTGTCTCCCGTAAAACTCGCTTTTTTGTCTCGATTCTTTCCTTTCGCTCAAACATCCTATACATTGGTTTTCCTCTCATCAGGGATCGGGACTTGGCCAACAACGAAGAATATTTCTTGGATAGTTCAGCTCTAACTTGGAATGGTCCGTACTTTTGGTTGGAGGCTTGAAGGGGACCATACGCCTATATGATACACGAATATCACGGGTAGAAAATCACCACCTTGTGCTGGAACGAGGGTGGGAAGACACTTGCTAGCGGCGATTCGTCTGGTGTGATATACTGTTAGGAGTTTGGCCAACTGATACTCTGCAGGGCCGAAGGTGGTCCTCCGGATACCTCTGGAATTGGTGGGGAAGAGGAGACGGTGACCTGAGAGGGGTAATGATGCACTCCGAACGAGACCGGCAAAATATGCAAGAGGCGACCTATGAAGGTGATAAGCAATGGAGTCGGGAAACCGTAGTCGAAGAGCTGATGTTTAGACTATTTCGATCCGAAATTGAAGAAACCTGCGTGTTTCATCTGTCCTGCCTGTAGAGAGCCCTGATTATTCGGTCGTCCTAAACTAGAAAAAAAGGGTTTCTGTTTACTCGAAATTTCGGGACACACGCACACTTTCACCAACACTGTAGCTGGTCGATCTCAATCTGGTGGTTCGCTTGCTTCATCTGGATAAACTGGGATCTGAACAGAATCCACGGGTTTCCGGGCTCCCAGTGAGAAACTGCCGCCAGAAAGGTTCGACATCGTGAGGTCCACGTTGCGGCTTTCCTTTTCGAGCACGGGGGAGTAGACAGTTTATTGCCTCTATAAAAGACAATTGTATTCAATTCAGGCAAGGGTACAGCATCAGGACCCGAATCGACTGGAGGTTGTCATTGAATGATGAAGGAAGACACAAGGTGAGAAACGGATGCCACCGACCCACGACCAGGGTCATGTAATGTTACAAGTGCAATGGCAAGGAAAGAAAAAAAGAAACCTATAACAATGAGATAGCCTGTCTGGCACCAATGAGGCGGCAGCAGAATGTTAATAGTACACGTCGACATACGTCGCGGCCGCTGACCAATCTTCAGTCGGTCCATTATTCTCCTTGTGTTGGTGCAGATAGGCAGAGAAGAGCTCGTCATCCTGAATCATGGCGGCTTGAAGAAAGTCGATCTGCGAGTCCTCAGAGGATTACTAGCACTCGAGCTGACTGAGGTGGAGTCCCTGACGGAAGACGATTTCTTGCTGCTGGAGCTGGAGCTACTGCTGGACATCGGAAAGACAAGAGGTGGGCGCCAAAAAGGCTCAGGATTGCCCCAAATCCATGCTGCCTCTCTTCGAATGTGCAGACTTATTCGGGGAACTATCATAGAAACCGAAAGAGACGGCAGAGGAAGGCGGTACCGTAGCTGAGTACTGAGTACTCATCTGGTAGATAAGGGGGTCTGAATCGGAACTCGAATTTGAGAATTAACCCGGAGCTACATGATAGATAATTTGACCCGGAAAGGCCATTATACTGTTGATTCAATGCCTTCTGCTACATATCATTTAAATATTTCCTGATAAGATATCACTCTGCTTGGAGCTACAGAAAGGTGGTAGATAGGAGATACAATAAATGTTTGGAATGTACCAAATAATCAGAGTTCTGAACTAATCAAGGGGAAGAAAAGGATCCGCTTGCGCATCTACGCTTAATGCATTGTTGTCATGCAACGCGATGTAGTGGCTTGAACAAGACGTTCCTTGAACAGCGGTGTGCCACTCCGATTACTGTAGGCGATGCGACCGCATGAACCAGTAATACCCCTAAGGTCGAGATTAGCTACCATGGCTGTGGCCCTTGTCCGCCAAACTGACGCCAAGAGCTATTGTATTTGCCATCACGGACCACGGGAATCTAATCCACACAATTTCCGTGTCCCCTGTAGTGTGACCTGAAGGGGCTGACGCAAAACGCACGATATTTTCGGCAGGTATGTTTCCTTGTGATAATACCTGCCACATGGCGAGATTCCACCGCGAGAAACATATTAGAATTCAAGTTCTCTAGATACAATATCCGTGCTTACTGGTGTATATATAACGCTGAATCAATGTGATTGCATTTTCTTAAGGACAATGGATACCACAAAAAATAGATGGTGGCATCAGCCGGACGTACATAATCCACGATGAGGCAGGACCCCGGGCATTAGCAGGTACGCCCTGATACCAATCCGGACAAAATTTGAAGATTTTTTGAAAACAGCTGGATCAGAATCCGGACAAAAACGGACAAAATGCTTGACAAGCTAGGTCACAATGTGCGGACAAAAGTTGCAAATTTCTATTATGCTAGATAGTGTACGGACATATTTAGGGCAGTAGAAAAATTTTGATTATTCTTAATTTACAACTTTTTTTCTAAATATGGCATCGCCATGGTATATTTTTGTTATTTCTGTCAAATTTCTGTCTGAGATTTTCGAGATTGTCTCCGAGTCAGCCTCCTCAACACAGTATTAATCATAATTCAGCATGCCTGAAGCTGACATCCTCGAAATCTCAGAGAGTCAGGAGTGAGGGGGTTTTCTTAGCAGTGTAGCTGGTTTTGTAAGGGCCAAATTGAGGTTTTGGAGTGATTGAAGTTTTGAGGGCTACAGAACCTAGATACGGAAATCCGGACATTTTTACAAGAAATTTAACCTAGATCCGAATGTGCGGACAAAATTGCAAATTTTTTGGGAACCTAGATCTAATCCGGACATATTTTGGGGTCGGCCGTCCGGACACGACCTCAGTTTCAGTATCTAGGTGTTTCTGCTAATGCCAGGGGTCCTGATGAGGCACGAAGTGCCTCATCAAAGGATAAGATAACTTGGCCCTAGAAATGCGTTGACGACGAAGGCGATGAGGAGATCAAGCTCGAGAGTATCGAATGATATTGTTGATGTATTTGTAAGTATTTGTAGCTACTGATCGCTCCGTTATCTTATCCTTTGATGTGGATTTTTCCTGTGCCAATCCATCTCCCTCAGAGTGTCCTTCGCATCTTCGGTCGATTTATGAAGATCAGCCATAATCGACGCGGTCACGGGGATTGCGACTGTTGTTTCCTTCTTTTGCCCTATGAGGTAGTCCCTTCGATCCTCGTGCCTTTTGGCGTCGTCCGCATGAAATTTATGATGGTCGGGAAAATTCATTTCTTTTGCCTCGTGGGACGCCTTCCGACAAAGCTTGGCTACATCACCATGCTTTTTAATTAGGCAGTCCTTTATCTTTGCAATCGTGTCACCCGTCCAATCGTGCGTACGAACAGCATAATCGTAGGTCTTCAAGTTGGATGCCTGTCCATTTTGTAGTGCTTCTCTGTGGTGCTTTTCAAAATTTTCATTCTTTTCGGCGACAGATTCATGAAGTAGAGCATGGTCGTGCCACCCAATTGCTCTTACGTCAGGGGCGATAAGCCGATTACCTTCAGCTGATTTTTTATGATAATAAGCTGTCTCCTTCTGAGCCTGTTTCATTTCGTTCGGCGATAGTTGATGTTCCTCCGGAGGTGCGCGACTGTAGATACCAACGTCACGCTCGAAAGGACGAGAGGTGGGCGCGGCGGTAGTGCTACCCGCCATAACGGCGAGGGCAGCTGCGATAAGAGAGATTGATGAGAGTTTCATAACTTTGGTTTGGGATTCAGAGACCAGCTTCGAATGTGAGTACAGTAAGCTGTAAAGTTCTCTCGTAAGTGAAGGGAAGACTCACCTCGGAAGTTCCGTTCAACAGATGAGGTTTCCAGTAGGTAGATGTGGCATTTATATACTCGAATAATATCCAAAATTCTTCCGTCACCCACATGTTCAAATGGTTTTGACGGCTCTGCAATCAATCAGTTGTCACCAGCAACGGAAACGGGGTTTTATCTACCATGTGTCTTGGCTTGGGAGTTTCAGAATCACATGTACCGGCAACACAGCGCCTTTTCGTCCCAGATTTTTATGATTCGATAATACTTGCCTATGGTATATAGTTTTTTGCTTCCGAAAATATCAATTAGTACAATACAACAACATATAAGCTATAGATGAAGGAAATACTCCAGGGTGCCAAGAGCTTGAATGGCTTCCAGAGTTATCACCGGCTGAGAAGGTGGAAGGCCCATATGTTTTCAGAATCTGGTTGAAGGTTCTTGACCCCTCCAGACCCCTCCGACCATAATCGACCATCTGGCACAGGTGCGGCCATGTGGTCTGCGGTGATTTTACACCTGGCTTCGAGATGTGCAAGAGTGTGCAAGTTACGGACAATGACCCAACACTGATGGTGTTCATGTGGATACACAATAAAGGTTGCATGGACATGCACGGTGCACTGATCGCTCCGTTCAAAGTGCCCATCGTGGATTGATACGAATTATTTTCCATAAAATCAAATCTTGCCTTCTGCTCGATTCTGAGAGCGAACAATGTCCATAAATCAAAAATAGGCCAAAACCGTCGCAAAGAACGCAGCAAAAAAGCAGGACGTTCGCAACGACTCAGCTGACAACGACCCATAACACGGCTACAGTGGATCCTTCTGTGCTGGCCATAAGTTATGGTCAGTCTGGGATGACACGAAAGCTTGGAAGTAGTAGCGCTGGGTGGTCCACGTTTAGATCGCTGGCTCCAGTTGCATAGGCGACATGGTTGAAAAGCAGTACCAGATTTATTTTCCGTGTTCATAGATTGCATAGGCTGGAGAATAGATGTTGTCGTTATTGGCGTCCATGTTGTGGAGCTGGGTTGTATTGGATTGACTAAGTGCCTCGACCATGACCAGAGCAGAATAATAGATAGGGCCGATTGTCCATTGTCTGAAAGAACTTTGGTTGGTTGGTGGAGCTAGTATCAGGAGAGGGTAAGTAGTGGGTTGTATATCAGACCATTCGAGGTCGCTTACGAGCGAAAGGTTTAACTTGTAATAAACACTCTGACCACCGACATGGAACAACGCTCCAGAAAAGTTTGAATATGCCAATTGCATCGCATAATCCAACGCCCAAAGGGCAGCACCGAAGCTATCGCCCACCCGCCACAAGAAGCGGTATTGATCCAGCGGTTATCTGGACTTTCGGAAAGTCCAAAACCTGACAGGTCCAAATTAGCATTTTTATTATAAAAGGGTGCAACGCGAGGTGGGCTTGGTTCAATTTTGGCAGTAATTCTACCGTTTTTCATGCCAGAGCTATAGCTTTCAGTTCTCCTGAAGTGTCTTCTTATTATGATGCTGTGGTCCAAAACGGGCATCGGTGTCATTGAACCAACCCAATTCGGATATCGCACGCTCAGCTCCATCAGCGAGCATCGTTAACTACGTTGCGCATGGGAGAAGATCATTCTGGCCCAACTGTCATTATCACAATACAACACCAAAGTCCCTACATTCTTGAAAAGGAAAAATATCTTCTTACGAGTATCATTCGCCCATTTTCCATTTCCGTCAAAAAGTTAAAACGCTTGGTGAATGAGGTATTACTCTCGCGAGTGTACACAGAATCGGGGACCAAGTTTCGAGTAATGAGAAGAGCAATGTATCTTCCATAAAACTCGCTTCTTGTCTCAATTCCTTCCGCCCAAGCGTCGTATACCATTGGTTTTCCTCTCATCAGGGATCGGAAGTTGAACGGGACTTGGCCAACAGCGAATGGTATTTCTTGGATATTTCAGCTCTAGCTTGGAATGGTCCGTGCTTTCGGTTGGAGGCTTGAAGGGGACCATACGCCTATATGATACACGAATATCACGGGTAGAAAATCACCACCTTGTGCTGGAACGAGGGTGGGAAGACACTTGCTAGCGGCGATTCGTCTGGTGTGATATACTGTTAGGAGTTTGGCCAACTGATACTCTGCAGGGCCGAAGGTGGTCCTCCGGATACCTCTGGAATTGGCGAGGAAGAGGAGACGGTGACCTGAGAGGGGTAATGATGCACTCCGAACGAGACCGGCAAAATATGCAAGAGGCGACCTATGAAGGTGATAAGCAATATGGAGTCGGGAAACCGTAGTCGAAGAAGAGCTGATGTTTAGACTATTTCGATCCGAAATTGAAGAAACCTGCGTGTTTCATCTGCCCTGCCTGTAGAGAGCCCTGATTATTCGGTCGTCCTAAACTAGAAAGAAGGTTTTCTGTTTACTCGAAATTTCGGGACACACTGGCACGCACACTTTCACCAACACAGTAGCTGGTCGATCTCAATCTGGTGGTTCGCTTGCTTCATCTGGATAAACTGGGATCTGAACAGAATCCACGGATTTCCGGGCTCCCAGTGAGAAACTGCTGCCAGAAACAGGGTTCGACATCGTGAGGTCCACGTTGCGGTTTTCCTTTTCTTTGGTTTGGGAACACGGGGGGAGTAGAAAGTTTATTGCCTATATAAAAGACAATTGTATTCAATTCAGGAAAGGGTACAGCATCAGGACCCGAATCGACTGGAGGTTCGTTGAATGATGAAGGAAGACACAAGGTGAAAAACGGATGCCACCGAACCGCGATCAAGAGAAAAGAAGACGGGCAAACAACCAGATAGGGGCCAGGAAAGAAAAAAAAGAAACTCATAACAATGTTCCAGCCTGGCTGGCACCAATGAGGCGGCAGCAGAATATTAGTACACGTTGACGTACATCGCGGTCGCTGGCCCATCTTCAGTCGTTTCATTCTTCCTGTGTTGGTGCAGATAGGCAGAGAAGAGCTTGTCGTCCTGAGTCATGGCGGCTTGAAGAAAGTTGGTTAACGTTGATCTGCGAGTCCTCAGTGGTGCTCGGAGGATTACTGGCACTCGAGCTGACTGAGGTGGAGTCGCCGATGGAAGACGATTCCTTGCTGCTGGAGTTCTGCATGAGCGAATCCGCTTGGTATGCAACACAAGGTATCAATAATGTAACAGTTAAATCAATGTATGTACGATGCGATGCAAACTGTGTTCCGTTCGTCGCCATTTCTCCAAAGTAGGAGATCTGGTCGTGTGGCAGTTGTACCACTGGCATTGCGAAGTGACTGGATTTCAATAAGCGACGATCCTGTTGAGCTGGAGGAATGAGATGAGACGCACCAACGACTTCGACGGTCTCCGAGTGGGAGGCAATTTGAGTATGATTCTCGGTGGTTGACTTGGTGGTGTGGAGGTGGTGCGCATGCCTTTCCGAGTCGGACGTGGTCAAACAGAAAAGACCTTTTCTCTATTTCCCATCGCCAAGTATTCCAGAATAAAATCAAACTTCGAGTTGGGCACCTAGGTCATATCATTAATATAGGAGCCTCTCATTGCGCACTTAGCGAACGGCTCCCCACCTGGCTACCAAATTTCAGGTCTGTAGACAGATTTCATGAAGACCAGGGAGCCGAACACGCACAAAGTTTATTGACCGAGAAGACAAAGCAAGCATTATAGGACGGTTATGAACCTTTGATATGTCGTCACAATTTACAACCCTACATGTTATTTATACTAAATTATTGTACCAGTTCAAACAAATCAAAACCCCCATGCGACACCTTCCGCGCCCCTTCTGAAATAATGTCAGGATCCTGGCGCTCCACCCTGCTCCGATGCATGTGTGTGTTTCAGTTCGATGGAACTGTGACTTTGCTCTATTGCAACGATAGTGTGTTGATGCGCAACATGATGTTCTTCAGCAATATGAGTTTCTTCAGCCTGCACAACATGATGTTCCTCTGCAGTTGCGTGACTGTCGACATGCTCGAAGGTACAAGGCACGGGCGCGGCGGTAACGCCACCCGCAATAGTGGCGAGAGCAGCTGCGATAAGAGAGATTGATGAGAGTTTCATAACTTTGGTTTGGGATTCAGAGACCAGCTTCGAATGTGAGTAGAGTAAGCTGTAAAGTTCTCTCGTAAGTGAAGGGAAGACTCACCTCGGAAGTTCCGTTCAACAGATGAGGTTTCCAGTAGGTAGATGTGGCATTTATATACTCGAATAATATCCAAAATTCTTCCGTCACCCACATGTTCAAATGGTTTTGATGGCTCTGCGATCAACCAGTTGTCACCAGCAACGGAAACGGGGCTTTATCTACCATGCGTCTTGGCCTGTCTTGGCTTGGGAGTTTCAGAATCACATGTACCGGCAACACAGCGCCTTTTCGTCCCAGATTTTTATGATTCGATAATACATGCCTATGGTATATAGTTTTTTGCTTCCAAAAATATTAATTAGTACAATGCAACAACATAGAAGCTGTAGAATTACTCCAGGGTACCAAGAGCTTGAATGGCTTCCAGAGTTATCATCGGCTGAGAAGAAGATGGAAGTCCCATATGTTTCAGAATCTGGTCGAAGGGTCTTGACCCCTCCAGACGTCTTCGACCACCTGGTACAGGTGCAGCCATGTGGTCTGCGGTGATTTTACACCTGGCTTCTCGATGTGCAAGTTACGGACAATGACCCAACACTGATGTTCATGTGGATACACAATAGAGGTCGCAAGGACAGTGCACGGTGCACTGATCGCTTCGTTCGAAGTGCCCATCGTGGATTGATACGAATTATTTTCCGTAAAATCAAATCTTGCCTCCTGTTCGATTCTGAGAGCGAATAATTTCCATAAATCAATATTCAAAAATAAAGCCAAACCCGTCCCAAAAAAGAGCATTATCAACGTTCCAGAAGTCTTCAAAGAGGGTGTGCAACTTTCACTCCCAGCACTAGTACTTCCAAGCTTTCGTGTCATCCCAGACTGACCATTACTTGTGGCCAGCACAGAAGGATCCATTGGAACCGTGTTATGGGTCCTTGTAAGTCGCTGCGAACGTCCTCGTCGGAGAGTTGTCGACTGCGACCATAGATGATGTGTATAACTTGAAGACGAGTGCTGCAGCTGGCGCAGGGACTAGTACGCGACATATTTGAGAAGCGTTGCAAGGGACAGTTTTGGATGGATAATGTTTCTGAGAAACACCCATCTGAATCGAATGTGCTGCCGAATGTTTGACCAGCCCACATAAAGTTTCCTGTTTGTGCGACGCTAGCGGCGGATAGATACCTTCGAGGGGGTGTTAATAATACAGCAAAGCTTCGATGCGATGACTTACTTTACTTGTACAGATAATTCTACGTCCGTTCCAGCAAAATTATAAAAATTAGATCACTGGCTCCAGTTGCATCGGTGGCATAGTTGAAAAGCAGTACCCGATTAATTTTCCGTGTTCATAGATTGCATAGGCTGGAGAATAGATGTTGTCGTTATCGGCGCCCATGTCGTGGAGCTGCGTTGTACTGGATTGGCCAAGCGCCTCGACCATGACCAGAGCAAAATAATAGATAGGGCCGATTGTTTGAAAGAACTTTGGTTGGTTGATGGAGCTAGCATCAAGAGAGGGTAACTAGCGGGTTATATATCAGACCATTCAAGGTCACTTACGAGTGAAAGGGTTATAATAAACACTCTGACCACCGACATGGAACAACGCTCCAGAAAAGTTTGAAACTTTGAATATGCCAATTGCATCACATAATCCAACGCCCAAAGGCAGCACCGAAGCTATCGCTCATCCAGACAAGCCCACCACAAGAAGCGTATTGGTTTCGAACATGAAAAGTTGTTTATCCTCACTCTGTGTATAGACAGAGAAGATAAGCCTTTGCGAAATCTGACTAGTGGGTGTGGTTATGGCAGTGTGACTATTGTCACTTACTAACCCCAGATATGGGCATCCCTTGTGACTTTACATAGCACACCCGTGGTTCTACTATATAATCGCCATTTATATTTGAATCCAATTGTATAAGCAACACTTAAAATAGAAAATCAACAATAAAGCTCCTTTCTAGTTGAAATATTGGATACGGTTTCCATGAGCATTATATTCTAATTGTTGGTTCTACAATTGGAAACAAATATAAATGGGGTTTAAATAGTAGAACCGTGACCGTGGCTGACTGTAGGGCAGTTTTCCCCCTAATTTGTTCCCTAAAAAGGCAGCCACGGGCAGCCACGGTCACGGTTCCACTATTTAAACCCCATTTATATTTGTTTCCAATTGTAGAACCAACAATTAAAATA
>Ga0307508_10004931_pt1 | contig 12837 bp, 9 predicted proteins | sample 9_EM_MG_FD_203089 | JGI IMG/M metagenome (GOLD analysis project Ga0307508, IMG submission 203089) | Populus trichocarpa ectomycorrhiza microbial communities from riparian zone in the Pacific Northwest, United States - 9_EM | ecosystem: Host-associated > Plants > Roots > Unclassified | place... | reverse complement strand
CAAGACATGATTTCATATCTTGACACAAATATGACTCGTTATGCAATTTAAATAACCAAAATCGAAACTGGAAAAAAAGAGTCCAAATAACCCTAAACTTAATATTTTGATGTTATGGTACCCAAACCCCCTAAAAAATATCAGTTTAAAAGTGTTATCAATGAGTTTTGATTCAATCCTTCTTGCATATGTGTTTTATGGCCAAAACTAAAACTTTTATCTTTTAACATCTTATCTTCTTCTTCTTCTTCTTTTGAATTTGTGTTACTAGTATGTAGTGATAGCAACAAAACAATGAATACTTTTTTTTTTTTTTTACTTTTATAACAGATGTACTAATTTAAAAGAGTAGGAGGTTGGAAAACACAAATAAATTAATACGCGAAATAAGAAAAATGAAATTTTAAAAGGATATAATCTGGTTTTTAAATCTAAACTTTGATACCAACTTATACAAACCTCATGGATATAAAGATCCAGAAACTCATAAGTAAGATTGACATAATCCTAGAAAGTCAAAAAATAGATTTAAAAGAGAACCTTGATAAAAAAAATAAGCATATATCAGAGAACCAAAAGTATTAAGATTGATTTGGAACTATTGATTATAAAGAATCAGGAACACAAAGTATATGAAGAACACCACAAAGTCAGTTATACTTTGATAAGTTTGATTGTTTTTTATTTAAACAAAGAAAAATGTGTTGTGCTAAACAAAACACTAATATCATTGAGATTCAAATACAACCTTATGTAATTTCACATATAATAACCCTAAGTGATCTAATTTTGGATTGTAAACCAAAAGCCCAAACTATAATCTAGCTAAGACATGTCTAAAGCTTAAAACAAGTCTTAAATAATGACTATTAAGTTGTCATAAACCCAATTTATATCAAAGCCCCAAACTAAAATTAATAAGTCCTAAAAACTACTAAAAGAACAAGAAAAACCTAAATAATAATGAAGTTCAACATAATTAAATTAAATCAACCCAAAACAATATAGTCCCTGTATAAAATCTTCTTATAGCCAAAATCTTCATAAACCCTCACGCAGTTTAACATTTGTTAATAAAGAGAGAGAGAGAATTTTTTTTTTTAATTTTAGACATTAATGCAAACACACTTTTAACCAAATGTTTTACCAACCATGTGTTTTCTTCCAACAAAACTACACCATAACTATAGCCACTAATGTTGTCAAAAAAACGAGTTGACTCTTAAAATCTTATGATTTTACGAGTCAACATGTATATATGTGTCAAATCGGATTAAAATTTAAAAACTAGTAAAATCGGTTAAACTCGTTCAAACTCGGTAAAATCGGATCGATTTTACGAGTTTGAAAAACATATAAAATTGTGCATTCTGGTAACATGTACCTTAACATTTTCATTGTTTTAAATTTATATCTTGCAAAACTTGTGCAATTTGATAATCAAGGGCTTGATTTTGACTATAATTATTATAATTTTTTTAATAATACAAGTTATTTGTGGATTTTATTTTCTTAAAATTAAAATACCTATTCATTCTTCACAATTTCTTATGTATTATTAACATATCAATTGATATATTACTCTGTTTTAGCTGACAAATATATAGAATAGAAGTTGTAAATTGACATGCTTGACCCAGAGTAATTAATGTTAAATGATCCATCAAAATTTGAAGAGACTCGTTTATTGTAAATGACGAAGTAAGTGGGTTGATTTATCTAAGAAGTAGAGAAATCAATGTGAATAAAATAAAGGTCTTTGAACTTTTCTATTGTTTATTTTTATTTTTATTTTAATTATGTTACATTATTAATTACAACTTGATTAAAATTGTTAATATATAATTAATTAAAATATTTTACTTATAATTTTATAATTTTATTATTTAAGTTTATTGTTGGAGTTTATATTATATATTTTATGTACATGTAAAAAAAAAAAAAAAACGTCACAATAATAGCCTTTCATTAACGACAAACTAAGGATTAAGAAGTTAACCACGAGCTTTGACTTAATTTTAAAAGCTGAAATATCGTCTTTCACTGGTACTACCCAGATTGACGTCATTTCTGGGTCTTGCTCAAGTAATAATGTTTCGAACATTTAAACCAATGAGGAACTGACACGACGGCAACGTGAATAATAGCGATCACACTTTAATCCCAGTGTCCCCTTTCACAAGTAAACTCTGTTTCCTCTCCTATCTCTCTGCTGTTCTCATAAACCGAAACGACGAGTAGCCCTCCCTCTCTCCCGCCGTAACCATGGTTCTCGAGGTAACCCTCGAAGAAAAACCCAAAATATCTCTCAAATCAAACCAATTAAGGATTCTTAGTTATTGTCATTAATTTCAAATGTTTAATTACAGGCAACAATGATTTGTATCGATAATTCAGAGTGGATGCGAAATGGTGATTACTCTCCGTCAAGATTTCAAGCTCTATCAGATGCTGTTAATCTCATTTGTGGAGCTAAAACTCAGGTCTCCTTTTCTCACTTCAAAAGTTCTAAGCTTAACGATATAATTAAGAATTCTTGAGCTTTTTAGTAGGTTATTTTTTGTGGGTTTATGTAGAAAAATCTTGACTTCAGTAGTTATGGCATATCCAGAAAGTATTAACACCAGTAGTAACTCTAGTAGCTGATTTTCTTGGGGGGTTTAAGTGAGGATTCCAAGGTTTCTGTTAGTTGTTCTTTTGGGGGTTTAAGAGGATTCCAAGGTTTCTGCCAGTTGTTCTTTTGGGGGTGTAAGAGGATTTCAAGATTTGTGTTAATGTTGCTTAACTTGTTTTGAAAATATGGTTTTCGGGTTTGAAAAAGGAATTTGTTTTTTTTTTTTTTTGCTGATTTATTTTTATGTGATTGGAGCTAGTGTGTGTGATCTTTGCGGTTTAAGAAAGATTTTTGAATGGATGTGTTGGGTTTATGTTTTGCAGTCGAATCCAGAGAACACGGTTGGAATTCTTACAATGGCTGGAAAAGGGGTTCGTGTTTTGGTTACACCTACTAGTGACCTTGGCAAGATCTTAGCTTGCATGCATGGTTAGTTTATATCTGCTTGAATTTGCTTGGATAAGGTCGTTATTAGTTAATTTTGTGCTACTAGTTAGTGTTTTGGTATCAAATTTAGTGCTTATTATAGGTAATGAGAAACTACATCAAGAAATACCTGAAGTATTGTATATTACACGGCTCTTTTGCAAGTGTGGATCAAGTATTCTAATTAGGCAGATAATAAACGTTGAGCTTGGGTGGACAAAATTTGTTTCCTAGAATCAATCCCCTTATTAGTCAAGGATTTTTTATATGGTTACTTCCGAAGATGTGATTCATGAAGGCTTAATGGGGTAGGAGGGAACTCCTCAATTATTTTAGGTTCGGATCAAGAGAATAAGCATGCTCTTAGTCATAGACATATAATCATCTCATCTTACAGTAATTCAATGTTGATTTTTGCACAATTGACATGCATGAAACCATATTTTTGCCACTGATGAGGCCAACTGCTCAGCTAATGGCAAGAGTGGGTGCTGAGGACAAATAAGGGGAGACATATACTTTGTTGGCGTTTTGTTTTTTGTTTTTCTTCATCTTACCTCCTGCATCATATATTTGCTCCTCTCTGGTGCCCACCTTTTTACCTTGAAGGATGAATGGTTGAGGCTGTTTGCTTAAGGTAACCTTGTGAAGTGCAGTAGTGACTCATGTTTGTAGCTGAGAACACACAGTTTTATAGGACTAGCACAAAGCTTTCTTTGACCTGGTGGCAGTATTTTGTTGTCAGTTCATTCTACTCTCATGTACACTCTAACTGATTGGTGTTTCTCCTAGAAGTAATTTCTGAAGTATTGATTCTCTGTTATCCTTTACTTGGATATCATTGTTTAAATTCATCCAAACATGTCAGGGTTTTTTTAAAAAAAAAATTGAAGGAAGCTTGAAGTAAATATTTATGATCAGGTAAAAAGATCCAAAGGACTTGGCTAAGATATTGGAAAAAACATTTTACATGGTTATATGTGCCCATTGATATGATCATAGTTGTAAGAGTTGTAAGAATTAAGACACCAAAATTAGTCTGGAGACAATGCTAAAACCTGTTTAGGACCTTGGTGCCCTAGTAAATGCCAAAAGTACATCCCACATACAATATCTTTTACTTGGTCATTTTTGAAGTTTCTAATACAAATCTTTCAGCTGAATAGTTTCATGAGTATCACTTTCAGTTTTTCCATCTTAATGTCTAGAGCTATATTGAACCATATGTTCTCTCAATTTAGGTCTAGAAATAGGTGGTGAGGTGAACTTGGTTGCTGGTATACAGGTGGCTCAATTGGCTCTCAAGCATCGTCAAAATAAAAAGCAGCAACAAAGGATTATTGTCTTTGTTGGAAGGTATGTTTCCTAGTGCCTTCTGGTGTCTCTCGCAATCCATTATTTTCCAGTGTTCACAATATTATCAATACAAAATTGGTCTTTACAGTCCCATCAAACATGACAAGAAGGTATTGGAGATGATTGGAAGAAAGTTGAAAAAGAATAATGTAGCACTTGATATTGTTGATTTCGGTGAAGAAGGTGATGGGAAGGCAGAGAAACTGGAAGCACTTCTTGCTGCTGTGAACAGTAATGACACCAGCCATATTGTTCATGTCCCCCCTGGTCCAAGTGCTCTTTCTGATGTGCTTATAAAGTAAGGATTCAATCTTCCTTGCTTCTTTTTTTGTTCAATGTCAAGTAAACTTACATTATTGTCCACACGGCAACAATGATCGACTCATTGTTTGTCTGATTAGTGTTTTTTTCCTCCTTGTTGAATGTCAGTACACCTATCTTCACTGGGGATGGGGAAGGTGGGAGTGGTTTTGCTGCTGCAGCAGCAGCTGCTGCCGCTGATGGTGTCTCTGGTTTTGAGTTTGGGGTGGATCCCAATCTTGATCCTGAACTGGCGCTTGCTCTTAGAGTTTCAATGGAAGAGGAGAGGGCCAGGCAAGAAGCAGCTGCTAAAACGGCAGCAGAGGAGGCTGCTAAACAAGAAAAAGCAAGGGAACAACCATCTAGCTCACAGGATGCAACAATGACTGAAAATAACAGTGTCCCAGCTCCTGATGCTTACAATAAAAAAAATGAGTTAATGGTTGGTGTGATTTTTTCTCTCAACCTTTAATGCTGATTACTTCTGATTGCGGTGTTGAGCACTTGATTTATGCACTTGTTACTTCGATGTGCTTGTTAGTCAATGGCTTTGATTATACATGGTTTCTAAACTACTGCTTGCGTCATTTTATTCTGGCATCTTCCTATCTGACTTGACATGTGGGGCTCTTCTTGAATCCATGACCTATCAGACTAAGCTTACGCGGGGCTCTTTGAATTCTTAATTTATTAAACTTGTTACCTTCTGGATAAACGTGTATTAAACTTGTTAACTCTGGATAAACATGTGATGCAGGAGGAATTTTAGGGGAAGTTATTTGTTTCCTTAAATATTTTTATTTCTATGTAGTTTAGGAAAATATTTTCCTTTATGGTGTTTTTATTCTTCCTATTTAGTTTAGGAATTTTATTTTCCTTAGATATTTTTTTCTTATTGAGTTTAGGTCTAGAACTAGTATAAATAGGGTTGTTTAGTTTGTATTTCAGGGGATTGCTAATAAAATTTTGAATTAGGATTTGTATGTGGTGACACCATTCGGCATAATTCTGTGTTGCTTGTCTTCGCTCTTTCTTGTGTTGTTTTTTGTGCATCAATATGATGATTGTAAATGGAGGAGAGCTTTACATTTCTTATGGTCTTGTATTGTTGCAAGAACAGATGGGAGTGCTGCTTCTTTCTTGTTAAAATCTGGTCGTAACTCAATGTCTTCCTATCATTTCTTTGGTTGTTTTTGCCATCTTTATTGCTTGCTGATGCTTGATTACTGGCATGGGCATAATCAACTTGCTCTATGTGCACTAACTTCTAATTGATAACAGGATGAGGAGAATTCTCTGCTACAACAGGCTCTTGCAATGTCGATGGATAGCCCTGGCTCTAGTCATGATGTGAGAGATATGGATATGTCTGAGGCAACCACGGATGACCCAAAGTTGGCACCAGGTGAGCCCTTGTACTCAATGGAGCAATTTTATTGTTTATGGATAGGTGGATGTATTTTCTGCTTTATTTATGGCAAGGAACTAGATGAAACTATTCAATGCTCAAATTTGTTTCTTTATTCATTCATGTTAAGTGCCTGGTCTCTGCTGCTTGCAGCTCTTCAATTACCTATGCAGGACAGTTCAAGGGATTCATCAAGCCAGATGGATATAAGTAAATTGTTGGCTAATCAATCTTTTGTGTCCTCCATCCTAGCATCAGTATGTCTTCTTCAATTTGCAAATTATTATTTTCATCTTTATCCAGCAACAAAATGGGAAAATATCTCAATTTGGTGATACCTAATTAGTTCATTGTTTCTGCAGCTTCCAGGCGTTGATCCAAACAATCCTTCAGTTAAAGATTTGCTTGCTTCCATGCAAAGCCAATCCAAGGTGAATTCATTGAACTTTCAGGTTAACATATTTTTATAACGACTTCAATGGGCAGCGTATACTCAGGCTAATTTGACAATTTCTCTGCTAAAAATCTTTTTTAATTACATGCTTCTACATTCATGAGCTTGTTAAATAATTCTACCCCTAGATCTCTATGTGCAGCAGTCTAGATACAACTCCATAAGGAATAGGGACTTAACTTGGAAACAGCTTCTAAATTTTCACCAGCCTTGTTAATAATGCAATTTCTAGAACCCAATTTATAGAATTATGGAAAAATGAAAATGTTATTCAACATACACTTGCTTTCCGTTTTCTAAGATTAAGGATGTACTGGCATGCTAATTGAGCTCTAAGGCAACCTAGTTCTGTTCTACATTGCTATTGAACTAGACCTTTTGCACGCAATTTGTTCATCTTAATCTTTTGCACTTAATCCAAACAATTTTTTCATCTTATCTAAACCTAAATTCAATCGATGTTTAGAGACATCATGCCAAGTTAAATTAATAATCCTTTTTTACTTGCAAAGCATGTTTTAGATGGCAAAGACAGAGAAAATAATACCCAACTTTATCTTGATGACTCAGATCCCCTCCTCTACGAAATTCCATCATATTATTTGAACTTATCTAAACTACCAGAAACTTAAGTTCAATCTGAGCTAGTAACATGTTGCAACAATCAATGGTGCGTGCTATCACGCTTTCCATACTCTACCATATAGACCAGGTGCTCTTCATCTTATTGCTTCCTAACCATACCAAGCCCAATCATCAGGGACAGCAGATGCAAGAAAACTTCTACCCAAACATCAAAGACCAGCCAGCAGATCCGACATTAAACGAAAGCAAAATTATTCAAACAATTGTCTGTTGTTAATATAAAGTAAGAGTTTTTTGTTATTTAGGAAGGCATGGTGGGCCTCTTACATAATGACATAAGTGTGTTTGATAATGCGATGCATAATGCTTTTCATAAGTATTTTTTAATTGAAAATATATCAAAATGATATTTTTTTTATTTTTAACATTACCATATCAAAATCATAAAATCACCTAAAAAAATCAATTTAATGCTATCTCAATTAAAAACCAATTTGAAAAGTATTTTATTAATGTGTGTTTGGTATTGTGGTGTAAGATACTTTTTAAAAGTACTTTTTGTATGGAAATATATTAAAATAATTTTTTTTTAGATTTTTTTATTTTTGATATTAGCAAATCAAAATCATTTAAAAACACTAAAAAAAAATTTCAATTAATGTTAAACTTTCAAAACACACTATAAAAAATGCAAATGCCAATTAGACTTTCAAATAAGTTGAACCATAAAAACAAACTCTCCTGCGCTATCACTCTAATTTTCTAAGAATCATGGAAGACGGAAAATAAACTGTGATCAAACACGTTCTTACACTTTTTTCTTTTTCATGTTTTCAAGATAAAACGTTGAGCTGGTAAATATGCTTTCCAAGTTTTTCTCCCCTGCAAAGCTTGATGGAAAAATCGCTTCTCTACGTAACATATTTTCCAATTAAATGTGATGATTTTCTAATAGCATGACTTGTCTTCTTTTGACTTTTCACCTGCCGTCCAAGTCTGACTGAAAAGTGTGATCAATATAGATTTGTTTCTTCCTCATTTAAAGTAAAAAATGTGATGACATTTTTATGATACCCATGTTTTCTAATAGCATTTGTATTTTTGTTTGCCCCATTTGTATGTTTTGTAGCCCCAAGAGAAGAAGGATGAAGACAAACAGCCAAAGGAGGAGAAGTGATATTTCTATATTGCTTTCTCATGCCAGGTTTTAGTCTCTGAATTTACCCATTTCAGGATCTGTTGTCAGCTTTCGGAGAGATGCTTCCATTCTTAAGGGCATTAAACCGGTCTATTAAAGCTTACCAGTCATCAAGCTTTCTAGCTGACTTTTGAAGGTCCGAAAGCCCTTTATTCTGGTTGTGTACATGCATGTTTTCATTATACGGTTTAATCTTGAGAGGGCACTAGAAGGACAGACATTATACGATGGCCAAAGAACATCGAAATGTTCTTTCTATTGTTTCATTATCCAAATGAAGGAAACTGTAATTTGTATCTGATTTTGTTTCTCTCTCTCTCTCTCTCTCTCTCTCTCACTCTCTCGCGCGCGCGCGCACACACTCTATTTCTCTAGGGTACCATTCTAATTGTCAGCATTGAGCGTTTCCATATGTTCTGTCTGAATGAAATTTGAAAAATGGTCTTGATTTATTATCAGTAATTTACTGTGATTCTAGACACTTCCTATTCATTGGAGCAGTGTTTTTACTCCTTTACTTTTATGGCAAAAATGATTATGCTTGCAATTAGGGGTACAATTATCTTTTTCTAAGAATGCATAATTATCTTTTTCTAAGGATTCATTGCAAAATTTATTGGAGACAAAATGATCTAGACATGGTTTTTTTGTTACAGTGTAATGACTGATTTGTCATTGAAAACAAGAAAAATTAGGCTTTAGGAAAGGGGTTTTTTTGTCTTTTGCAAAAACAAAAACAATGTGGTTACATTAATACCCTAGAAGGAGAAAATAAATAGCATGGGCAAAGGTGCTTCTCAGTTTTTTTTTGTTTTTTTAAATAATAAAATTACGACATAACTATTTAACTTCGAAAAAATTAAGACTGCTAGAGAGGGTGTTTTTGTTTTTTTTATATGGTTTTGTTGTAATTCTCAAATGGAGTTAAGGATATTTGGGTATTTTAATATTCATAAATTATTGTTTAAATCTGGAGGTGGTTGATGTGTGCTTTGCACACACAAACAAGTGGGTGTTGTTCGTGATCTTTGAGTGGCACGTGCGATGCCCAAATTGCACCAAATACTACATTTTAGGGTGACATTTGATGCACCTCATCAACCCCATCACAATGGTGAGGATATGTTCGCAATCATGACACGGAGAAGTGCTGACCGCGAGTTTTTCTCTCCCTCCCTCTCGCCTCTCTCTCCTCCTAGAAAATCTTTCTAGCCATTGCAAAAAAAAAAAAAAGTATGGCTATTTGTTTGTTAAGTTAAATTAGATTTTCATTCTTTTAATTACAATGTATTTAGTCTTGAATTGTTTATAATTAATTTTTTTTTTTAATTTCATTCCTTTACACTTGATTCTTTTATTAGATTTGGTCTTTATCTTTTTAATCGTGGTGTGTTCGGTCTTGAATCATTGATTGAATTACTTTGTCTTTAAATTTTATCATTTGACATTTTATTTTTGTATCAAATATAATCCTCACTTTTTTTTAATGTTATTTTAGTTGTTCTTATCCTTTTTTTGATTGAAATTGTTTTTCAATTTCATCTCTTATGATTTAGTTTTATTTTCTTTTTGTGTCAAATTTGGTTCTTTTTATTTAAAAATCTATATTTTTTAAACCATTTTTTTTAATTTGTTTTTTCAAGTTTATCTCTAATTATTTTGGTTGGATGGAGATTTTGCTTTGTTATTTTTTTAGATTTGCTTTTATGTTGTGATTCGGCCTCATGATTTGTGTTACAAGTTTTTAAGGTTGGACATGGTTGGCTTCAGTCATCTAAAAAAATTAAAAATTCATCCATCATCATTAAGCTTGTTGGAAATTGGTATTCTTTTTTATTATTCTTTTATGAATTTGATTTTTCTTTTTAATTTTTCTATTTAATTCAATATTTGATAATATTTAAGGTTTGACCATCAATATTTTAATTTCTAATTTTGATCCTTCATCTTTTTATCAAATTTTAATTTGTTTTCAATTTCATCATTAATACATAATCTTGATTTTATTTTTTAAGATTTGATCCTCATTCTCTTTGTTTTTATTTTTTTATTTTGGATTCATTTGTTAATTTGATTTGTTTTTAATTTTGCCATTAAATTTAGAATTTTTGTTTATCCTCTCAATTTTGTTTTTCAAATGAGGTCTTTATTTTCTCAATTGTATTTTTTTTAATCTTTTATTCTTTTTATTTCATCATTTGATATTTCATTTTATTGGTATTTGATCTCCTTGTTTTATCCCCATCGCTTCTACACCTTACCCCAGAGTCAATATGGGATAATTATGAGGTCATAGGTCGAGTAAGTTGACTCAAGTCAACCAAATCTTTTTATGTTATAAAAAAATCAAAATGATACCATTTTTGAAAAGAAAAAAAAGGAAAATAATCAACGAGTTTTAACTTTGTTTTGATTGGATTTTCCATGGATTAACCGAAACATGGTTCAACCCAAGGTTTTGACCATCTTACACTTGATTAATGCTCCCCAAATTTCTTTTCATGATCGTTATTTCCTTAAGTTTTCTTTTCAATCAAGTTTTTTCTATCTTATGATCCACGTGGAAGGTTTATCCGGATGACCCAGGTTTTTTCTAATGTCGTTTTTTTATTCTTTTTGATTTTTTTCCTTCAAAATTCAATTCTTTTTACAACTAAACTTTTTTTTCTTCTCTATTTTGCCTTATATTGGGTTATTATGTCCACTTGGTTCTTTTAGCGGGTTTTGACAACCTCACTTTGTTTTGCAGGTACTTTGTTTTTTAATATATTTTTTCATTGATTTTTTTTTTCTGAATTCATCCTTCTATACTTTTATACTAGGGGATTGATGATCATTATTTTCTTTAGCTCTCTTTCTAAAATATCAAGCCATGAATTTTTTTTTATTCTTTAAAATCCAATAGTAGCACTTGGACATCACCATCCAGTGGAATTCCTTAAAATGTTAGTAAGGCAAGAAATCAACATTTATCCCTCATTTTCTCCCCAAATGGATATTATTAGTTAGCAAATAAAGTTAATTGCCCTAATTTCTCCCCAAATAGATATTATTAGTTAGCAAATAAAGTTAATTTACCTAAGTTAATTCACCTAATTTCTCCCCAAATGGATATTATTAGTTAGCAAATAAAGTTAATTTGCCTAATTTCTCCCTAAATGGATATATACGTGCTTTGTTGCGGGTATATATCCTAGTTTTTTGCTCCATCTATACTGCGAGGCTTTTTAAAATCAACTTTTTATCTACTTCTATTCTAAAGAAAATATATTTTATTAGGGTAATTCTCATTTTCTTATTAATGTATTTTTTTTATTTACAAAAACATATATTTTAGAAAGCAGTAGTTAAAATTATCATGAAAAACTATAATCTAATTTAAAAACTATTACAAAATTTGATAATAACTAAAATAACATTTTATTTTGATTTATATTGAATTTGATAAAAAAAAACCGTAAAAAACTAGAGGGTAATATATATAAAAAATAATACACTAGGCTTAGGAGCATCACCCAGCACCCTTGGCTAAAAAAATAAAGCCTAAGTAAAGTCTGAATACTTTTTAAAAAAAAATTAATAAACAATACATCACTATCATATTTTTTTTAATAAAATAGATGACACGTCATCCATTTGGTATGGTAATACGACATTCTCTCATCTAATTCAAATTCTAGCTAGGAAGTTGGTTTTTGTGTTCTTGAATTTAAAAATCTCATTTTCAATTTTTTTTATTTAAAAACACTTTAAAAAAAAATCTAAAAAATCCAAATCTAATTTTTTTAACCCAAAACATAATAAAAATCAATCCAAAAATAAAAATTAGATCAATTCAAGAAAAACGAGTTTGAATTCATTTTTTTCAGCATACTAAAAGTTCTAAATTACCTTCATAGAACTCTACTCTTTAAGATGAACTCCATTGACATTAATATATGTTTCTTTTTTTATTTTATTTTATTGTTGAAATATAATCAATCAAATGTTTTCTCTCTTCTCCCCCTATATATAGGGATCAAAACTCAAATAAAATAAAATTGATGATCTAAACATAAAATCCTAGACCTAATAATGTAAAGATTTGAAACTTCATAGATAAAATCCTAGACCTAATAATGTAAAGATTTGAAACTTCATAGATAAAATTGTAGTTTTTCATATTTTTTGAACAACATAAATGAAATGACTGATTTTGTTTTTTTAATTTGGCTCCTTGTTTTTTTTTTTTTACAATAAATTATTATTTTTTTATAAAATTGATTTTTAATTCATCCTAAACACCATGTAGATGTATGGAATATAAATAAAAAGTGAATGATGTAAACACCAAGTGCAAGAATAAAATAGTAAAAAATAAAGTTTTTTTTTTTAAAAAAGTATCATAGGATAAACAATGTCATCCACGAAGAATCAAGCCATAACCCACATTAAAATTGAGTTTTGTTTTCGATTTTTAATTTAATTTAAATCTTGGAATTTATTATTAGGTAAAC
>Ga0307508_10004928_pt1 | contig 12844 bp, 9 predicted proteins | sample 9_EM_MG_FD_203089 | JGI IMG/M metagenome (GOLD analysis project Ga0307508, IMG submission 203089) | Populus trichocarpa ectomycorrhiza microbial communities from riparian zone in the Pacific Northwest, United States - 9_EM | ecosystem: Host-associated > Plants > Roots > Unclassified | place... | reverse complement strand
GAGGGCGGCAGTGGCGGCGGCGGCGGTACCGGCGGCGCTGGCGGAACCGGCGGCGCTGGCGGAACCGGCGGCGCTGGCGGAACCGGCGGAACCGGCGGAGCCGGCGGCAGCGATGTCGAGGCCCCGAACATGAACTGCAACCGCTTGGCTCGGTCGCAGAGCGACTTCCTGTTCGACTCCATCTACGTCGTCGGCGACAAGGCCTACTGGGCAGCCGGCGCTGTCATCTCGACGTCTTCCGTCTCGGCGCCGACGGGCTTCAACACGACCATCGCCGACGTCTCGACCGTGAACTCGAACAGCATGAAGGTGTCGGCGTTGAGCGTGACCGACACCAAGGCCTACTTCGCCGACAAGCCGATCGAGTCGGACAAAGACCCGACCCACAGCGGCAACGTCTATCAAGCCGCCCTGATGGAAAACGCCCCCGTTACGACCATGGCCCGCGGCCAGAAGGCGGCGAGCTCAATCGTGACCGATGCCATGAACGTGTACTGGGCGACCGGCGACTGCGCGATTATGAGCATGCCGAAGTAAGCCATTCGGCCGCACTCGCCCGAATCCGTACGAGATCTCGCGGTGAGAGTGAGACAAGAGCGCCTGCGCCGAGTAGTTTCGAGACCGACAGCGTCCCCCTGCAGCTCAAAAATGCTGTGGGTGAAACTGTCGCAAATCGCCTCAAGAGCCGCTGCTTGACGCGGGAACTTTGAGCCGGATACGTTTATGTCTTCCGCTTCAACCTTGCGCGAGCCCGCTCGGGGCGCTCGTTGCCCACGGGGGGGCGCGCACGGAAGGGCAAAGGCATGGACGGCGGGTTGGCTAAAGAGCGCGTACTGGTAGTCGACGATGAGCCTCAGATCCTGGTGGCTCTCGAAGACCTGTTGAGTGACGCCTTTACGATTCTGAAAGCGTCGACGCCAGAGAACGCGCTGCAAGCGGTGGCGCGAGATCCGAACATCGCGGTGGTCGTCACCGACCAGCGCATGCCACGCATGAACGGTGACGAGCTGCTCGCGCGCATGACCGGCGCCCAAGCCGTCGGCATCATGGTCTCCGGCTTTGCGGACCTGCCCGCGGTGATCCGCGCCATCAACGAGGGCAAGGTCTTCGCCTACGTCACCAAGCCCTGGAACCCTGAAGATCTGCGCTTCAAGGTCACGAAAGGGGTCGAGCACTACCGGCTTGCTCGGCAGATCGCGCACGAGCGGCAGCTGCTAGCCGATTTGATGAACAGCAGCCCGGACGGCATCTTCTTCAAGGACAGGAGCCTCGCGATTCAGCGCGCCAACCGCTCGTTTGCGCAGGTGCTGGGCGTGCGTTCGCCCGACGAGCTGATCGGCCGAAGATTGCGTGATGGTCTGGTGCCGGTCGAGCTGGCGGCGCGTATCGAAGCCGAGGAGGCGGAGCTGCTGCGCGTGGGCGAGCCCTTGGTAGACATCGTACGTGAGTACCCCGGCGCCCACGGGCCCAGCGAGTGGTACTCCGAGAGCAAAGCACCGATACGAGGGCCAGACGGCGACGTAGACGGTCTGGTTGCCATTTCACGCAATGTGACCGATCGGCTGCGCACGCAAGAGGCCCTGCGCAAGAGTGAGGAGCGGCTGCGCCATCAAACCCGCATCTTGAACTCGATCCTCGACGGCATCGGTGAGGGCGTGATCGTGGTCGATTCGCTGGGGCGAACCCTGCTGTTCAACAGCGAGGCGCAGCGCGTGCTCGGTGCGCAGGCGCGCGACGTGCCGCCAGAGCAGTGGGCCAACGCCTACGGCGTGTACCTGGCAGACGGTCGCACGCTGGTGCCGGCGGCGGAGAATCCGCTGGTCCGCGCCATGCACGGCGCGCGCAAAGTCGAGATGGAGGGCATCATCAAGAACGGTGGTGTGTCGGAGGCGCGCGTGGCGATCGTGGCCACGCCGCTACGCAACGACAACGGCGAAGTGACCGGCGCGATCGCGCTGCTCCGCGATGTGACGCAGAAGCGCAGCCTAGAGCAGCTTTTGGTGCATTCACAGAAGATGGAGGCGGTGGGGCAGCTGGCTGGCGGCGTGGCCCATGACTTCAACAACCTGCTCGCAGTGATCGAGGGCAGCGGCGAAATGGCGCTGGAAGAGCTGCAGGGGCACATCGCCCACGAAGACGTGGCCGACATGGTTACCGCGGCGAAGCGCGCCGCGTCACTCACGCGCCAGCTGTTGGCCTTCAGTCGTCGCGAGGCGGCGCGGCCGGAAGCCCTGCAACTGTCCAACGTGGTGCGCAGCGTCGAAAAGATGGTCCGACGCCTGATCGGCGAGCACATCACGCTCTTGACGCGGCTCGACGAGGTGAGCCCGGTCATGGCCGACAGCAATCAGCTCGAGCAAGTGCTGATCAATTTGTGCGTCAACGCTCGCGACGCCATGCCCGAGGGCGGCACGCTGCGGATCGAGCTGCACCAGCTCGATCCGCGTAGCCCGAGCGCCCCGCCGGACACCGAGGCGGTGGTGCTGACCGTCTCGGATACCGGCACTGGCATGGAGCCCGAGGTGATGAAGCGCATCTTCGAGCCGTTCTTCACGACCAAAGACGTCGGCAAGGGCACCGGGCTCGGGCTGTCGATGGTGTACGGCATCGTCACCCAGAACGGCGGCCAGATTTCCGTCGAAAGCTCGGTCGGGCGCGGCACGACGTTCACCATCATTTTTCCCGTCACGAGCTTGGACCACGCCGCTCACTACGGCTCCAAACACCCGCGCGAGAGCTCACCCGGTAGCGGCACCATCTTGCTGGTCGAAGATGATCCGTCGGTCCGGCACATCACCGCGCGCATTCTGCGGCGCAACGGTTACGTCGTCGTCGAGGCATCGCGACCGAGCGAGGCGCGCGCCGTCAGCGAAACCGGAGATCATCTGGACCTCTTGCTCACGGATTTGGTCATGCCCGAAATGACCGGCGTCAAGCTGGCCGACGAGCTCACGCTCGCGCGACCGGGCCTGAGGGTGCTGTACATGACCGGCTACGCCGGGGCCACGTTGACTCAGGCGCAGAGTGAGCTGCTCGACCCCGAAGAGCGCGTGATTCAAAAACCGTTCACGTCGGATGCGCTGCTGGACCGCGTCCGAGCGGCGCTGTTGAGCGCGCCCACGGTCATGAACTGAGCCTGGGCCGCGGCGCGGGCTCAAGCGGCGGGTGGACCCGCCAACGGCAGCTTGATTTCTGCGATGGTGCCCCGGCCGGGCGCTGGCAAAAGCTCCAACGTTCCGCCGTGCTTTTTGATGATCGAGTAGGTGATGGATAGGCCGAGACCGGTGCCTTTGCCTACCTGCTTGGTGGTGAAAAACGGGTCGAAGACGCGCTCGCGCAGGGCTTCGGGCACGCCCGCACCGTCGTCGATAACGCGCAGCACGTAGCTGAGGTCTTCGGCGCCGCCGTGAATGATCAATTTCCCCGCACCCGGCAACTCGTCGATGGCGTCGATGGCGTTGGCGATCAGGTTCATCATGGCTTGATTCAGCAGACTCGGAAAGCAATCCAGCTCTTCGGGCGCATCGAACGACACCTGCAGCTCGACGCGGTGACGCGTGCGATGCCCCAAGATCGTGAGCACGGAGTCGACGCACTCGCGCACGTTCACCACCTTGCGCTCGCCCTCGTCGAGACGCGAAAACGTGCGCAGCTTGAGCACCAGCGAACGGATGCGCTCGAGGCCGCCGGCCATCTCGTCCAGGCGAGCTTGAGCCTTGTGCCAGTGCTGCATGCGGTTGGCGTCGGGCGATTGCGGCGCGAGCCAGTCCACGCTGGCGCGCGCCGTCGCCAAATGGCTGAGCGCGAAGGCCAACGGGTTGTTGATTTCGTGCGCCACGCCTGCCACGAGCTCGCCCAGCGACGCCAGCTTCGCCGACTGCACGAGTCGCGATTGTGCCTGCTGCAAATCTGCGTAAGCCTTGGACAACTCCTCGTTTTTGGCCTCCAGGGCTTCGACCATCCGGGCGCGCGTTTCGGCCAAGTCGTGCGCGGCGCGAGCCTCGGTGGCCTCGAGCTCCGAACGCAGCAGCTGCTCGCGGATGTGCCGATGCTCGTCTTCGAACTGCTTTCTGCGCAGCTGCGCGCGCACGCGCGCCGTCAGTACTTCGAACTCGCTCGATTTGGCGATGAAGTCGTCCGCACCCGTACTTAGCCCCTCGATCATGGCGGCGCGATCTTCGCGCGCGGTGAGCATGATCAGCGGGATGTCACGGAAGACCGGCGAGGCCTTGACACGCCGGCAGGTCTCGATGCCGTCCAGATCGGGCATCATGAGATCGAGCAAGATGCAATCTACGGCTTGTGCCGCCAAAAGCTCGAGTGCTGCTTGACCCGAGCGAGCTGCCACCACGTCGTAGCCCTCGGCTCTGAGCACATTCGATAGCTCGTTCAAGTAGGTGACGCTGTCGTCAATGGCCAGGATGCGTTTCGGGTCGAGCAGGCTGACGGCCTGAGCGCGCTCGCCGGTGGCGCTGCGCAAGACAGCCGCCAGCCGTACCAAGATCAGCTCGAGGTCCTCCTTGCGCACGAAGGCGTCGGCGCCGGCGTCGAGCGCGCGTAGCTCGGCGCCGTGGCCTTCACTCGCCGTCAGCAGCACGCACGGAGTGCCGCGTAAGGCTGCGTCCAGGCGCACGTGGCGAATCAGCGTGGCGCCGTCGATGCCGGGCATCACGCTATCGACCAAGATCGCCGCTGGGCGCAGGCTGGCGGCCAGCTTCAGCCCCTCTTCGCCGCTGTTGGCGGCCGCTACCAGGTAGTTCGCCGCCTGCAGTGAACGGCGCAGCTCCTCGCGGAACGTCGGGCTGTCGTCGACGATCAAAATCGTGGTTTGGGTCGGTGCCTCGGAAGGTACGCCGAGCAGCGTGCGCGCACGAGCAATGACCTGGCCCGCATCGTACGGCTTGCCGACGTAGTCGTCGGCACCGGTCTCGAGACCGCGGATGCGATCGCGCACCTCCGCTTCCGTCGATAGCAGCAAGATCGCCGGCGGGCACGCTGTCATGGCGCGGAGCTCTTGCAGCAGCTCGAGCCCGTCGGCATCGGGCAAGACGATGTCGAGAATGACCAGCGCTATGGTCTCGCGAGCGAGCACGGCGCGCATCTCGGCGGCGCTGCCGGCCAGCCGCGTTGGCAGCCCCGCAGCGCTGAACGCCTCGGCCAGGTCCATGCGCACCGTGAGGCTGTCGTCGACGATCAGCGTCGTTTGGGTCATGGTCGGCCCGGCCGGCGCGCGCGCGCAGTGTCTGCCAGAAAACGCCCGATTTCGCCCAGAGGCAAGACGCGGCGCGCGGCGCCGAGCAAGGCGGCTTCGCGCGGCATGCCGTAGACGATGCTCGACTCTTCGTCTTGGGCCACCGTGACGCCGCCCGCGTCGCGCAGCGCGAGCAAGCCGAGCGCGCCGTCACGGCCCATACCGGTGAGCAGGGCTGCGGCGCTAGTCGGCCCGATGCAGTGCGCGACCGACTCGAACAGCACGTCGATCGAAGGGCGGCAAGAGTGTCGTTCGGCCTCGTCCGTGAGTCTCAGCCGCACGCCGTCCACCACCAGATGGCGACCCGGCGGTGCCATCAAGACGCGGCCGCCGGCTGCGTCGAGCGGCTCGCCGCCGAGCGCGAAACGCACCGCGTGGGGCGTCTGATCGCTCAGCCATTCGGCGAAGGCGGAACCGAAGGGCTCGTCGATGTGCAGCACCAGCAGCACCGTGAGCTCCAGGTCGAGCGGCAGAGCCTTGAGCACGGTGACTAGCGCGCTTGGGCCGCCGGTCGACGCGCCGAGCGCCACCAGTTTGAGCGGTGGTTGGCCGGTCGACGCGAGCGGGTACGGCGTGCTCGGGCCAAGCTCGGACGCCCGGCTCGGGGCCGGCGCAGTCCTCAGGCGCGAGGCGCCGCTCAGCCGGGCGCGCGGGTGGGTGATGACGCGAATCTTGGCGACCAGCCGCACGGCGGCCCGGAAGCGCTCGTCCCAATCGTCGTCGGAGCCGTCGCCGCGCGGCTTTTCGAGCACGTCGACGGCGCCAGCTGCGAGCGCGTCGTAGGTCTTGAACAGCTCGCCACGATTGGTGGAGGCCGACACGATCAAGATCGGTGTCGGGCAGTGAGCCATGATGTACTCGGTGGCCGAGAGCCCCGTCATGATCGGCAGCTGCATGTCGAGCGTGACGACGTCCGGGCGCAGGCGCAAGCACAGGTCGATGGCCGCCTGCCCGTTGTCGGCTTCGGCGATGACTTCGAGGTTCGGATCGGCTCCGAGCGCGTCGCACAGCCGGCGCCGCACGGTCAGCGAGTCTTCGACGACCAGCACGCGCAGCCGCCCGGAGCTCATCGCATCAGCCTTTCGATGTGCTCGAGAAAGGCCAGCTGATCGAACTCGCCTTTGGCGATGTGACCGCTGGCACCCGCGGCCTTGCCGCGTTCGATGTCCTGTGCCGACGCCCGCGACGTCACCAAAATCGCGGGCAGGTTGCGCAGAGTCGGGTCGGCGCGCAGCTGCTCGACGAACGTGAAGCCGTCCATGTTGGGCATTTCTACGTCCACCAGGCACAGATCGTAGCCGCGCGCGCGCGCTTTCTCGAGGCCCTGTTCGCCCGAGACGGCGAGCTCTACCTCGTACCCCGCCGACTCCAAGATGCTTTGCTCCAGCATGCGCGTCGTGAGCGAGTCGTCGACGACCAAGATGGCGCGTCGGCGAGGCCGGCTCGGGCTCACGCTCGGGCCTTCGCGAAAGTCTTGGGCAGCGCGCAGCAGCTCGTCTGGGTCGAGCAAAAGGCGCGGGTTGCCATCGGCGTCGAGGGTCAGGCCGGCCACGGTGCTGTCCACGTCGACGGCGTCCGGCAGGCTGCGTGCTACCAGGCCTTCGCTGCCGAGCAAGCGGTCCACGCCGACCGCGAGCAGCCCGCGCCTGCCGCGCACGATCAGGGTGGACCACACGGGGCGCTCCATGTCAGCGGGACGCGCCCGGCGGAGCAGCGCCGAGAGCGGCACGAACGGCACGATTTCTCCCTGAAAGAGCAGCGACGTCGCGGCGTTCGTGTGGCTCAGCTCGTGCTTGCTCAAGCGCAACGCTTGCACGACGGCCGAGAGCGGAATGGCCGCTGGCTCACCGCCGGCTTCGACCAGCAAGGCCTCGAGCGCAGCCAGCGACGCCGGCACCCTCAGGGTAAGGTTGGTGCCTGCGCCCGGCCGCGTGCTGAGCGCAACGCTACCGCCGACGGCGGCGAGCGCCTCGCGTATCAGGTCGAGGCCGACGCCGCGCCCGGAGACCTCGGTGACGCTGGGCGTGGTGCTGATGCCGCCACGCAGCAGCAACTTGAGCAGCTCGTCTTCGCTAGCGGCGGCTTCTGCGGTCGCCAAGCGTCCAGCTTGCTCGGCCGCGCGCCGCACCTCTGCCAGGTTCACGCCGCGCCCGTCGTCGCGACATGAAAAGCAGATTTCTCGGCCGCGGCGTTCGACCTCCACGATCACGCGGCCCTGGGCGTGTTTTCCGCTCTGGCGACGCTCCGCGGCGGGCTCGATCCCGTGCGCGACGGCGTTTCTCACGGCTTGCACCAGCGCGCGCTGCACGGCGCTCAAAACCTCCGCTTCCAGCCGGATTTCACCGCCGCGTGCCTCGAAGCTGGCCTGCTTGCCCAGGCTCACGGCGGCGTCGCGCGTCGTGCGCTCGAGCGTGCCGAAAATGCTGGCGGCAGCCACCAGCCGCAGCTGGTCGACACGGTCCCGTACTTGCCCGAGCTCCCGCGTGGCGCGTTCCAGGTTGGTCGACAGCTCGCGTTCGAGCTTGCCGAGCCGCGCTTCCAGCTCGCTGGCCAGCTCCCGCAATGCGATCGCGGTAGCGGGCGTGAGCTGGCCCAGCCGTCGCGGTTCGAGCCGTTCGCTCAGTTGTTCCGCCAAGTGGTGGGTCAGCCCGAGCTCGGGTACGGCGCGGCGCACGCTGCCAAGTTGGAACCCCAGCTCGACCACGCCGTCCGTGAGGGAATCGACGTGCTCGAGCGGCGCAGTCAGGGCGTGCAGCGGCTCCTCCGTGACGCCGGCGGCTGGGGTGGTCGTGGACTCGCTCGCTCGAGCGTCAAGCGCGCCTGGCGTCGCTGCCGATACCGCCATAGGCGCAGCTGCTGGCGCAGGAGCAGGAGCGAGGCCCGCCACGCCCCGGGCGATGGCGTCGACCGTCGCGAGTAGCGCCTCGATTTCCGGCGCCGCCAGCTCTTGCTCGAGCTCGCGGAAGGGCACGAGCAGGTCCTCGAGTTGATGCGCCAAGTTGGCGATTTGCGGCTGTTTTACGACCCGCGCCGCGCCCTTCAGCGTGTGCGCCAGACGCAGCAAGCGCTGGGTGCTCTCGCGGCGCGTGCCGCTGCGCTCGAGCTCGAGCAGGCCGCTCTGCAGCTGTTCGAGGATCTCATGCGCCTCGACGCGGAAGTATTTCAGCGGGTCTTGCATGCGCTGTCAGTTGGCGGCGCTACGCGAGGCGCCGTTGCTCCTTTGGGCTTCGACCAGCTTGAGCAGATCGCGTGACAGCGTGGCAAGCTCGGACGCCGTGCGCAGCGTCTGGCCGGTGCTGACCTCGCTCTCTTTCGAGGCTTGTGCGACGTTGGTGATGGCGACGTTGACCTGCTCGACCGCCGTGGCTTGCTGCTTGGTCGATAGCTCGATTTCTTTGGCTGCCTCGGTGGCGGTGCCGACTTGCAGGCTGATTTGGCGGAACGCGCTGGCGACCTGCCCGAATTGATCGGAACCGGCGTCGACGGCTTTGGAGCCGGTCTCGGTGGTCATGACCGTGGTGTTGACGGCCGCTCGCACGTCGTCGATGAGTCCGCGGATCTCTTTGGTCGAGCCGCCGACGCGATCGGCCAGCTTTCTGATCTCGTCGGCGACCACGCCGAAGCGCCGGCCCGATTCGCCGGCGCCCGCCGCCTCGATGGTGGCGTTGATGGCCAAGATGTTGGTCTGCTCGGCGAGCTCGGAGACGATGTCGAGCACCGCGCCGATCTGTTGCGACTTCTTGCCGAGCTCGAGCATGTTGCTGACGATGGCGTCGACTTGGCGTTTGATGGCTGCGACGGCTTCGGTGCCGCGGATGACCGTGCCGTCGCCGGTGCGGGCCTGGCTCGCGGTTTGACTCGCGATATCGGCCACGCGGCGCGCGCTCTCCGCGATTTGGCGCGAGGTAGCCAAGAGCTCGCTGATGGTGGTGGTGACCTCGCTCATGGCCGTGGCTTGCTCCTTGGCGCCAGTGGCCTGCTGATTGGCGGCCGCCTGCAGCTCGGCCGACGAGGTCTGAATGTGGCGCACCGCCACGCCGATCTGCGACGTGAGCGAACGCGACAGCACGACGCCAGCGATGACCACGAGCAACGTGCCGAGCAAGCTGCCCCATACAATCGTGGTTTGCGCGGTAGCTGCGCTCTGCTGGGCGCGCTGACTGCGTTCCGCCAAGAGCGAGCTTTCGGCCTGGTCCATCTCGGCGACGATGCGCCGGATTTTATCCATGTGCTGCTTGCCTTCTGACAAGACTCCTGGTTTCAGCATCGCTTCGAGGCCCTGGCTGCGGCGCTGCTCGATGTGTCTGGCCAGGCTGGCCAGTCGCTCGTCGACGACGGGGCCGAGCTCCACCACGCGGCGTTGCTGTGCCTCGTTGTCGGCGGTCAGGCGTCGAGCATCGTTCAAGAGCCGCTCGACGTCGCCCAGGCCGGCGCGATACGGCTCGAGGAATTGGTCGTCGCCGGTCAGCAAGAAACCGCGCTGGCCGGTTTCGATGTCCTTGAGGGACGATAGAAACAGCACCAGCGTGCGCTTGACCTCTTCGGTGTGTGCCACCCAGTGATCGTTTTCGATCAGCTCGGCGGTCACGCGGTGTCCCGACACGCCAATCACGAGCACGGTCAAGACCGAGATCGCGAAGCCCATCGCCAACTTGATGCCAAAGGTCCAATTCATGGCCGTTCCTCTCGTTCGGGCGCGTCGTCGCGCCGCGACTTGCTCGTCACCGCTACAAAAATGGCGAGCAGATCGATCAGGGGTAAGGGACCGGACGTGCTGTTGACACTACCGGGTGCGAAGCTATGCGCTCCGTCTACGGAGCTGCCGCCGAGCGTCACGGCGCTCTCGGGCACGCGCAGGTGGCGCTCGAACAGCTCGAACGCCACCGCGAACGGCGCGGGTGCCCGCACCTGCGCCACGAAGCGCGGCGGCGTCGCGGCCTGATAGCCGAGCAGCAAGCGCAGGTCGTACACGGGCGCCACCACTCCGCGCACGCCGAACAGCCCGAGCAGCTCGGGCCGTGGACCCGGCACCGGCACCAACTTACGATCGGCGTGCACGGCCAGCACCTGCGACAGTCGCAGCGCATAGTCGTGCTCAGCCACGCGAATTTGCAGCAGGTCGAGCTCGGGCGGCCGCTCGGGTGCGAGAGCCTTGGCGAACGCGGCGTCGAAGCCCGTACGCAGCTCGGACGCTACGCGCGAAAGGTTCCGTTCCGCCTGCCTCATAGGTTGCCTTTCAAGTTGGCGAGCTCGGAGCGGCACAGAGCTAGCAGGGCGCCGCGACTGAAGCCGCCGCCGAACAGCAGCAGGCGCGCGGCTTCTTCGCGCTCCAAAAGCTCGAGCGCTTGGCGGAGCTCGTGACGCGCTACGTCGGCGTCGTGGCGGCGGCGCGCCATCAGCCCCAGGTGCAGGTGCGGCATGGCGAAGCCTGCGTCCAAGTAAACGGCCGTGCGGTCATGCTCGATCGCGGCAGGCCCCAGGTCGCGCTTTTCGCAGCACAATGCCAGCAAATAGTGAGCACCGGCGTTCAGGTCTTCGAGCCGCAGCAGCTCGTGACAAGCGACTTCCGCGTCGTTCAACTGTCCCTGATGCGTGAGCAAGGCGGCCCGCAGTAGCAGCGCCGCTGGGTCGGTTTTTTCAGTCGGCGAGAGTTGCTGCATCAGCTCGAGGGCATCGGCGAAGCGCTCGGTTCGGAGCAGCTCGAGCGGCTGACTGAGATCGCCCTTGCTCGGGTCGCGCTCGCCGGCCCAGGGAGCGGCCCCGAGCGAGGGAGCGGCGCCGCTCGTCAGCTCGCGAATGCGCTGACTCGAGCGCTCGACCGTCTCGAGCCAGGGAGCGACCCAAGCGTTCGAAGTGCCGGCTCGCGGCCCCGCGGGCTCTTCGCGCGCATGCAGTGGCAGGTGCTCGGTCGCGGGCAGGTAGGGCTGAGCCTCGTCGCGCCGTTGATAGTAAAAAGTGTTGTGCGTGTGCCGCAGGTGAAAATCATGCGACAGTCCGCGCAGCGTTTCGGCGTGGCCCAGAAACAGAAAGCCGCCCGCGCCGAGCGCTCGCGCTAGCCGCGTGACGATGCCCGTGGCCTGCTCGGTCGTGAAATACATCAGCACGTTGCGACAGAAGATCACGTCGAAGCAGCCACTCGGGAGCAGGCTGGGAGCGTCGAGCACCAGGTTGTGTTGGTCGAAACGCACGCTGTCTTGCAGCGCTTTGTTCAGGCGAAAGTCCCGGCCTTCTTGGGTGAACCAACGCGCGCGGATGTCTTCCGGGGTTTCACGCAGCGCCCACGGCGAATACAGGCCGCGCGCTGCCTTGGCAAGCGACTCCGGGTTGAGATCCACGCCCTGTACCGCAATCTCGAAGCCAGGCTCTATGCCACGCTCGCGCAGCAAGATAGCAAGCGAATACGGCTCTTCGCCGGAGGCGCAACCCGCCGAGAGCAGGCGCAAAGAGCGCGACGCCGCCCGCGCCGAGAGCCGCTCCGGTAGCGCGACTTCGCGGAGCGCCCGGAATTGATCGGCGTGACGAAAGAAGTACGTTTCGCCCACCGTGAGCTCACGCGCCAAAGCCGACAGCTCGTCGGAAGTTTCCAGCTCCGTGGCGAGTGCCGCCAAGTAGGTGTCCGCGCTCAAACGCCGCGCCTCGAGCCTGCGCGCCAGCACCTCGGCCAAGAACGTGAGCCGGTTGTCGTCGAAGCGCAGTCCCAGACGCTGCGCAATCGCGTTCTGAAAAGAGTCGAGCTCCGGCGTGCCGAGCGCGCCGCTCATGCCGTCGGCTTCCCTGCGAGCTGCTCCCAGATGGCCTCGGGCAGTAGGCGCGCGGTCTCCAGCAGTAGCAAGAGCTCGGCATCGAGCGTGCCGAGCGCCGTCACGGCGGCGCTCGATTCTTCCCGCAGCAGGCCAGGCAAGCCGGCGAGCAGCTCAGCTGCAACCTCGCGGACGCCCAACACCGCGTCGACCGCAAGCGCGGCAACGCGCAGAGCCGCCTGCTCGCCGACGCCGAGCGTCACGTAACGCGCCGGTGGCAGCTGGCTGTCACTGCCTAGCAGCTTGCGCGCATCGACTACGGGTGTCGGGCGACCGCGAATCAGCGCGATGCCAGTGACGAAACTTGCCAGCTTCGCCAGCGGCTCCGCCGGCAAGGGTCGCATCGTCTCGAGCACGCGCTCGAGCGGCAGCCCGCATACCTTCGCGCCGACGCGGCAGAGCAACAAAGATTTTGCAGTCCTGTTCCCCCCTGAAGTCGCCATGGTCTAGGGCGCCCCCGACCCTCTAGCTTGGTTGCGACGTCCGGACATTTCCCTTCAGGATAGGCGACGACTTGCCCCAACAACCAGCTTTTCTAGACAGATATGTGGTGTATCAATTTGCCTCAGCCTCGGCTGGCGCCGAGGCTTGTCTGTCTCGTGTCGCGGGGGCCCTAACCCCGCTCCAAGCGTCGTGTCTGCGGAGGGCTGTCTGTCTCGTGTCGCGGGGGCCCTGCCCCGCTCCTAGCCTTATGTCTGCTGAGGCCTGTCCGTCTCATGTCGCGGGGGGCCCTGCCCGGCTCCTAGCCTTATGTCTGCTGAGGCCTGTCCGTCTCGTGTCGCGGGGGCCCTGC
>Ga0307508_10004926_pt1 | contig 12852 bp, 10 predicted proteins | sample 9_EM_MG_FD_203089 | JGI IMG/M metagenome (GOLD analysis project Ga0307508, IMG submission 203089) | Populus trichocarpa ectomycorrhiza microbial communities from riparian zone in the Pacific Northwest, United States - 9_EM | ecosystem: Host-associated > Plants > Roots > Unclassified | place... | reverse complement strand
CATCACTGTTTCTCTTCCCCACGCACAACGTCAGACAGCAGAAGCAGCAAAACGCTCACTCGGCAAATCGACTTCTACTGCTCATGAAGAAGACAAGTCGCTCTTTGACATGCATGCAGGAAAGACATACCTTTTCCATCTGGCATTGAGTAACCCACTTTATGACCCGATTCAAGTTCGGTTGTCTGTCCAGCGAATGCACGTTTCTACAGCAAAAGATGGCTCCGCGCTTGGTGAAAAGGCGCGTCGGCCGCCCTTTGCAGTTTCATTACCTACATCTGCGTTCACCGTTGCTGCTTTTGCGGAGGCTTGGGAATATGAGGATGATGAAGACATGTTTGGCGTAGAGGACGGAGACGACCTTCTTGGGAGAGCGGGCCGAGAAGCTGAAGGACGAAGTGGAAAGAGCAAAACTGTTGGAGTTCTGGAGAAGAGAGCGAACGTTACATTGATAGGTGGTGAAGTCGTGATTGGAAAGGAAGCAAAGGGGAATGTTAAGGCAAGTGGATTGATAAATATGGTCGTTTCTCGTCTTAACGCCCATGCCATAAATCCTGTAGTTCAACCTGCTAGTTTCCTACACTTATCGTTCGGATGATCCTGCCCCTTCAGAAGGCAATGAGGTGGATGGCCCTTCTTCGAAAACGTCGTCCAAACCACCGGAAATCAAAACATTTGCTTTCTACACTGTTGTCGACATCGGAAATATAATACCGAGGGATGAAACGAGAGCTGATACAGATCTATAGGATAAATTCGTCATGGCCAACCATCTGCACTCCTCTGTGCCATTCCATCATGATCATGGTATGATTTATCTGTCGGGTCGCTATGATAAATGCCAAAAATTCAAATCTAGGGACTTCAGGAAGAATACCATACATGGAAATTTATATAAATTCATTTACCAAGCCACGCATTGTCTCCAATGAAATAAGACCAACTTATTCCAAACATATTTGTCGTCAGCGACACTAAGTATCTGGATTTTTCATTTCTGAAGGGAAAAGGCCGCCTCAATTCTGAGGCCAAATTACGGTTGTATATATGGCAGTGCCAGTAATTCCTTGATCATTGCCACTTTCTACCCTGTGGACATATAATACTGGGGGGTGATACAATCCACTCCTCTGTGCCACCACCATTGCTGACATCATTATCATGACAATTTCAATTTCACAAACTCCAGGGTGAAGCTTCAGAGTAACTTTGTATAAATCCGTTTACCCAGCCATAGTACACGGAAGGTTCGATGGATGCTCGGGCACAGTTGGTGGACGCTTCGTTACATAACTTGAAGTCCGGCATACCCTTGTTGAGCTGCTGGATGCCTGACCTTCACCACCTCAACAGCTGTGGTGAGACCGATTGGTTCAAGGTAGCAGGCTCGCTAGCGGCCCTACTCGCGTTATTGTATCACCCAACATATTCTTGCTACCACACCTTCCAATTCATCATTGCATTTGATTTTATGTAGGAACAGGAGTCATGATGACTGACCCTTGCAAGTCCTTCTCAGTTCTGCCCTCTCAAGGCCGCACCTTTGTTCAACCTCGGAGCTACGATCGGACCTTTACACTTGCTACCGCAGTCTCGCATCTATTCTATGAACAGGGGGGTCAAACGTGGCTTTCCTCTCAGCTCCTCATTCGTCCCCGCGATAATAAGAGCAGCAGTTGGCGCGACGGCAACTGTGCTATTCCTCTTATGCCCAGGCACATTGGCAAACATCTGCGCTTGAGATCGGCACGCGGGAGTGGTCGCTGTTTTTCTCAATCAAAATACCCGCACGTCACGGTAGTGCAACGGTCTTAGTCGTGCGTGATACAATTTCCGGTTTCTCGTTTGTCACAGGTACTGAACGAAGTTTGAGCATTGGCCTTCCCTTCCCGTTCAATCTACCTTGACTAATACCTCCGATGGTTGAAGGATTGGTCGCATTCGAAGCGTACCCATCTTCCTCAGCAGCGGCAGCGACTCTTCTCCTTTGCTCAAGCGCAGACGCAGAGATGCCTCTCATTAACGAGCCAAATTCACCTGTGCCGTGGTCTTTCAGTGGCAGTTCTGTCGTTGGGAAAGGCGGCGAGGACGCGAACAGGGCGTGCCGGCAATTTGGGCTATCTGTGCATCGGGAAACCCCATCATGATCAATCTGTTTGGTGGCAGAACCGTACAGCGTGTGGAGGGAATTACGCCAGTCTTCGACAACGTATACTCAGACAGGGTCTCGGCATCCTCTCCAATAGTTCATAAAGCGTGTCTAAATCGGTTTCAGTATCGAATTCCATCTGTGTCTTTTTCACGACCTACAAAACGTAACGCGAAACATAACGTATGGGAAATCCAACTGCACTCGCCTCAAAGCTTGCCTCTTGATGATCGATATCAACCGATGGTTGAGGCTTGAGCGCATGTGTCTTGAGAGTTGGTATGCGGAATCGTGAGTCGTTGCACTGGTGCTCGTTCGCGGACGAGGAACACTCACCTCCGTGCGTGGGCGATTTAGACGACTTGTCATTGAATATAGAAGACCTGTTTGAAAAAGAGACCCATGTAAGGCTGGAGCAATCCCGAGACGGTTGTTTACAGAATCTTGAGGAGTCTCCACAGTTTTAGAACAGTGAAACAGTATCAGAGGGGGTCAACAGAAATAAAAAGGAGGGTATAGTCGACGATTGGACGACAATCGTATCTTTAACACAACAGATTCCATCTTGTCCCAATGATTGTGCTTTATATGTCGGCGATAGCAAGTAAATTCTCTGGAATTCTGTATTAACCAAGTCCTCCTTATGAAGCGGTGCGCTAGACTTAAGAGAGGAAATCGAGAAAGATTCAGATAGGAACGCGGACTGTTCGCAAGGGCAGAAAAATGACTGCTTATTTTTCAAGTAGGTGCCCAATACTCGGGCAGGCTTCCAAGCGAAAATGGTGGGGAACTAACCAACGTTGGTTCCGGCAACACGTGTCCTTATCAACCATCAGCGATATCTGCAGTGCACGCAAGTTACTACCACCAACATGGGAATCTTCAACTTCAAAGAAGCTTTTAATGCTCGAAAGAAATATACTCGCTTTCGCATTCTCGTTATCGGACGTGCCAATGCCGGAAAGACAACGCTCTTGAAGCGTGTTTGCAACACCACTGAAGAGCCATGCATTTACGATGAAAAGAATAACAATCTGGTGTATTTTCTCCCTATCTGTTGCTCCAATACCACCGTTAATCATTCCCAATAACAGATCGATCCAACCACAGACGTAACTAACTCTGTCCACTCTGTGATATTAACCCAAATCTTTGTCAGCGTGGAATCCACGACATCAATCGTCCATTCGCCTTTGCCAGCAACCCCCAATTTATCTTCCACGATTCTCCAGGCTTCGAGGCTGGAGACGGATCCCAGATAAAGCAAGTCCAAGACTTCATTGCGGAACGTGCCAAGTCCACCGAAGTCGATGACCAACTTCACGCCATATGGTCAGTCAATTCTTTTGCCATCTGTCATTGCTCACTTGTTGATACAGGTACTGTTTTGAGCCTAACGAGGCGAGGCTTCTGCTGGACTCAGACAAGAAATTCTTCGAAGAGGGGGTCGCAGGAAATGGTTCCTGATCAGTTATTATTTTGTAGATTATCATCTACTAACCCATGTTGTGCCACAGTTTCTGTTATTGCGATTGCTACCAAGTTCGATTATCTGATTACCCAGGTTTTCACAGAAAAGAAGGGATTGCGAAAGAGCCGTAAGGATGCAACCAAATTGTTGAACAACAAGCTTGAAGTGCCATTGCGCAAGTTCAAGTTTCCTCCAAAGGCATACATATGTCTTGAAGGTGTGGTTTTCCAAATGGCTCTGTCAATACATGCTCAATGAAGGGACAGAACTGCAAGATGATAATGGTAACCATCAGGAGCAGGTAAAAGTACTGATCCAGAAAACAGCAGAATCACTTGACAATCTAGCACTCAAGATGTTGTTAGTATCTGTCCAACAAAATAACTTGGAATTGTGTATCAGATATGCAATAAAATAGCAAGTATTTTTTTAAATAATTGTCTTTTTGTCTTGTAATATTCTTTTTAGTACTTTTCCTCTCAATGAGAACATCATAATGGTTTTTGTTTCAATTTGGATCAAGAATGTAGATGATACTTAACTTCTGGAAGAAGGACATTATTGCAAAATGCTTACTGTGGTTTGGTCATGCATATGTGAGTCAGTGAACCAGTGCTTAAACATGATGATTAATATGAGAATATTCTACATAGTTCAAAGTGTGTACAACAACTATACTTTATGAAGTGATTACTGAGAGAAAAAAGAACTATGTATGAAATAAATTTTGAGCTTCATACTAAGGATTGACAAATTTACAGGATGTGAGAAGTGCATTATTTGAAGATTGAAAGATTAATTGATTTATAACAGTATGTAAGTGTTAAACAGTGGGACCAGAATCTCAGAAATACTAGACATGAGATGTAGAAGAAAACAGTAAGGATTAAGATTTCTAACAATAGTATTTGACTAAAGGAAATTTAGGAGGCATGTTGCAACACATTGACAATAAACCAATGCATATGATTATGATTTTAGAATGTGGGTGATCTGAAAAACTTGAAGCCAACAAGTTCTAAAGTTTGAAAAGGAGGTAAGTGTATTCAGGAGTCAATAACAACTAGATTATTGAGTGGGGTTTATTGAATTTTTAGGAAGTGGGTATAATATTGAATGATTATTAGTCAACTGAATGACTAAAAATTGAATTCAGATAGTGAGTTTATTGCAGAAGTGTTGAAAGAGAAAGCAAAGCTTACAATATGAATAGAGGGTGAGTGTAATCCAGGCATTTAATGTGAAACATGATATTTAGCATTAGTTCAAAATATATTCAGGCTGTGAGTCCTGCTATTTTCTGCCAAACTGAATTGTCTGACAGTGGTTTTGCAAAATGTGTCCAGGAAGTGAGTGTGACATGACATTGCCTGCCAAATTGTACTGGCTGATAGTGCTCTTTCAAAATGTGTTCAGGCTGTGAGTGTGACCTGGCATTTCATGCCAGATTGGACTGGCTGACATTGCTCTCTCAAAATGTGTCTAGTATGTGAGTGTGACTTGGCATTTCCTGCCAAATGGGACTGGCTGACATTGCTCTCTCAAAATATGTCCAGTATGTGAATGTGATCTGGCATTTCCTGCCAAACTGAACTGGCTGACATTGCTCTCTCAAAATGTGTCCAGTATGTAAGTATGACCTGGCATTTTCTGTCAAACCAGAGTGGCTGACAGTGCTCTCTCAAAATGTGTCCAGGATGTGAGTGTGGCCTGGAATTTCCTGTCAAACTGGACTGGCTGACAATACTCTCTCAAAATGTGTCCAGGAGGTGAGTGTGATCTGGCATGTTCTGTCAAACTGGACTGGCTGACAGTGCTCTGTCCAGGAAGTGAGTGTGGCTTGAGATTTCCTGTCAAACTGGACTGTCTGACAGTGCTCTCTCAAAATGTGTCCAGGCTGTGAGTGTGACCTTGCATGTCCTGCCAAACTGGAATGGCTGACAGTGCTCTTTCAAAATGTGTCCAGGCTGTGAGTGTGATGTGGCCTTTCTTGCCAAACTGGAATGGCTGACAGTGCTTTCTCAAAATGTATCCAGACTGTGAGTATGACCTCACATGTCCTGCCAAACTGGACTGGCTGACAGTGCTCTCTCAAATTGTGTCCAGGCTGTGAGTGTGACCTGGTATTTCCTACCAAGCTGGACTGGCTGACAGTGCTCTTTCAAAATGTGTCCAGTATGTGAGTGTGACCTGGCATTTTCTATTGAACTGGACTGGCTGAGAGTGCTCCATCAAAATATGTCCAGTATGTGAGTGTGATCTGGTATGACCTGCCAAACTGGACTCACTAACAGTGCTCTCTCAAAATGTGTCCAGGGAGTGAGTGTGACCTGACATTTCCTACTAAACTGGACTGGCTGATGGTGCCCTCTCAAAATGTGTTCAGGGAGTGAGTGTGACCTAGCATTTCCTGCCAAACTGGACTGGCTGACAGTGCTCTCTCAAAATTTGGCCAGGCTGTGAGTGTGATCTGGCATTTCCTGTCAAACTTGACTGACTGACAGTGCTTTCTCAAAATGTGTCCAGTATGTGAGTATGATCTGGCATTTCCTGCCAAACTGGACTGGCTGACAGTGCTCTCAAAATGTGTCCAGTATGTGAGTGTGACCTGAGATTTCCTGTCAAACTGGACTGGCTGACAGTCCTCTCTTAAAATGTGTCCAGGGAGTGAGTATGACCTGGCATTTCCTGTCAAACTGGACTGGCTGACAGTGCTCTCTCAACATCTGTCCAGGGAGTGAGTGTGACCTGGCATTTTCTGTCAAACTGGATTGGCTGATAGTGGTCTCTCAACATGTGTCCAGGCTGTGAGTGTGATCTGGCATGTCCTGCCAAACTGGACTGGCTAACAGTGGTCTCTCAAAATGTATCCAGGAAGTGAGTGTGACCTGCCAAACTGGAATGGTTGACAGTGCTCTCTCAACATATGTCCAGGCTGTGAGTGTGACCTGGCATTTTCTATCAAACTGGACTGGCTGACAGTGCTCTTTCAATATGTGTCCAGTATGTGAGTGTCATCTAGTATGTTCTGCCAAGCTGGACTGGCTAACAGTGCTCTCTCAACATGTGTCCAGGAAGTGAGTGCGACCTAGCATTTCCTGCCAAACTGGACTGGCTGATAGTTCTCTCTCAAAATGTGTCCAGGGAGTAAGTGTGATCTGGCATTTCCTGCCAAACTGGACTGGCTGACAGTGCGCTCTCAAATTGTGTCCAGTATGTGAGTGTGACCTGGCATTTCCTGCCAAACTTGACTGGCTGACAGTACTCTCTCAAAATGTTTCCAGTATGTGAGTGTGATCTAGCATTTCCTGCCAAACTGGACTGACTGACAGTACTCTCTCCAAATGTGTCCAGGAGGCAAGTGTGACCTGGGATTTCCTGCCAAACTGGACTGGCTGACAGTGCTCTCTCAAAATGTGTTCAGTATGTGAGTGTGATCTGGCATTTCCTGCCAAAGTTGGACTGGCTGACAGTGCTCTCTCAAAACATTTCCAGTATGTGAGTGTGACCTGGCATGTCCTGCCAAACTAGACAGGCTGACAGTGCTCTCTCAAAATGTGTCCAGGAAGTGAGTGTGACCTGGCATTTCCTGCCAAACTGGACTGGCTAACAGTGCTCTCTCAAAATTTGTCCAGGCTGTGAGTGTGTTCACACATTTTCTGTTCAAATGAATCACTAACAGCATTTTCCAATAAATACATTACATAGGTGGTGTGTTCTCTGAATTTAATATTATTTAACTGCAGATTTTCATTTCAATCTGTTTAATATGTAAGTATTTTCTAAGTAATTAAATGATCAACAAATCAAGTTCTAATTTGTGTAGAGTGTGCTGGATTGACATTTTGCTAACTCAAATCCCAATAATGATATATCTTCAGAAAGTTTGTCTATCTTTATATGTTTAACAACTAATACTCATATATTGTTTAGTTTGTATATTTATTTTTACCTTTCTTTACCACAAAATATCTCACTTTTTTTAGAAAAAGACCTGCGACAATATTGTAAAGAACATAAACATTTTTTATAGAGTGAGTTCATATTTCTTTCTAAATATTCAAATTACAATTTTACCCACTCTTTTTTTAAAAATATAGGAATGCTCTGTTGAAATGATTATTGGTTTGACATATGTTTCTTCTTACCTTCTCATATTTTGATTTTTTTACTTCTATCAACTTTAGCACTTCTCATTTGTGCAGAAAATTCCTTCTGGCATAAAAATTCTCCTTTCTTGGATGCTTTCTCAGATGCCCTTCAGTTGTATGAAAGTTCTGGAACAAGACAAAGAGTTGGGGCTAGACTCAATCAGCTAGAAAGTTATCCTCAGGACATCAAAGGCAAACAAATTCTCCAGTATTTTCAATCAAAAGACCAAGATGTCAGACAGGAGGAATACAAGACTGCTCTCATTGATCTTATTCTTGCACACTGTCTTGGTAAATCAAACATTCTTATGGTATCTTTCTTCATCTTATATCATTGACAGCCAAACCCACAACCAAATGATTCACATAGTTATTGTGTTAACATGTAGTGCATAGCAACCATGATCCTCTCTATCACTTACTGATCTTTCTGAATGTGTATTGCAAGCTTTTACCAAGACCAGCATTAGCAATACCCTTGAATTATTGGACAATCAAACAATATTGTCCATTTCTATAGATGTCAAACTCACACATTTCAAAGGGGTAGTGTAATATACTGTTACATCATCGCTCCAGCTCAGTTTTTTGCCTATTTTTGGTAAGACCAAGACCAAGACCGGTCTATAAATATTCCAGACCCTCCAAAGACCAGACTGGACCGCTTTAGACCAGTCTTGGTTAAAACCGGTCTTAGACCGGTCTTTTTCTATTTTTGGCATGGTCAAACTTTTAAAAATATATTTAAGCTTCAAATCGAGCCCTTAAACATCCAAAATGAGCCAGAAATGACAAAGATATGGAGTTATCAATAAAGTTGTTGAGCAGTTGTTGAACATTTGCCAAAATGTTGAATATCTCAGTCAGTTTTGGGTCCATTTCCATGTCCTTGGGCTAGATTTGAAGGGGTAATTGAGGGCTACAAAGGACCAGTCTTTTTGCAGTTTTTTGTTTTAAATTTTCAAAAAACTGGACTGCTGGTTCAGTCTTTTCCAGTCTTTTCCAGTCTTTTTCCAGTCTTAAGACTGGACCTCAAAGCACTACTCCAGCCCATGATTAAACCACTCCTGTGGTACCTATGGCCCACAGAGCAGGCCAATCTCTCAGTACACTTCTTCACTTCCTATTACCTATTGTCACTTTCTTTTCCATTGTCATTATATACATCATTATGTTACATGTATGTCACTGTTTCCACCTGCTCCATTATCCCACACCTTCTATTGTACATGTCTCTATTGTATTAGTCTAGATAAATACTGCTGCACCACAAAGTGGGACAGCAGTCAGAATATTAAATTACTCTTCTCCTGCTTCTCTTTCCATTCCATCAAAACTCCCATGCTTAACTCCCATCTCCCAGTTAGAACTGTGATCTTTGCGAGCCAAGTCAACAACTTGGTATAAGTCCTCTCTTCTGTTTTAGTACCTACTCATTCTCCCGTTTGAATTTGTGTGCTCCCTGAGCCAACTTCCAATACTGGATAACAATGGTTGTGTGTGCCAAACCTGGCAGGTTCAACCAAAAAGAGTGTGTCCAAGAACCAGGGTGACCTCAATGATTGCCTCTGTTGCAAGAGGGCTTCTGGAAATGACACAATGATGGTGATGATAAAAATGAGAAGTGCCACTGGCAGTTACCAACCAAGCATGTGTAATGTGTGCATGATGTCAATAATTCCTGCATGTTCTTAATGGCCCCACTGACCAAGTAACTTTTTTGTGTGGAAATTAATGGAACAAAGAGTGGGTGACAAGTTTGTGGTGATGAAGGGTTACAAACAAGTGAGTAAGTACTATAAAAATAAATACTGTATATACCAAAAGCAGACTGAATAGAACCATTATACCTGACTGCAGGTTTTTTGATCATTTTTGATCACATTCAAGGGGTATCTGAAATGTTGAAAAAATCCTGGGGTTAGTAAATTTTTTTAAGCCTGGTCCAGTTGGGCCCCCCCCTCCCACTGTGAGAAAAACATATCCAACATGGTAATTTCCAAGAAAATCACAACCCATATAAGATAGTTCTCATGAGTCACATGTATAAAATAAAATAATTCAACTGAGGAATTGTTTCTTTCACACATGGAGACCACCATTAGTGTACATATTGTATGGGGTTTGAATTTTGAAGGGTCAAGGGGGATATGTCCCTCTCTGCCATGTTGTCTCTCTGATTTTGAGACAGTGAGGGGTGTATCCTTTTTGCCACCATTTATGTGTACTTTCAATGCAGCAAGGAGGGTAATACCTGGCCTCATTGTTGTAAATAATATACTTTGTATGTAATTAGCATAATAATAATAATAAACAGCAAATTTTTTAAGACCCTCAAAGGTGACCCCCATCCCCCTACCCAGGTCATGGATCAACATTCCGGATACCCCTTGGTCACATTTACATCTGGTGTGATAGCAATTTTGATGGTAGGCACTTTGATTTTTTTTGGGCCATAATCCACCTATTTCTGCACCCCTCCCTAAAACAGATAAGCCCCAGAATCACCCAAGGAAGTACACAGAAAAGAGTATCAAAAACCCATGGGTAACCCACTGCTATGTACTACCATTACCAAATGTGGCATTGCATTGACATGCCAAGCAAGCAAAACTCCAAATTCCAACACCAAATCAGGTGCTAGTCTGTATAAAAGATCTTTACATTCACACAGAAAAGCAAGCAGGTGTGTTTGCACCATTTCCAGGCCCCACCAGGCTGAAGGCAGGGGGGTGTCACTTCAGAATGAAAGGACCCTTGTGTTTTCTTGTGTAGAGATGCCTAGCATGTCTAAGAACACCTATAGAACCCAGAAATGAATGAATTGAGCTGGCAGAGATTTTGCCTATTGTGGTATAAGAAGTTATGAAGCCATAGCCATGGCTTTTGGGCGGCTATTCCATCTCCATAATATTGTCTCCTGGAATGTTATTATTTTTCTCTGGCCCCATTATCCATGACTCATATGGTCCCACATCTTCTTTTATAGCATTTGTATACATTGTCTATAATTTGCCTCTGCTACATACTCAGTCTCTTGTTCTGGAGAACCCTTTCTAATTTGAAGATTTTGCAGAGCAAGGCCAGGGACCCTGGCCTCAGTTTTGATGGGCCAAAGCCAAGGAAAGCCATCCAAGCCAAGCCAGCAAATCACTATGTAACAAGATTGCTCTTATTGATCTTATTCTTGCAAACTGTCTGGGTATATCAACATTCTTCTTCATTCACAGCCAAGCCTACAACCAAATAGTCCACATAGTTGTTGTTCCAACAATTGGTGCATAGAAATACAATCATAACCCTCTCCACCACTTGTTGATCTTTCCAGATGTATATTGCAAGCTTTTACCAAGACCAGCACTAGCAATACCCTTCAATGATTGAATAGTTGCTGGGTATCTAACAATATTGCTCATTTCTATGAAATAAAGCATGTCAAACACATGTTCAGTTAGAAAAAACCAAAAATTACCTTCGACTAAAACCTTTGGGAGATTTGCATCTCCTGCAAGATGCATCCAATACATGCCTTCATCTGCCTGAAGCTCCTCAACATTCTCTAATCTCATCGCATAATTCCTCTTCACTCTCTCTAACAGGCCCTTCGGCAACTTCCTCAAATGCGCCGACCTAGCCTTCGGACTGACGTCCTGTTGGATCCTGCTCTCTTTTAGCGGCCAGTGCACGCCAGGTAAACCCACCACAAGCCGGTGGTACAGCTCCTTGAATTGCGGGCCCTGTTTGCGGACAATGTTTCCCACTTTCCCGCGATTCTCTGCTGGAAGCAGCATACGTGGGTCCCCGGAATAGCTGATACCTGCGATGCGCTCGAAGAGCTCCGTTTCCGAAAATTCTTCGGGTAAAGTAAGCAGGGCGGCGCGGACGGCCGAGACGAGATTCACTTGTTGAGTTAGTCGAACACGCGCATCGTCTTTGATGATCCGCAGGGGCTTATGCATTCGTCCGGCAAGGTAGAGCGTGTTCCAGTTGAGCAGGTCAGAACAGAGATTGTCCACTGTTGTAACTCCATATTTTATGGTCTGTGTAAGGAAAGGAGTCAGAACATTCTCGGTTTGGGATGAGGGACAAATTACATACCACATCTTGCATCCGAATATACGCATTGAACCAGACGCCTGGACCAAACTCTTGCAGCCTCGAAACGTAAGACGACCCGAAAAGCCTTGCATGAAAGGGATAATGATTGGGGAATTGCTGCATGTTAATTGAATGGAAATGCGCAGGATGCGTCACCGCAAACATGAAGTCTACCATCGGCTGCTGCTTAGAGGGAGGCTTTCCTTCCATCACAGCGCCTCTCTCCACAGGCGAGACTTGTGACGACGTTGCGGCTGCAGGAGACGACGCTGCAGGTAGTGTGACCCCAGCATACCCATCCTGCTCAAATACGCCCGATCCATAAGCGAACGCATACCGAATCGGTGCTTCAAATTTGGCAACTATGCTCTCCAACAGGGCCCGCGTATCGTTTGATACAGGTAGGAGCTGGTTTCTGCCAAACGTGGGAGGAAGGTGTTTCAGATTAGGAGGAAACCGTGCAAGCGAAGAAGAGGACGATTGAATCTGTGAGACGCTGGCTGGTCGAGGACGTGGGTACAATCTTGACCTAGCGTTCTTTGTCGGCTTGTTGGGAAGCGGAGGAATGTGGTCGATTCTGTCAGGAGAAGGTGTCGAAGAAGATGAGGGTGTCGAAGAGGAATCACTTTCGGTTGCAAATGAACGGGATGGAACGGCGTGCAGACAGACATAGACAACGGCGGAGACTGTCCTCGAGGTCGATGGTGGGTGCGACGACGAGCGCGCGAGGACGGTTGGTAGAAGGGACATCTGCTCCGAAACGTGTGGAATCAATGGTAGGTTAGAAATTGGACTGGCGGCTGTCACACGGCACAAATCTCGGCCCGAACAAAGCCCTTGCCGGATTTGGTCGTCGTCGGTTCTCTCGGACCCAGGTGCTTCCATTCGCTGGTCGTTCACCCAAACTTCTACAATCATGACCCCATGCTCTAATTGTATTCAAGTGCGTCTTCCGCCCTTCGCAGTCCCATTATGTTGGAATT
>Ga0307508_10004925_pt1 | contig 12852 bp, 19 predicted proteins | sample 9_EM_MG_FD_203089 | JGI IMG/M metagenome (GOLD analysis project Ga0307508, IMG submission 203089) | Populus trichocarpa ectomycorrhiza microbial communities from riparian zone in the Pacific Northwest, United States - 9_EM | ecosystem: Host-associated > Plants > Roots > Unclassified | place... | reverse complement strand
AGCATTCGCCGCACAAGATCCAGGGCATCGGCGCCGGCTTCGTTCCGGACATCCTGGATCGCTCGGTCATCGACGAGATCGTCAAGGTCAACTCGCAGACCGCGATCGAGACGGCACGGGCGCTGGCCCGCAATGAGGGCATTCCAGGCGGCATCTCGTCAGGCGCCGCGATCGCGGCGGCCCTTGCGATCGGCAAGCGTCCCGAGGCTGCGGGCAAGACCATCCTTGCCATCGTGCCGTCATTCTCCGAACGATATTTGTCGACCGTTTTGTTTGAAGGAATTTAGCGATGGCGGACCAGCCGAGGCGGCCAAGGACCCTGAATGACGCGCGGAGCGAAGCGGAAGCGGCGTTCAAGCGCACCACCACCAAAGTGGTGGAGGCACCGGCGAAGCCGACAGCGCTTCCCGGCGTAAAGGAATTGGTTTCGTTGCGCATCGATCAGGATGTGCTCGAGCACTTCCAGGAGGGCGGTCCGGGCTGGCAGGACCGCATCAACGAGGCGCTCAGGAAGGCCGCCGGCAAATAACACGTCGGGAATGAAAAAGCCCGGGACGATCCCGGGCTTTGAAGTCGACTGCCGTTGTTGGCAAGGTGAGAGCCTCGGCTAGCGCAGCATGCCGCCCATCACACCGCCGATGAATCGGCCGGCTCCGGCCGGATCGGGACCGCCGCCGCTGGGTTGACGTTGTTGTACTTGACCGCCTCCGCCGCCGCCACTGCTGGCGCGACGACGGGCCGGGCGCTCCTCGTCGGTGGAACTCGCAGTCGGCGCCGCCGCCACGATCTCGCTCAAGAGAGCCTTGTGTTGCAGCTTGTTGAAGTAGCCGCTGGTGGGATAGCCGCGGGCAGCCTGCCAGCGGGTGATCACCGAGCGGGTGCTTGCGTCGAACATACCGGTGACTTTGGTATCGAAACCAAGCCCGGTCAGCCGGCGCTGGACGTCACGGCGCTGGCCCTTGTCGAGGCCGATCTGATCCTCGGTGGTCTGGGTGGCTTCGTCCTTGAAAGTCGCAGGATCGATACCCGTGGTCAGGTTGCGGGTTGACTTGGCCGAACTGCTCTCCAGCGAAGCGATCCGCGCTTGCGCCAGCGACCTGAATTGACCGTTCGGGTAGCTGGACAAATAGGCGTTGAGTTCTTCCGGTTTGTTGGAATCCTTGATCGAACGCCAGAACTCGAGTTCGACATCGCTGCCGGGCGCGGCAGCGACCACGGCCGGCGCGGCCGACCCGGGCGCTGTTGGTGCGGGGGCGCCGTTCAGATAGACGGTGCCGATCAGGTTGGTGTGGCCCCAGGGCAGCTGGCCTTTATTGGTTTCCTCGTTGACCTGGGCACGTACCTTGGTCATGGCCTGCTGGATCTCGACACCGGGCTGGGTGACGTTGGCGAGCAGTGCGCGCGTGAACGGGCTGTTGGCGCCTTCCTTGCCGTCCAGCGCAGTCTGGCCCGGGCCGGTTGCGAATGCGATCAGCGTACCTTCGCCGGATTTCATTTCGGCAAGGCCTGTTTGCACCGACACGCTGCGGGTCGCCGAGTTCGACTTGATCTTGGCGGCGAACGGATTGTCGCGGCAGGCATCGAGGAACACTAGCTTGACCTTGGCGTCGCTCATGGTCTGGTCGAGCGTGAGGTCGATGTTGATGGCGGCGCCCAACTTGACGTCCATTTCCGATTTGATGTCGGCGTCGATCGGCAGCAGATAATTGGTGCCGCTGATGGCGATGCCGTGTCCGGCGTAGAAGAACAATGCGACGTCGGCGCCTTGTGCCTTTTTGCCGAAGTCGAGCAACTTCTCCGTCATCTTGTCGCGGGTCAGGTTGGTGCCTTCGACCACATCGAAGCCGATATTGCGTAGCGCCACCGCCATCGATTTGGCGTCGATCGGCGGGTTCGGCAATGCAGCAACGTTTTTATAAGTACCGTTGCCGACCACGAAGGCAACACGCTTCTCGGCGCTCGCGGCGCCGGCGGTGAAGACCACGCAGATCAGGGAAAGAATGAGGGTTGGGAAGCGCATCTGAAATCCCCCTGGCAGAATCGAAAAAAGATTTGGCTGGAACGCTGCCCGCAGACTACACGAAAAAACCACACTGGATGCCACAAAAAGGAGGAAAGTGTCCAAATCGTGGAACCAGCCCGTTGGCTCCCAAGATATTGGATTCACCCGACATCCCGTGCAATCGAGATCACAATTCGACGTCCGAAAATTGCCGTCACGTTCCAGCCCGCACCGGAGCCGGCGAGCCGGGTTTCAGGTTCAACAAATTGCCGGTGAGGATCAGCACGGCGCCAAGTACGGTGAACAGGTCGAGCCGCTCCGAATAGATCAGCCAGCCCGCGGTTGCGGTCAAGGGAACCCGCAGGAAATCCATCGGAATCACCACGGTGGCATCGGCATGCAGCATCGCCCGCGCCATGCAGTAATGCGAGAAGGTGCCGCAGAACGCGATCACGACCACCCAGCCCCAGACATAGGTCGGCGGCCACGTCCAGACGTAGAGCGCCGGCAGGAATCCGGCCAGGGATTGCACCACCAGCATCCAGAAAATGATCGCAACCGAATGTTCGGTCCGGGTCAGCGATTTCACCATCGCGATCGAGATGCCGAAGCCGACGGCGGCACCGAGTGCGATCAATTGTCCCGGATTGATCTCGCCGGTCGCCGGGCGAACGATCACGACAACGCCGATGACGCCGAGCACGATAGCGGCGATCTTCCATACCGTCATGCGCTCGCCGAGAAACATCGCGGCCAGGATCGCGGTCCAGATCGGCATGGTGAACTCGATCGCCACCACCTGGCCGATCGGGATCAGCGTCAGGGCGAAGAACCAGCCGAGTTGCGCCCCGTAATGAATGAGGTTGCGCGAGATGTGCATGTGGATGCGCGCGGTCCTCACCACGGCAAAGCCGCCATTGGCGCGGATCATCGGGTAGAGCAGGAAGAAGCCGATGAGGGTGCGCATCTCCATCAACTGGAACACGTTCATCTCGCGCATGCCTTCACGGCCGGCGACCACCACGATCAGCATCAAGGCGAGCCAGCCCGACATCCACATCGCGGCCAAAGGTTTGGAAGGAGTGCGGTCCATGAATGGATGAGCTGTGCTGCGAGGGATGCGGGCAGGCGGGTATCGGCGAGGGCGCGCTGATTTGCAACGCGCAAATCTGCCGGCGTGCGATGCGCGGGCTGGCAAATTCGCTGTGGGAGGGGGCGCCGGTTCGGTGCTACTTGTCGTTCCGGGGCGCTCGTGAAACGAGCGAACCCGGAACCTCGAGATTCCCCGGTGCGCAACCGCGCACCTGTGGTCTGGTCCTTCGGACCATCCCGGAATGACGGGGGAAGCAGGAGGAATTGCCCATGCGTATCCTACAACCGGCCGAATGGTCGAAACCCCGCGGCTTTTCGCACGGCGTCGAGGTCGACGGTCCCGGTAAATGGATCGTGCTGGCCGGCCAGACCGGCGGCGACGAAAAGGGGGACTATCAGCCTGATATGGCGGCCCAGGTCGGCACCGCGCTGAAGCGGATCATCAAGCTGTTGGCCGAGGCCGGCGCCGGTCCCGAACACATCGTCCGCCTGACCTGGTATCTGACCAGCCGCAGCGAATATGAGGCGGCGGGAGCCGGCATCGGCGCGGCCTGGAAGGAAACCCTCGGGCGCAACTTCCCGCCATCGACGCTACTCTATATCGACGGGCTCGTCGATCTCAGGGCCAAGGTCGAAATCGAAGTCACCGCCTATTTGCCGAAAGCGTAATCCTCGCTGGCCTACGGCTCAAACAAGAAACAGGAATTCGTATCCCATGAATAGCCCTCGATCGACATCCGCAGATTACGTGACGGCCTTCGCGACCGGCTGGCCCGATAAGCAGCCCGATATCATGGTGCTGTCGCTGACCACGCAGAAGGGCGTGCACGAGTTCGCGGTCAACAAGGAGCAGGCGCTGCTGATCGCCAAAACCATCCAGAAGACCGCGGCGCAGTTGGCGAAGCCCAAAACGAGCTAGACCAGTGTCCCGGACGCGATGCATCGCCGGGCCCGGAAAACAAAACTGCGAAAACAACCCCATGCACCGTAGGGATTGTGTCGCGCGCTCGCCCTGAGACACAAGAGCTAGTGTGTCCGGAGCGAGAAATAGGGCCTAACAGCAATCGCCCGCCGAAGCGGGCGATTGGAATGCTTGGCGCGTTAAGTCCGCCTATTTCGACAGCGCGATGTTCGCGGCCCGGAACTGGCTGTCTGCCTTGATGGCGACGGTCTGCTTGTTGCCGGTGGTCTTGAGCGCAATGTTGGCGTTGAAGCCGGCCGTCACCGCCGTGACCTGGAAGTTGCCGCCGCCACCGCGGCCGGAAAGGCTGCCAGTGATGGCGCGGCTGGTTTCGCTCCACTGTCCGACGATCGCGCCGCCCTGGTCGACGACGCTGGCCGTGAGATTGAACTTATACGCGTCGCTGGCGCAGGTGAGGCTCATGTCCATCTTGGCGCCGACGACATCGTAGATCGCGCGGCAGCGGATGCGTTCGTTCGACCCGTCGTCCAGCGTGACGGTGCCGCCGCCGGACCACTTGCCGGCCATGCCGGCATACGGCCCGGAGGCCTGGGCATGGACCGTGGAAGCGGCAACGGAAGTCATGAAAAAAGCGACGGCTGCAAATGTCAGCCGCCGCCCCTGGGCGAAGAATTCTGAGCCTCGGCTTGTTTTACTGACGGGACGCTTCCCATCGACCGCTACACGGTACACCAGCTGATGCCCCATTCCATTTCCCCGATCCGGAGTTGCCACTGAGTTGACCGGCCGCATATGCACCATTGATCGAGACTCGCACAAGTCCCCCGGAGGAGACGGTGCCGGATACCGGCGCGCCCGAACCAGAAACCTTGCCTTCGCTGACGGTCACGGTTGAAGCGGTCTGCGCATCGCAGCTGCCGGTCTTGGTGACGACGGTAACCTGCCAAAGCCCGTCATAGGGCTGCTGGGCGGCGACGGGAGCCGCGGCAAGGGTGGCGCTGGCAAGAAACGAAGCAAAAAGCAGATGGCGAATGCGGTTGTTGCGCATGGAATCAAATCCCCGACAAATGTGTGTGATGAAGCGTGTTATCCGGGCACAATGTGTTCAAACTTTGGTGCGCCGCAACAACCAAGAAAGGTTCCTACAAAATCAAACACATCAAGGTGAATCTGGTTCCGGCCAGGGAACGAAAAAATCGGCTCGAATCGACCCCGATTTGGTTCCCTTTATGTTTAACCGGCCAAGGGCGCCAAATCGTCAGTGTTTGGCGTCGGAAAGGCTCGGCGCCAGAGTGGCAAATTGCTCGTCCTGCGGCTTGGCCGGCAGGGTTTTGTGGACCTTGGCGTAGTCGATGACTTCGCCCAGCAGTTTTTGGCCGAGCGGGGCCAGCGCACGCTCCCAAAGCTCCCGCGCCGTCTCGCCTTTCTTGACGAACACCCACTCCTGGGCGGCGATCGCACCGGCGTCCATCCGGTCGGCGAGGTGATAGATGGTGCCGCCGGCGATCGGATCGCCTTCCCTAATGGTCCACTCGATCGCGGCAATGCCGCGGTGCCGGGGCAGCAGCGAGGGGTGATAACCGATCCCGCCTAGTTTGGCGGCAGTCAGCGCCTCCCGGGTGATGCGGGCATGGCTGTGGGCGGTCACGATCAGGTCGCTGTCGGGGGCGATCTCGGGAGCCGTCACGAACCTGGCGTCGGCCTGGACCACGACCTCGACGCTTGCCGCCCTGGCCGCCGCGGCCAGCCGGTCTTCGGCGTCGTGGACCACGACCCTGGCGATCTCCACGCCGTGTTGGCGCAGCATGTTGAAGGTCGTTACGCCGAAATGGCGGGAGCCGACGAGGGTAATCCGCATCTGTTCTTGTCCGTCGTTAGTCAGGCCGATATGCCGATAGCACACCACGGCCGCTGGTCCCGCCGTCAGCACCGGCTGGTCCGGGTTATCAACAGAACCGGCAGGTCCGGCAAGCCGTCGCGTCCGGAATTTTGGACCTTGAAGTCCGCTAGTCCTTGCTGACGCAGCTCGGGTAGGGTGCCCGCTCGCCGGGCAGGATCGGGCAGAGCCGGATCGGCTGCAACTGGCGCAGCCGCCCCTGCCATTTGGTCTCGTCGATGGCGCTCTTGGCGGCCGAAGGCCCACGTTCGGCCCATTGCATCGTGTAGTAATCGGCGCTGCCCTTGACGGTGACGATGAGTGCGGTCTCGCTGTGTTTATCGGCGCTGGACTCGACCCGGCCACAGCTTGCCACCGCGACATAGGCATCGTGATCGCCAAATTTGGGCGATCGACCCGGTAGAACTCTCAGGCGAGACCTTGGGATTGCCGGCAAGCCCTTTGACGCCGGTTAGCGTGATCATCTGGGTCCAGCGCTCGACGGTCTCGCCCTTCGGCACGGCCTCGCGGATATAGTTCGGTCCGTTGGCGTTTTCCGACACGACCACGAAGCCCGACGGCATCGAGAAGGCGACGAGCTGGCCGAACACCGGCGAAATCACCGTGAACGCGGTCGGGGCTTGAGCGTGGGCCGATGCAGCCGACGCCAGCAGCGCACCCAGTGCCGCCATCCGTGCCGTGGCTATCGTCATGATCGGTTACCTGTCCGCAATCGGCGCGCGCGACCATAGGCCGAAAGCGGCTGCATCTTCCAGCGCACGAGGACGCACGGACTTGTTCGCCGCACCGATGTATTGGCGGCACGCGACGGAATGGAGCGCGGCGGTGAATGCCCGATCGCTTGGCCTCTTCGCCGGCTTCAGGCCAGGATGCGCAGTTCGGGCTTGCTGAAACGACGAGGCGTCTCCTTGGCCGCTTCAGACGGACGCGTCGCAACCAATTGAAGATACGACCGCAGATCGGCGGTGCATTGCTTCATCTGGTTGCGCAACTCGCGGCGCATAAAGGCGGTGAGGGAGGGATCGCCCAGTTGCTTCCAGGCGGCGCGCAGCCGCTCCTGAAGGGCGCAGATATCAGAATCAGAGAGCTCGGGCTGGTTCATGCCGCCGCAATCTCAAAGTGTGATCGCCTGACAAATTAGGTCTGATTCGCGCGCGCCTGCCTACTCCGGAGAAAAACGGGCATGCTTCAAAGCGGGAACAAGCGCCCTACATCAGGGTTGGGTTGCAGCGTTCGGGAGATTTGATGTCCAGCCATTCGGCGCTTGTCCGCATTTTACTGCTTGGCGGCCTGATGCTGCCCGCCGGCGCATCGGCGCAGTTTGCGCCGCCCGCCGGATCGGCCGGCGCCGGCCCCTCGGCGATCAACGGCATTCCGTATGGCCCGGCCAACCCCAGCGTGGTCGGTGACCCCAGCGGAATCGGCAATGCCTCGCGGGCGCCGACGGTCGGCACCAACGCGCCAGCGACCACCTACGGAACGCAGAGCTTGTCCCCTTCGCCGAGACGCGTCGTGGCGCCGCCCTATATCGGCCCGTCGCAGCGGATCATCGGCCCACGCTATACGAGATCAAGAAAGGCGCCGGTCCGCCCGCGCGGCCGGATCGAGACCAGCAAGTTCACGGGCATTTGCCGGGGCTGTTAGGCGACGGACATTCGATCTGCGCCTAGGACCGCTGCAGATCGTTCGCTTTCCAGCCTACGGCGATCAACAGGAATAGCGCCCGATAGGCGTGATAGCGGGCGGCCGGCCGGGTTTTTTCCCGTCCGCCCGCGACGATCGTCCCGTTGCGATCGCGCAATTGCCAGTCCCAGCTTCGGCGGCGCTTGATGACTTTGAATTCCAGCATTGGAGCCCGTAACACCAGGGGTGACCAATAATTCCACGCCGACCACGGTTTTGGACGCCGCGCTGTTCAGGCGTCGCCGATGGTCTGCCGCGCGCGCTGAAAACCCGACGTTGATCGCGGCAGATCAAACAACGCCCGGTATACGCCCAACCCGCCGGACGGCTGAAAATAAACCCCCGCCGACCTGTGAGGGTCGACGGGGGCGTGTGGGAAAGATGGTGCGAGGCGGGGGCATGCCCAGGTGTCGCGCCAAGGACCCGTCCGAAATCCAGCCTGATGGCGCAGGTTCCGGCAAGATGATTTTGTAAGCAACCGTGCCTACGTTGCATGCAACGTGCGTTGGTCAGCGCGCCGCCGTAAGGAACGCCAGCGCAGATCAATCACTCCGCGACGAACGAAGTCGTCTTGGTCCCGGAATCGTAGCGCAGCCTGAGCACGTTGAACTTGCACAGATTGACGTTCTTCCAGAGCACGGATTCATCGTAACTGGCCCAGTCCACCTTGACGTTCCAGACGCAGCCTTCGTCGTCCTCATCGAACTCGACATAGGCGGTGTCCTGGTTCTTCAGAGTCTTTTCGAGTTCGTTCTCCCATTCGTCGAGGCCATCGTCGGGCGCGTTGAAGCCGAGGAATTTGATGGCGTAGCCGGTCTCGTTGATGACCGAGACATTGCGATTGTCGGCGGCCGAGGCGGGGACGGCAAAGAGAGATAGTCCAAGCAAGAGCAATGCGGATAAAATCGACTTCATCTGAAATTCTCCTTCGGTGTGGAATGCGTTGCATCATCGGTTGTGCAGCGACTGCCACAAGCAACATGGATCACAAACTGCGCAGATCGTTCAATGGATTTATCGTGCGCTCGTTGACACATGCGTGCAGCGCCGCAGGCACCTGCGCCAGCGTTTCAGCGATGCAAAACCGAAATGACCTGAGAAGCCTGATTATGCCGCGTGCGAAACGACAGGCTCCAGTTGCCAGATCATGTCGTCCATGTCGGGCACGATTGACGGGGCCAATTGACGTTCCTGATCGGCAAGTCGATCGATCAGAATTTGAAGCCGGACCGGCAAATCTCCGGTGTCGGGGCGAAGCATGGTGCGTAGCCGCTCCCCAATCTCATCGCAGATGGCGCGGCTGTGGATACTGTCGACGTTCAGTCGGTTTGAAGAATTCATTGCCTGCCCCCGCAGCTTTGTCTTTGCGGGAACAATAAGCTTCAAATTTTAAGCGACCGAACGCGATTTCGTCCGCATTTGAATCGAGGTTGCTACGCGAAATTAACCGTGGGCTTCAGCATGCGCCGCTGCGATCCGCATTCGCGCTGTTGACCGATCTACGCGGCAACCGCTCCAATGCGCGTAACACTCAGGATCTTCCACTTCGACGTATCGAAATAATAGGCCGTTTTCATCTCCGCCAGCGCCGCATCGGACGCGTGCAGCATCGTGTGGAATTTCCGCGCGCCATCGCTCAATGTGATTCGAAATGCCAGCATTTTTTGAACCCTCCGCCATTTGGAATGGTGGCGCCGGCAGGGTTAATATTTGGTTACCGAGTGAAGATTCCGGGCGGAGGGCGAACCTACAGCCGGATGATGGCCTCTCGGTTCGTTGCTGATCGCACATGCGGACACCTTGGCCACGCCCACGTCGTCAAGGCGATTTCTGGTTGATCTCAGCTAGCGGTTGCGGTTGGATGCCTCTCCACCGGGGGGATTATCGGAGATGAGGACGGCACTCGTGTTGCTGGTGTCGCCTCTCGTCGCCAATTTTCCGTAATGACCGATCACAAATGTGAAAAACCCAAGAATGTACGGGTCTGTCCAGAAGCGCGCAGGCAGGCCGTGCGCGTATTGGATGATTCCGATTATTGGTCGAACGGCGACGATGCTTGCCTCGGTTGCGGTCGCTCTAGCTGACTTGAAAATGCCTAGCATGTCCTACTTCCGCAAAATTTGATGTCCAGCGGCTAGCTCAGAAGATAGCCGAGCGGATCGCTCAACCGGGTCGCAAGCTGTTGCATAAATGCCTTGGTGTGGTTGAAGATATTTTCAGCCTGCTCATCGCTGTACTTCTCTCGAACGTGCATTGCGTGATTCCTAATACCGTTCTTCAACAACCGGAAATGTGAGCCCACTTCGGAAAACCACCGCTCGTCAGCCGGGCTAGATCGTTTTGCGGTTATTTCGGGGATCAGGCGATCAATATGGTTGAGCATGGTATTCCGGTGGATGGCTTGAAGCGTCGCCATACGCGCCAAGAATACCCATGCAACCTCGCGTTCCGCAGTTCGTCAGCATCTCCGCGGCTGTCGTGACGGCCGGCATGTTGAGTTTTGATTTTGGAACGGTCTTGGCGAGGTAAGCGACCGCCTCCTTCAACGTGTAGAGGCGTTTGCCGCCCGGCGTTTCAATCGGATCGTTGAAAGTTCGATACCTCGCCTGGGGTTCACAAAAAAAGCCCCGGACGATGCCGGGGCTTTGACTCAATTATAGGGCAAGATCTCTCAGTACTTGGCAACAACCGGGCCGCCGAAGGTGTAGTTCAGTCCGACGCGCAATACGTGATCGCGGAAGCGCGTATCGACATCAGCGCGGATCGCGCTCGCCGGAGCGAGGGTGAAGCTGGCGGCGCGGAACGAGTCGAAATCCATATAGAGATATTCGAGCTTGGCGCTCCAGTTGCTCGTGAGCTTGCCTTCAACGCCGGCGCCGACGGTCCAGCCAAGACGGACATCGCTGTTGGATCCCGTCGCAATCAGCGCAACGCCGGCGGGCGTAAAGCCAGTCAGCGATCCGGTGGTCTTAATCGAGCCGTAGGCCAAGCCGCCGGTGCCGTAGAACAGGACCTGCGGAGTGGCGAGGACACCGACGCGACCGCGCACGGTGCCAAACCACTCGAGGTGGCTGTCCAGAGTCAGGTTGGTGCCGGTTGCGCCGGCAGGTAGAAACGTCAAACCGGGTAAGCAGGGGCCACCGATGAGCGTGGCTGCGCAGCTATAGCCCGCTCTACCTTTTTCGCCAGACCACTGTGCGTCGGCTTCGACGCCAAACACCCAGTTGCTGCTCTGCCAATTGTAACCAATCTGGCCGCCGGCTATAGCGCCGTTCATGTCGTAGCTAGCGCCGGTAATAGAGCCGGGTGGCGGTGCGATCAGCAGGCCGGTAGCAGTATTGTAATAGGAGACGTCGGAGCTGCCGCGTCCCCAGCTATAGCCCGCGTTTCCACCGATATAGAAGCCAGTCCAGTTCCAGACCGCAACGATAGGCGCCGGGGCCTTGGTGTAACGAGGGGCCATATCGGCAGCTAACGCAGGTGCCGAGAGCGCCGCTATTGCAGCAACAGCAAGTGCGATTTTCTTCATGGTTTCCCCTTTCGGTGCAGCTTCGATTTCGATGCAACCTAAGCAATTTCGCAAGGAATGCTGTATCCAGAAAGCCACAGGCCATGGTCATTTGTACGGCCTCAAGTCGGAGGTGCCCTCGGAACAGGGCAACCAATCAGCCGTGCGTGACCTGTCAGGCAAACAAATCCGCGCCGGCCGGGGATCGCCGGGCTGAGAACACCCTCCATGCCACCTCGAAGTCGGCGCGGGCTTGGTCAAACGTCGGCGCGGTGCCGCCATCTTGTTCGCCGGGATCGGAGCCGGGATAGAAGCCACAGAGCCACTGCCAAGCGTCCTGATCGTGCGGCTGGCCTACGCGGCGCGCTATGGTGCCGACATGAACGTCGCCGAAAAATACGTGCCAGCAATCCTGGCGCTCTGGATATCTGCGGCGGGTTAGGACGGGCATGGCCCATTGAAGCGCGGCCGGCTGCCGAGATGCAAATTATCAATCCCTTGGGGATTGGAGCGCGGCGACAATACAGCGCGTCGTGGGTACGGCGAGATTCTCTCAAAGACGATTGTGCAGCATGTCCGTGATCTGGCGCAGGCAAGCAGTAAATTGAGACGCAGCAATATCAATGTTGGAGATTGCGAACGGTGCCCCCTTGTCGAATAGTCGCTGGTCACCATTGGGTGCAGTACCAGGTCGCCCGTGCATGATGCGATTGCGTAGATCAACAAGGTCCTTGAATTCGCGACATGCGGCTTCGTGAGACATCCACACAGTTGGACGTGCGGTCCGAACAAGCTCAATTAGGTCGTCAGCGATCTTGCCCGCGGTCTTCTTTTTGAGATTGTTGAGGTAACCCGGCCGAATCTTTTCGCAACTATGAGCAGAGTTCCACTCAAGCGTGGCGAAAGCCCAAAGCGCTCGCCCCAATGCTTGCGCATACGCATCATCGATCACGGCCAACTCCTGATCTCTGACCCGGGCTTGATAACCCGGACCGAGATATAGCCGCACCATGCTTGGTCAGCATACACCCCGTTTGGCGTCGGGATACCGGCGGCGAGTGAGGACGGGCATGCGCGCATTGAAGGGCCACCGGCCGGGGCTGGCAAATTGTCCACAGGTGGCCTCTAGGAGCCCCGCAGAGCCGCTGCCGGTGGCGTGGAGATCAGTCGCCGTTCTCCGCCGCCCCAACAGGTGCCACGACCTGCCACCGATCAGCGGCAACTGTAATTGATAGGCCACCCGTCTCGGGACCGGCAACGGGAATAGCTCCATCTGCCCACGACAGCGCGCCATGACTATCGGCTTGGGCATAGGGTACTTCTCGACCGTCGGCCATGGCTGGATCAATCGGGCGAAGCCAGAGGCCATCGCCAAATCGCGGTAGCTCAAACCATGTTGTCCGGTCATCTTGGGTGCCTGTCTGCCGCCCGCGCGGGATGGAATCATGCCCGATATCTAGTCCGGCGTCTGCGGAGAACGTCGCGGGAGCAGGCTGGAAAAGCTGTCCGCTGCGGCCGGTCACGATTGACCAGTCCCCGGATTTATTTTCGCGTTGTCCCATGTTTGTCCCGTGGCGCGTTTTCTCGGAGGGCCGTGGGACAACTATTTCAACAAATGACTGCGGCAGTGGGGTTTATTGGTGAGCGCGGTGGGACTCGAACCCACGACCCCATGATTAAAAGTCACGTGCTCTACCGCCTGAGCTACGCGCTCACTCGCCGCGCTGTGTAGGGGGCGGACCCCCGCG
>Ga0307508_10004924_pt1 | contig 12852 bp, 11 predicted proteins | sample 9_EM_MG_FD_203089 | JGI IMG/M metagenome (GOLD analysis project Ga0307508, IMG submission 203089) | Populus trichocarpa ectomycorrhiza microbial communities from riparian zone in the Pacific Northwest, United States - 9_EM | ecosystem: Host-associated > Plants > Roots > Unclassified | place... | reverse complement strand
GGCGGCCGGGCACACCGTCCCCGGAGGGCGAGACCGACAACCGGGTGCTGTGGGAGCAGGACGCCCAGCGGGTGAACGCGCTGTACGGCGAGGCGCTCAACAGCCATCGGGCGGCGATCGGCCTGCCACCGGTGGACAACGTCCGCGACCACGTCCTCACCGGCCGGCCGTGGCTGGCGGCGGACCCGACGCTCTGTCCGGAGCAGGGCAGGACGGACCTCGACGTCGTGCAGACCGGGGCGTGGATCCTGCCCGACGACCGTCCGCTCCCGGACGAGCTGGAGGCGTTCCTGGACGCGGGCGCACCCCCGGTGTACGTGGGCTTCGGCAGCATGGCCGCGCACGCCCCGCAGGACATCGCCCGGGTGGCCACCGAGGCGAGCCGCGCGCAGGGCCGCCGCGTCCTCCTCGCCCGCGGCTGGGCCGGTCTGGCCCCGGTCGACGACGCCGACGACTGCTTCGTCGTGGGCGAGGTCAACCAGCAGGCGCTGTTCCGCCGGGTGGCCGCCGTCGTGCACCACGGCGGCGCGGGCACCACGACGACGGCCGCCCTGGCCGGCGCGCCCCAGGTGGTGGTCCCCCGGATCGCGGACCAGCCGTACTGGGCGAGGCGGGTGGCCGACCTGGGCATCGGCGCGGCGCACGAGGACCCGACGCCGACCGTCGACTCCCTGTCCGCCGCGCTCGCCACCGCCCTGACGCCCGAGACCCGCGTACGGGCGAAGACCGTGGCCGGCACGATCCGCACCGACGGAGCGACGGTGGCCGCGAAACTGCTGCTCGACGGAGCCGAACAGGAAAGGCCGCGCGGGTCCGGCTGACCCGCGCGGCACCTTCGTGGCGACTACGCGTCGTGAACCATCGCCTCGCGGACCTTGGCGGTGTCCACGAACTGTTCGAAACGGACGATCAGCCCGCCGCGTACGACGAAGTGGTGCGCGACGCGCACGTCGATCGGCTTGCCCGTGGCCTTGTTGAAGGCCGTGTAGCGGGCGAGGACGACGACGTTCTCGCCGTCGACGACGTAGGTGTCGTCGTGGGCCGCCCAGCCGTCCCAGTCCTTGCCGAGCCGCTCCATGACGTTCGACGTCACGCCGTCGGGGGTGCGGTAGGTGCCGGCGAGCGGGAAGCCGGCCATCTCCGTCCACTCCACATCGGGTGCGAGCGTGGCGCGCAGGGCTTCCAGGTCGCCGGCGGCGGAGGCCAGGTACTGGCGGCGTACGACGTCGGCGGGCGCGGTGGAGGTGGCGAACTCGGCCATGGTCAGCCCCACTTCATCTCGCCCTTGGCGACCTTGGCGCCGATCTGGGCGGCGATCAGCATGCCGTTGTCCGGGTAACGCTTGATCAACGCCTCGGTCAGCGTGGCGCCGTCGGCCGCCCTGCCCAGCTCCTCCTCGAAGGCGAGCAGGTACTCGCGGGTGGCGCTGATGGCGGAGGCGTCGGCCGCGGTGCCGGGCAGACGGTGACCGGGGACCACCAACTCCGGCCGCAGGGCGGCCATTTCATCGAGCAGGTCGATCCAGGCGGCGCGGTCGCCGGGGGTGGGGGTGTCGGCGACCCAGACGTGCTCCCGCTGGAAGAGCAGGACACCGCCGAGCAGGGCGCGGTGCTCTGCCTGCCACAGGTAGTGCCGGTCCGGAAGGCCGGCCGGGCCGCCCCTGAGCTCGAAGCGGTGGCCCTCCAGGGTGAGGTCGCCGGTGAGCGGTTCGAGGTCGACCAGACGGGTGGGCAGGTTGGGGCCGAGCGCCGCCCAGGCCTTGAGCTTGCCCTCGTAGGAGTGCTGGATGTGCTCGATGACGAGCGGCGTGGCGACGAACTTCGCCTCGGGGAAGGCGTCGGCGATCACCTCGGCGCCGAAGTAGAAGTCGGGGTCGGCGTGGGAGACGAAGACGGTGGTCAGCTGCTTGCCGGAGTCGAGGATCTCGGCGGCGAGGCGGTGGCCGTCGGCGCGGGTGAAGGCCGCGTCCACCAGCAGGGCCTCGCTCTCGCCGGTGACGAGCGTGGCCGTCTTGTTCTTGCTGCCGGCGGGGAAGTCGAGGTCGAGGACCTTGAAGGAGAGCGTGCTCATGCGGGATTCCTTTGGGAGGGGGAGAGGCTCAGAGGGCGGGAAGGGCCGCGAGGCGCCGGTCCACCTCGTCGGCGGTGGCGTGTCCGCGGGCCAGCGGGAGGACATGTTCGCCGTCGACGGCGAGGAGGGTGGGGAAGCCGGTGACGCCCAGTTCGGTGGCCCGGTGGAAGTCGTCCGCGGCCGCGTACCGTGCCTCGGGCGCCTCGAAGGCGGCGACCACGGCGTCCGCGTCGAGCCCGGCGTTCTCGGCGAGCCGGCGGTAGGTGGCGGTGTCGGACAGGCTCTGTCCGTCGACGTAGAAGGCGCTCTGGAGGTCCGCGGCGAGCTCCGCCGCACGATCAGGGGCTACCTGGCGCAGGGCCGCCACACCGCGGGCGGCGGCCTCGGAGTCCATCACGAACGAGCCGTCGGCGATCAACTCGTCGTACGCCTGACCGAACTCGGCGCCGGTCAGCTCGGCGATCCGGGCGTTGGCGCCCTGGACGTAGCCGAACTCGCGGATCGGCACCCGGCGCGGTCCGGTGAACAGGCCGCCGGAGACCACCTCGACCGGTAGCTCCGGGTGTCGCGAGACGACCTCACGCAGTGTTCCGGAGAACCCGTGCGACCAGCCGCAGTAGGCGTCGAAGACGTGGACGAGCTTCATCGAAGACCTCGGGGGACGTGGCGCCCGCCTGCTGCGGGACACTCACCCCGCACAACATTATCTGACTCGTCAGATATTTCAACGCGGGAAGATCCGTTCGGGCGACGCCCGTGCGCGCCCCGCCGCTCAGGGCATCAGCGGCAGGGAATCACGGGCCGCGTGACTGAGTACCCGCAGGTCCTCCGCGAAACGCTCCCGGTGGGAGGCGGGCAGCGGCTCCAGCAGATACCGCTTGATGTTCTCCACGTGGAGCCGGGACGCGCGTACGGCGGTCTCCTCGCCCAGCGGTGTCAGGCGCACCAGGCGTCCTCGCCTGTCGTCCGGGTCGGTGACGCGCCGGACCAGCCCCGCCGCCTCCATGCGGTCCACGAGCCGGGTCACCCCGCCCGTGCTGAGCACCTGCTCCTGGCCGATCGCGCGCATCGAGAGCCCGGGTTCGCCCGCCCGTCCCAGGATCAGCAGCACCTCGTACATCAGGTGGCTGATCCCGCACTCCTCCTCTATCCGCCGCCCCAGGATGTACTCCAGCCGGTTCGCGGCGCCCTGCAACCGCCCGAACGCCAGGACCAGCGCGTCGCCTGCGGCCTCCTGTGCGGTCGTGATCTCCCTCTGCGCGTCCTGCTCGCCCACGGCGCCTCCGTATGTTCGTAGAGGCGGAACCTATCGCGCCTGATCGGGCGGGTGCGGTTCGGTGTCCGCGGGCGGGGCGTGCGCGGCGGTGGGTGGCTTCGGGGGTGGACGGCCTTCGGGGTCGGGTCGTGCGCGAGGGTGGGCGGCCTTCGAGGTCCGGTCGTGCGCGAAATCCGGCGAGCCGGGATCCTGCGCGAACTATTGACACACCCTGTTCCGCTGCGTAGATATGACTGCGCTGTCATGACAGCGCAGTCACAGGAGTGACTGGTTAGGATTCAGGCCGCCGGACACAGGGAGACGCCATGGCGCGAGGGGAAGCACGGAGCGGTGGCTCCGCCGCACCGCGCGGTGTGGACGTGGCCCGGTTGGCCGGCGTCTCGCAGAAGACGGTCTCCAGGGTCTTCAACGGCGAGCGGTACGTGACCGCCGATGTGCGTCAGCGGGTGCTCGCGGCCGCCGAGGAACTCGGCTACCGGCTGAACAGCGCGGCCCGGACACTCGCCTCGGGGCGTACCCGCTCCATCGGCGTGGTCGCGCTGGGCACCGCCCTGTACGGACCCGCCTCGCTGCTCATCGGGATCGAGCGGGCCGCCCGGGACGCGGGCTACGCCCTCCGGGTGGTCAACACGCTGGAGGGCGACCCGGGAGGTGTCGCCGGTGCCGTGGAGTCGCTGCTCGAACAGGGCGTGGACGGCATCGTCGTGTCCGAGCCGATCGACGAGGGATCCGTTTCCCTCAGCGTCGACGTGCCCGTCCTCGTCCTCGGGGCGCCCGCCTCCTTCGGCGGTCCGCTGGCGGTGTCCGCGGGGGTCGGTGCCGAGGCGCTGGCGCGGGCGGCCACCGACCATCTGCTGGACCTGGGACATGTGACGGTCCATCATCTCGCGGGCCCGCAGCGGTGGTTCGCCGCCCGGGACCGCCTCGCGGGATGGCGGGCGGCACTGGCGGCGCGCGACCGAGAGCGGCCGCCCGTCGTCGACGGCGACTGGTCGGCCGCGTCCGGCTACGCGGCGGGCCGCGAACTGGCCGCCGCAGGAGGCGTCACCGCGGTGTTCGCCGCCAACGACGACATGGCCGTCGGTCTGGTCCGCGCGCTGACGGAAGCCGGCCTGCGGGTGCCCGACGACGTGAGTGTCGTCGGCTTCGACGACATCCCCGTCTCCGCCTATGTCACCCCTCCACTGACGACGGTGCGGCAACCGTTCGACGCCGTCGCCCAGGAAGGACTCCGACTCCTCGTGCAGGCCATCGAGAAGCCGGACGCGGAACCGGCGTCGGCCGGCGATCCGCCGGTCGAACTCGTCGTCCGTGCCTCGACCGCGCCCCCGCCGACCCGGAAGACCCCGGCACAGGCACCCCGGGGCGGCCCGACCACCACCGACTGATCAGCACCTCACGGCCCGAGCCGTGCCCGCTCCCGGTCCGGCGGTGAGCCCCCGTGGCCACCGCCCCTCACCAACAAGCCGCCACCACCCCGGACTTCGGCCGCACGACACGTGACCCGCGTGCCGGCCACCACCCGCGCGCCGCACACCCGAACATGGCGACCCCGATGCCCCGGTAGCGCCCCGCGCCGCACCACTTCTCGCACCACTGCCTTCCCACCCGTACGACGCGCCCTCGCCAGGCGTGCCGTCACCATGCCCATCGGCGGGAGTTCACCATGCCCAGATCCTTCGTCCCCACGTCCTCCATGAGCCGTCGCAGGTTCCTCGCCGCGACCGGAGCACTGTCCCTCGGCGCCGCGCTCACCGCATGCGGCGGCAGCGACTCCGGCGGTTCCTCCGCCGCCGCGAAGCCGGTCAGCCAGGCCGACATCGACAAGGCGATGAAGACACCGACCCAACTGACCTTCTGGACCTGGGTCCCCGACATCGCCCAGGAGATCGCGCTCTTCGAGAAGAAGTACCCCGCGATCAAGGTCAAGGTCGTCAACGCCGGCCAGGGCGTCGCGCACTACACCAAGCTGCGCACCGCGCTGAAGGCCGGCACCGGCGCACCCGACCTGGCGCAGATCGAGTACCAGGCCATCCCCACCTTCACGATCACCGACAGCCTGCTGAACCTGAGCCCCTACGGCGCCTCCGCGCTGCGGGACAAGTTCGTCGACTGGACCTGGAGCCAGGTCAGCGGGGCCGACGGCGAGGTGTGGGCGATACCCCAGGACACCGGCCCGATGGGGATGCTCTACCGCAAGGACATCTTCGACAAGCACGGCATCCAGGTCCCCACCACCTGGGACGAGTTCGCCGAGGCGGCCCGCACACTCCACAAGGCCGCACCGGACGTCTACCTGACCAACCTCGCGGCGAACGAACCCGCCGCCTGGCACGGCCTGTTGTGGCAGGCCGGAGGCAAGCCGTACGCCACCTCCGGCAAGAGCACCCTGTCCATCGACGTCGACGACGCCGTCTCCGAGAAGCTCGGCCAGTACTGGGGCGGACTCGCGAAGGAAGGCGTCATCAGCACCGACCCCGACTTCACCGACGCCTGGTACGCCGGATTCAACAAGGGCAAGTACGCCACCTGGCTCACCGCCGCCTGGGGCCCGGCCTTCCTCTCCGGCTCGGCCAAGTCCACCGCGGGCAACTGGCGCGCGGCCCCGCTGCCGCAGTGGGACGCCGCCAAGCCGGCCTCCGGCAACTGGGGCGGCTCCACGACCGCGGTCATCGGATCCACCAAGAACCCCGTCGCCGCGGCCCAGTTCGCCCAGTTCCTCAACAGCGACCCGGCCAGCGCCAAGATGTTCGCGACCAAGCAGTTCTTCTTCCCGGCGACCAAGTCCCTGCTCGCGGACCCGAGTCTGACCGGCGAGGCACCCGCCTTCTACGGTGGCCAGAAGGTCAACCAGGTCTTCGCGGACATCAGCGACACCGTCTCGACCTCCTTCCAGTGGCCGCCCTTCCTGGACCAGGCGGCGACCGACTGGACGGAGACCGTCGGCAAGTCCCTCGCGGACAGAGCCGACACCGTCGCCGCGCTCGGCACCTGGCAGTCACGCCTGACGACGTACGCCAAGAAGCAGGGCTTCACCGTCGAGGGGTCCTGACATGGCCACCGCCCACCTCGGGAAGCAGGGCCGGGCGGGACCGCTGTTCGTGGCCCCGTTCCTCATCCTCTTCGTCCTGCTCTTCCTCGCCCCGCTCGGCTACGCCGCCTATCTGAGCCTCTTCCAGCAACGCCTCATCGGCGGCACGGTCTTCGTCGGCCTCGACAACTACGTCACCGCCCTCAAGGACCCCCTCCTCCTGCACGGCGTCGGCCGCGTGGCCCTGTTCTTCCTCATCCAGGTCCCGGTGATGCTGCTGCTGGCCCTGGTGTTCGCGCTCGCCCTCGACAGCGGGCTGCTGAGGCTGGCGCGCGTGATCCGGCTGGGCATCTTCGTGCCGTACGCCGTCCCGAGCGTGGTCGCCGCGCTCATGTGGGGCTATCTGTACGGCCCCGACTTCGGCCCGTTCGCCCAGCTGAGCCGGGAACTGGACCTGCCGGCCCCGCACTTCCTGACCGAGAGCTGGATGCTCGGCAGCCTCGCGAACATCGTGACCTGGGAGTTCGTCGGCTACAACATGATCATCCTGTACGCGGCCCTGCGCACCATCCCGCACGACCTGTACGAGGCGGCCGCGATGGACGGAGCGGGCGCCTGGCGCATCGCCCGTTCCATCAAACTCCCCGCCCTGCGACCGGCGTTGCTGCTCACCCTGCTGTTCTCCGTGATCGGCAGCTTCCAGCTGTTCAACGAGCCCAAGCTGCTGATGAACATCGCCCCGGACATCATCAGCAGCTCCTACACCGCCAACCTCTACTCCTACTCCCTCGCCTTCACCGGCAACCAGCTCAACTACGCGGCCACGGTGTCCTTCGTCCTCGGACTCGTCATCGTCGCCGCCTCCTACGCCGTACTCCTGACCGCCAACCGCAGGAGGTCCGCGTGACGGCCACCCTGCACAAACCGTCGGCGCCCACGAAGCCGGCGACCGCAGCCGGGCGGCGCCGGCCCGCCGTCCGCCGCCGCAGCACCCCGCTGACGATCGCCATGCTCGCCGCTCTGGCGTACTTCCTGCTCCCGCTGTTCTGGCTGCTGGTCGCCTCGACCAAGAACACCCAGGACCTGTTCAACAGCTTCGGCCTGTGGTTCTCCAACTCCCCGCAGCCGCTCGCGAACATCAAGGCGACCTTCACCCAGGACGACGGCGTCTTCGTGCACTGGCTGCTCAACACGACCGGCTACGCCGTCGTCAGCGCGCTCGGGGCCGCGCTGCTGGCGGCCGCCGGGGGATACGGCTTCGCCAAGTTCCGCTTCCGCGGCGACCGGGCCGCCTTCAACCTGGTCCTCGGCGCCGTCATGGTCCCGGCCACCGCCCTGGCCATTCCGACCTATCTACTGTTCGCCCAGGTCGGCCTGGTCAACACGCCCTGGGCGGTCGTCCTGCCCTCGCTGGTCAACCCCTTCGGCCTCTACCTCATGCGCGTCTACGCGGCCGACGCCGTCCCGGACAGCCTTCTGGAGGCCGCCCGCATCGACGGCGCGGGGGAGGCCCGGATCTTCTTCCGGATCGCCCTCAGACTGCTGGCCCCCGGCTTCGTGACCGTGCTCCTCTTCACGCTCGTGGCGACCTGGAACAACTACTTCCTGCCACTGATCATGCTGAACGACCCGAAGCTCTACCCCGTCACGGTCGGCCTCGCGTCCTGGGCCGCCCAGGCGCAGAACGGCGGAGCCGGAGCCAGCAGCGACATGCTCCCGCTCGTCGTGACCGGGTCCCTGATCTCCGTCGTCCCGCTCGTCATCGCCTTCCTGCTGCTCCAGCGCTACTGGCAGAGCGGCCTGGCCACCGGCAGCGTCAAGCAGTAACTCCCCTTGTTCTCCTGGAGGTTCATCCATGGCGGCGCTACCCGCCCGCGTACTGTTCGGTGCCGCGTACTACCACGAGTACACGCCCGCCTACGACCCCGAACTCCGCCCCGACGAACGGCTGAAGACCGACCTCGACCTGATGGCCGCGGCACACTTCACCGTGATCCGCGTGGGCGAGTCGGTCTGGTCGACCTGGGAGCCCACGAGCGGCCGCTTCGACCTCGACTGGCTCCAGCCCGTCCTCGACGGCGCCCATGAGCGCGGCATCTCCGTCATCCTCGGCACCCCGACGTACGCCGTACCGCCGTGGCTGGCCCGGCAGTACCCGGAGATCACGGGGGAGTCGCGCACCGGCGAGCGCATCGGCTGGGGCGGCCGCCAGGAGGTCGACTTCACCCACCCCGCCTTCCGCTTCCACGCCGAACGCGTGATCCGCCGGATCGTCGCCCGGTACGCCGACCACCCGGCGGTCATCGGCTGGCAGGTCGACAACGAACCGGGCCTGCACCTCTTCCACAACCACGGCGTCTTCCAGCGCTTCGTCGACCACCTGCGCGACAAGTACGGCGACGTCGAGACCCTCAACCGCGAATGGGGACTGGTCTACTGGTCCCACCGGCTGTCCGACTGGGCCGACCTGTGGACCCCCGACGGCAACGTCCAGCCCCAGTACGACGTCGCCTGGCGGGAGTTCCAGGCCCGCCAGGTCACCGAGTTCATCGGCTGGCAGGCGGACCTCGTCCGGGAGTACGCGCACGACGGGCAGTTCGTCACGACCTGCATCTCCTACACACGTCAGGGCGTGGCGGACGACGAACTGTCCGCGCGGCTCGACATCGCCTCCGGCAACCCCTACTACGACATGCAGGACGGCCTCCTGCTGCCCGACCCGACGCCCGACGAGCACGAGCAGATCTGGAAGACCACCGGCGTCTGGTCGATGTACCGGACCGCCGACTGGATGTTCTCCTCCCGCCAGGAGCCCTTCCTGGTCACCGAGACCAACGCCAACTCCATCGGCTTCGCCTGGGACAACCGGCCCGGCTACGACGGCCAGTGGCGGCAGGCCGCCTGGGCGCACGTGGCACGCGGCGCCCGGATGATCGAGTACTGGCAGTGGCAGACCCTGCGCTTCGGCGCGGAGACGTACTGGGGCGGAGTCCTGCCGCACAGCGGCCGCCCCGGCCGCACCTACGCCGAACTCGCCCGCCTGGGCGCCGAGTTCGACAAGGCGGGACCGCTCGTCGCCGGGCTCGAACCGGACGCCGACCTCACGCTGGTCTACTCGACGCCCAGCAAGTGGCTCATGCAGAAGCACCCCCCGCTCGCCACTCCCGAGGGCGAACCCGACCCCGCTGCCTACGACCGCATCCTCGACCCCTTCTACCGCGGCGCCTTCGACGCCGGCCGCCAGGTGCGCATCGTCCACGCCCGCCAACTCCCCACCGGCACACCGGAGGAGGCCGTATCCCGCCACCCGGTCCTGGTGGTCCCGGCGCTGTACGTCGTCGACGACGCGACCCTCGACTGGCTCGCCGCCTACGCCCACGCGGGCGGACACCTGGTCCTCGGCCCGCGCACCGGCTACGCCGACCACGAGGCCCGGGCCCGGCACGAGTCGGCACCGGGACGCCTCACCGGCGCCGCGGGAGTGTCGTACGACGAATTCAGCAACCTCGCCCGCCCGGTCCCGGTCCGTTCCGTGCCCGGCAGCCCGCTGCGGTTGCCGCAGGACGCGACGGCGACGCACTGGGCCGACGGTCTGACCGTCGGCGACGCCGAGGTGCTCGCCGCCTACGAGCACCCGCACTTCGGCCGCTGGCCCGCGATCACGACCCGCCGGCACGGCGAGGGCCGGGTCACCCATGTCGGCACGGTCCCGGGGCGGTCCCTCGGCCGCGCGCTCGCCCAGTGGCTGGCGCCCGCCGCCCGGCACGGCTGGCACGAGCTGCCGGACTCGGTCACCGCGACGACCGGTACCGCCGCCGACGGACGCCGCGTGCACATCGTCCACAACTGGAGCTGGGAGCCGGTCCGAGTCACCGCCCCCGCGCCGGTGACCGACGTCCTGGACGACAGCACGGTCCCCGTCGGGGCCGAACTGGAGCTCGGCGCATGGGACGTGCGGGTGTTCGTCACGCCGGTGGCCAAGAACTGAACATCACTCGTGGTCATCCTCAAAGGAGAGGCAATGCAGAGAAGACGGCTGGGAAAGGCGCTGGGGACCTTCGCCGCGGCATCCGCGATGCTGGCGTTCCCCCTGGGCGGTGCGCAGGCCTACAACCCGACGGGCGGGACCCTCTACCAGCTCGGCAACGAGCCGTGTCTGAAGGGGCGGTTCAACTGCGCGGTCTACCCGAAGTCGGCGCAGCTGCCGAGCGGACGGCTCGTCGCGTCGTTCGAGAAGTCCACGGTCGTGCCGGAGACGGGAAGCGCCGACAGACAGACTCTGCCGGTCTACAAGAGCGACGACAAGGGCACCACATGGCAGCCGCTGTCGCAGGTCAAGGCTCCGGCCTACCTGTCCAGCGACCCCAAGTACGCGCAGTACACCAGTAATTGGACGAACCCCTACCTCTACACGCTTCCGCAGGCCGTCGGGAACCTGAAGCAGGGCACGCTGCTTCTCGCGAGTGTCGTCTCGGGCGACGACTACTACTACAAGGAGCACAAGGCGGCCGACCCGAACTGGACGCCGTCCAATGACGGAGACCGCAAGAACCTGGCGATCGCCCTGTACTCCAGCGCCGACGACGGCGTCACCTGGAAGGTCGCGGGCATCATCGCCACCGGCGGCTGGCAGGGCGGCAGCGCGGGCGCGATCGGCCAGAACATCGCGAGCGCCAACACGCACCAGCAGGTGGATCCCCTCTGGGAGCCGTACCTGATGGTCCACCAGGGCAAGCTCGTCTGCTACTACTCCGACGAGAACGACTACACCGGCTTCAACGCGGCCACCGGCGCCCCGGTCCTGGACCCCGCGAACACCACCGCCCCCGACTCGCACGGCCAGATCCTCGCCCACAAGACCTGGGACGGCCGCAGTGCGACCTGGAACTCCCGTCGTCGACATAGCCGGGCTCACCCAGGACATGGGCGGCGGAAAGACGGAGATCGGCGGCGGGCGGCCGGGCATGACGAACGTCGTCCCGACGACGGACGGCAAGTGGCTGCTCACCTACGAGTACTGGGGCGGCGGAGCCAACGTCAGGTACGCGATCGCGGACGACCCGCTGAAGTTCTACGGCGGCTCCGTCGGCAACGCCGTCACCTCACTGCCCCTCGCTCCCGGTTCCCGTCCCCTCGCCACCGGAGGCAGCCCGGTCGTCATCCGGCTCCCCGATGGGCGCCTGGTCTACAACGCCGCCGGGAGCGGCAACGTCTGGGTCAACGAGAGCGGACGCAGCGACGGAACGTGGAAGGAGTACCAGACGACCTCGCCGGCCGGCTACAGCCGCAACCTCCAGTACGTCCAGGGCACCGGACGCGTCTCGGTGCTCAACAACCAGGGCACGTCGACGATCGCCTTCGCCGAGGTCGACCTGGGCCAGTCGCAGGGCGCCTACTACCAGTTGGTGAACCGCAGGACGGGCCAGGTGATCGGCACCGGGAACAAGACCAACGACGCGAACATCGGCAACGGCGACGTTCCCGACGTCGTCCTGGAGGACTCCGGCGCGGCCGCGAACAAGGACACCCAGTACTGGCACCTGGTGACCGAACCGGGCGGCGGTACGACGCTGCTGAACAAGTCGGGCGGTCGCGCGGCGGCCATCTGGACGGGGAACGCGACGGTCGGCCAGAGGATCGGCCAGTGGGTCGACAACAGCGCCACCGGCAGCTGGAACGTCACCAGGACCGCCGACGGCTACTACAGGTTCCAGGCGGTCAAGAACACCGGCGTGTATCTGACCGGCGGTTCCCGCGGGGCGGCGCTGACCCTCCAGAACAGTGTCGCGGACGGCTCGCAGGAGTGGCGACTGGTCCAACTGGCTCCCACCTCCGCGGCGTTGACGAAGGACACGCGGTCGAAGCGGCTGATCGCGAACTCCGTCGTACACCGGGCCACCGTGTCATTGGACGCGGCGGTATCGGATCCGGCAGGCACGAGTCCGCACGCCGACGAGACGGGACAGGCCTACGCGTTCGCCGGCGACGGGAAGGTCACCGACCTCGGTGCGGTCTCCTTCGACGGGGCCCAGAAGGGCACCGTGACCCTTCCGCGGACGCTCGCGGCCGGGAAGACGTACCGGATCGCTGTGGTCTTCGAGGGCACGCCGTTGCTGTGGGACGAGGTGAAGGTCAGGCAGCGGTAGTTCGGACGGGGTTCGGGCAGGCGGGGGCTTTGTCACCTGGCTGCCTGAACGCCGTGAGCCGGGGTGCCGACTTCCGCGCTGGAGGCGGTGAGCGTCAGATCGGGCTGGGCCGGCAGCGCCGTTGCGTCAGTGTTCGAGGCTCCGGCTCCATCGGATCTCGCCTTCGTGCCGTACGTCGGTGGGCGTGAGCCCCGCGGTGCCGGCCACGGCCGCGGAGGCTGCATGGTCGGGGTGGATGTGGGCGATGACGGTCCGCACCTGTTGGCGGCCGAGCCAGTAGACGAGCCCCCGGGCCGCTTCACCGGCGATGCCTCTGCCCTGCCACGGGG
>Ga0307508_10004922_pt1 | contig 12856 bp, 15 predicted proteins | sample 9_EM_MG_FD_203089 | JGI IMG/M metagenome (GOLD analysis project Ga0307508, IMG submission 203089) | Populus trichocarpa ectomycorrhiza microbial communities from riparian zone in the Pacific Northwest, United States - 9_EM | ecosystem: Host-associated > Plants > Roots > Unclassified | place... | reverse complement strand
GATTGTCGCACTTTTCCTCATCGACCCTCATCTTGAGACGCCGCGCCCGTCAACTACCAACGTGCCTCCGCAGCGCCGAGACTGGATGCGAGAGACGCTGTTTGATGTTGCGCGTGCCCCTGGGGAGAGGCCATTGAAAAAACTGCCGAATGAGCTGATTGACATGATTTTGAATCACGTTGGTGACGGACTCATGGGTCGTGCGCAGGCTCAGAAATATCGGGACATGCTTATGAAGGAGCGCTCGGCCATGGTCAAGGCAAACACGGATTACATGTTCCACGTCCAGTTCAACACGTGTGAGCACTAGGCGGTAGGCTAGCGTATGCACATCTACGCAAAATTCGATGAAATCAAGACCACTCAATTTAATGTTTGCTGGTGCGACGAGTCATTCCTGCGGGACATGGCTCCCTGGCCAATCGATTCTTTACGCCCGACAACTTTGAATGGGGATGAGAACGTTTCTACAAGTGTGGCTTTGTATTTGCCTAGACGAAATTGACAGCTCATGCGTGAGATTGACATTGCATGCGGCACATATTCCTGGAATCAAGTGAGACGTTGTAATGTCGGGGGCGTTCTACACGTGGGCTTCATGTTAGCCTCAATAGAAGTATACAAAGGTTGCGTGTGAGTTTGACGGCTTCCGCACTGGCATACCCTGTACAGTAATCCCACTATACTTTGTGTTTATTAGACCATTGTTGGGGTGTAGCCTTTTTCGACCAGGCTGGTGGTACCGAGAAGAGGAATCCGTCCGGTCTAGACTTTCCCTTCTGGTCTCGTTCCCTCTTCTTGTTTTGTAAAGCCATGTCGGCTTCGTGTACTTTAAAGCGGCGCCTTTGCTGTCGCCGTAATGCATCTGCGCGCGTTTTCCGCTCAGAAGAACGAGTGGAAGAACGAGAAAGAGAGAAAAGGAAGGCTGAGACTTACCGGTAATCATTGTCACCCACTGGCATTGAACAGACAGGTCATTTCATCTTTCGTATATCTGCACCTTTATCCTTCCCCCGAACGTCATCGCGGAAGCCCTATAGGATCATTGCCTGGGTCTGACTCTATGCCGGTATCAGGGTCAAGTCTCCCCATCACGAAATCACTTTTTGCTCGGCCAAAGGGCCTTTGCTCATGAGCACCTGAGCATTCCGAGCAAACCGAGCTGCCGAGTAGGGGACTGCGGGTCCCGCGCTCCGATTGCTCTGATTGCGCATGAGCTGATTGGAGCACAAAACAGTTTCCTGATGCCAGGACCTCCAGTTGATCGCGTGCCTTAGAAGGATATCCAAGTAGATAGAATGGACAGCGTTTAAAAGCATCTCATATGATCACCAACCTTGTCCTTACAAGTCACTCAAGGAATTTGGGGCAGGATCCCCCTTGGTAAGGCTGTCTCCCTAGCCATTCCCGATATAGTGACACATCACGTGCCCCGACGAACAAAGGTCGTCTCGATAATGGTGCGCAAATCCGTTTTTGCACCCCAGTTCACAACGACTCGTTCGCAGCGAAGCATGGAAATTCAAAGATTGTATTGTTACGGCGTTTTGTTTGTTTAAATGTTTGTTTCTTTGCATCGATCGAATTATTTTCCCTTTAGGGGCCACGACGATCTTCCGTCCGGTCATTCACTGCTGACGTCCGCCAACTCGTCGATGTTCATCTTTCAACTTAATTCCTCCCTCACAACTGCAAGGTCTTGGTACTGGTTTTATTCAGTTAGGACACAGCCTTCGCAGACAACCAGCCCTGTTGCTGCACGTAAGCCCCGGTCCATGTCTTGTGATGTGGTAGAATCGCCATCTAATACGACACTATCAGCTGCACAACGAGCGCCGGTCGAGATAGTGAGTGCATGCTCCGTCCCATCCAATCCGTACTATCACACTCAAGGCATTGTCGGTGGACCGGCGTGGCGCAGTGTCCAAGATACGTGACATTCAGAATGGAGCAATTACGGGGCCCTGGGGGCATCATCAATGGGGCAATGACCGCGCACTGGTCAGAGAACCCGCACGACTGAGGATATGAGCCTCATGACAGCTGGTCTCTTCATCGGCCCCTTTGTCATCAACCTCCGTCCCCGTTTGCGATGATGGAGTTCTGACACCGTCGAGAGCGTCCGCATCGTCCAAAACTGCTTCCTCATCATGATCGAGCTCGTATTCTTCAACATCGTCATTTCTACTGTGGCCATAGATGTCTGGAAAGTAGAATTCCCAGTCAACATCATTTTTCCCAGGACTGGTGCTTGGCTTGGGATCGGGGTTGCAGTCCTCGGCTATTTCGAGTTGAGGGTTCGCTGTCAAGGACCGTTCCAGGTTGGCGGCTGAGGTATGACCTCCGGGAATCGATGGAGAGGAAGCTCGTATCGGGCGCTGGGCTGGCGGTTCGGTCTTGGAAGCTAAAGCCTTATGTAGAGCATCATCACGTTGGCTTTCGATCTTGGTAGCTGACAAGTTGTCGTGAAGCATGGTTTGGGCCTTCACGTCCTCGACATTTGATGTGCCATCTATGGTTTCAATACCACTGGCGCAGATGACGAAGTCTACAGAAGCCCGTGGACCAAATTTGCTGAAGAGCACAGTCAGGTCACGGAGTGATATAGGTACCGGAGTAATGGGGGATGTCTCGTTGTTTTCTGTCGCAGCTTGCTGTCGCGCGACTGGTGCGTTAGATACAGTGTGTACAGGCGCTGGAGACCGGGTGTCTAGTCGTCGTTTCTTGGCTGATGTGGGGCCTGAATACGTGCCCCGCGCAGTCGGGCTATGTACTGGTAGCTCTGGGTCAATACAGGCGCGCTCACTTGGGGGCGTCCACTTTCGATTCGTCCGAGTGAGCATGATGCGCGCGTGAACCCGATACGCCCATCCCAAACCCAGCTTCGCTTCCTTCCTTCCATTAGGATCCACAGCCCCAGAAGTTACAAGTCTTTCAGGGGTGCGGGAGAACCAGTCTGCTTGACCATCACGCGAACGGAATTTCCAAGGTGTACCAATGTTTCTGAATTGCGATGAAGCACTCCGTTCTCGTCGCTCAGGCACGAAGACGTCATGCACTTCGTTAACAGCAAGCACAGCAAAGTTGTACTTTCGAGCTAGAGACAACAATGAAAGGCCGACATCGCTAAGCTTGTTTGCTCGATCACGAAGCAGAGTGGATGTAACTTGTTCGTCAAAGGCGACCAGAGGCGGCAAGGAATCGATCACGAGAAGCCTAAGCCGCGCGCCGGCAGCGATTTTTTGTTCAGCGAGTTGCGAGATGCCCAACTCAAGTAACTGCGTGAGGTCGTCTGAAGAGGCCAAGTGTCGGAAATATAGGAGCCCCAGCACCGACTCCGTTGCGGTCGCAAGCGGGAGCAGGGAGGGTCGGGTGCAAAGGATCTGTACAAGCCGTTCGGTCGGGAACGAGGCCCTGTTACTCAAGTAGCACGCCGAGTGTGTGAACGTTCCGCTTGATGGCGATATCATTGCCATCAGAGCCATCTGCAATGCCAGTTGCGTCTTCCCTGTCGAGCTGTTCAAGTCACTAGTGCTCTCATCGTGGTAGATATCACTAAACAGACCTCTCCCCGACGATTTCCCAAATGGCACCCGTCACAATGCCGCCGCCGAGGAGGGAATCGAGATTCGCATCTCCGGTGGTGATACGTTCACGAGGATCTTTGTAGGACGGGTCACCAATAAGCTGAGGCGACGGTGCCAACGCTTTGGCTACCTTCTCCGTGATGTGATGGGCATCTGGTAGGCGCAGCCGGCGAGCCAACTCGTCGGACGTCAAACAAAGTACATCAACAGCAGTTCTGATGCCCGCTAGCTCTCCAGTTAATTCCGAATAGACCCCCAAAGCCTGTGTGTGCACCCACCTCTATCCAGAGCTTCAAGTTCCTCGTCGTTCAACGCTTCCATGCGCGTATGGGTAGCGGCGGCGAGCGCCGGATCCCCGACCACACTGCACATCGACACATCTCAGGACAACCTTGTGTCGTGCGAGACATAAATTAAATGTGTGCAACCACCGCAATGACGTCTTTGTGCCTCCATTATATTTATTCATTGTCTCGATCCATTCTGTGGATTTAACAACATTCCAGGCGCAACCATTCTAGTTCGTGTACCGACGCGTCAGGTTCAGCAATGGTGATATTTCGATGCGGTCGGCCGGCGCTCGGGTCTCTTCTATGACCCGTCATCTCCCGATGTCCTCTTCAAGTCATCATGATCACTTCCAACAGCACAATCTGCGACATCACTCACATCGTCGACCGTTATACGTTCAGCCTCAGTCTTTTCAAGTCCAGCGGACCTTTCGCTTGACCACTGCTGACTTGTTGACGTTTTCACAACCACACGTTTACAGGGGGTTTCAGACCTATGAGCACACATTCCGGAGTTGGTCCCTTGCACTGCGGATCCATCTCCGCAAAAGCTCGCGCGTGCCACAATCCGGATGAGACTCGACAAGTAAACCTTGGAAGCTTTGCATTGTCACTGAGTGGAGCGCATTTCTTCATCTTTTCGAAAACAAAGTCCAGTGTATACGGAATATCGCGTCGTCTCTATGCAAGTAATTGTCCACCTGGTTGGCTTGATAGGGATTCCCATCTTTGTCAGTCACGTTTTGGTGAAACAAGCTGTCCTCTGCCGCTGCCTCGTTGTCTCCTTGCTCGTGCTTGCAAATGAAGGTATCCTCATCCTTATCGGATGAGTCACTCGTGCACCGTCGATCTGCTCATCGTCTGACTTGCTGTCCCATTCACAATCATGGGCAGCCGATGCTTTTGTCATCAAAGTGTCAGTGAAAACATAAGGATACTGTCCAGGCATGAAACATGACATGGGAGTGTGAGTAGATGCCATCCGACTTATTGCGGCAATAGCAAACACTGTTGAGCATGGCTCTTCCGAGACCCAATGTGTGCGGCAAGACATGAATGAAGGTATGCATGGGCACATTCTTCGGGATCATTGGACATGCAACCCGCCGCTTTAGCCAGCAGGTGCAAACAAGCTAAGTGATATAGTCTGATATGTACATCATTGCCGCTTGGCGCTCTTCCCAGAGAATATGCATTTGAGATCATGGTTAATAGGTTATGGCGGCAAAAAGTCAGAATATACGGATTGAACCAGTTCCGCATCGGGTTCAAAACAGCGTCGTGCGGGAACCCAAATCGGCACTCCTATGGGCCAATGTCTTCAAAAAAAATCGAAGTATTTTTCTGCCAAGCGTTTCTCTCTGGGTGCAACGCGATTTACAAATGGCGAGCGACGTGTGCGGGTGTGACAAGCGGTGGACAGGTGTTTATGTAAAATAGCGACGGTAAGACCCGCGAAACCAGGAAGGCGGGCATGAGAACAATGGGGTGAGCACAGCCACCACAACCTCCACGTTCAACGCACGTGAATTAAATACCGCCCCTTGGCCCAGTCAACCAGCTGCCGACACATCCCTGGAGGATCTTACCGCCGTGGCCCGTCTCACCAGGAAGTTCTGGTCGCTTTCTATTTGCGATGTCTCCCAAGCAGGAGGATGTCGAACTCGAGAATGATGCATATCCTGATCATGATGAGGAGACGTCATGGTTGCCCCGAACACCAAGCACAGCCAGCATCCTAAGCCTCAATCTTGGGGGTTACTTCGACAAAATCAATGCTACCCGGGAGGATACCATTCTCAGTGGCCTCACGTTGCTTGACACGGTGGAAACCTACTTTGACGCACGGCTGGATCTCTTCGAGCGTCAACTCAAGAAACAGAAGGACCGCATCCAGACGCGCGCTACCCTCCTCGCCAAAGAACGGCGCGAGAAATTAAAAAGTAGTGCAGAGGAGTATGACAAAGAGTTGCAGAAGTTTAAGCTCAAGGTGGCGAGTTCTCCAGATAGTCTGATGATTCATTAACCCTGTTTCACTAGATATCCACGCGCCTCGCACGCGTCAGCGAGGCGTGGCATACTGCTCGAGTGGTCCGTACGCGCGAGAAACTTATCTTCTTCCTCGCTGTATGTCAGATGTGTTTGTGCCATCTGTCGCCACTCCTAACACACTTCCAGGTGATGAACATTTTCGGTACTTCATTATTATTCGGGACGAGACCCGAATGGCTGCATATAGCTTACACCGTCCAAGCATTGTACCTTCTGCCTTTGCGGGTGCGATTTTGCGATCCCATGTTGATATCTTCGCTAATTGTCAGGAACATTATCCCGCTAGTTCCTTCAATATAGACCGAAAGGCTGGGGATATTTTCTTGCGGATGTGCGCGCGGCTCAGAGAGGCGTTCTTCAACATCACTGACAGACATCATTTTAGCTGTGTTATTTCACCAACATCATGACCCTTGTATTTATCTGGGTGATGCCCTGGAGCCCGCAGTTGTTCATGGCTATGTACGGTCTGGCACATGGTGAGCCCTTCAAATCCCCATTCGATCCCGCGTTGTAAGAGCTCACCCCACACCAAATGCAGGGCCTCTGGCAACAGCAGTCATCACGTGGCGCAACAGTCTTGTCTTCCATGACCATGACAAGATGGTGTCATTATTCATTCATGTGTACCCACCACTTGTTCTGACTGTCATTCGGCATTTCTACCCCGACAATGGCGAAAGGTTCCCTGCCATCAGGAAACTCCCTACGTCGCAGCCGGCTCAAGCGCTCATCTGGAGCGCCTCATTCTGTTGGTCTAATCTTCCAAGAGAAAGCCCCAGATTTCTTACTCTATATATTATAGACCTACTGTGGCAAGGACTCTACTGGCGTCTTTTGCTCGTTGGGCGGCGAGAAAAAATCAAATCCGGTTTGCGCACGACTTCATTTTCATATTTACTGCAAGACAAGCACGGACCGATTGGTAAAATGTTGCGCGCCGTTAATCCAGATCGAGCGGAGTTGTACTTCATGATGGGCCAGTTCGGATACTCGATCGTGACAGAATTCCCGGCGATTTTCGTTTTGTATGATAGCCCGGGCTGGAGCATGATTTTCCTGGCGGTTATTTTCGCGGCATCTGGGTGGAATGGCGGGGGATATTACATTGAGGTATTCGGTCGCAAGTCAGTGGAACTTCCAATTTCGACCTCTGGTCCTTTTGTGCTGACCGAAGTCTTCGTAGGTTCGAACGGGAACTCGATGTTCTCCGTAAGGAACTCGCTGTTGCTCAATCACAAAGTCAGAACTCCCGACCGCAATCCGGTCTCTCAAGTCCTATAACATCCGTGCCGAGTTCTCCGCAGATGGATCCCAAACGAAACATGTCTCAACCTGAGACTGCGGCAGATGACGCGGATCATTTGGTTACAGGCTCAGACGTCATTAGCCTGGATAGCGACTCTCACTCAGGTATGACGGGAAGCTCAACGGGCGCGGATGACGAATTGCAACTCTATGACGAGGAGCGGAAGAATCAATGAAACCCACCAGCTCGACTCGTTTCGCGCCTTTCGTTACGAATTATAATGAACTTAGTAATAGCTACTATTGCCTGCTTCACTGGCATTTGCTGGAGTTAAGAATGTGTATATACCCACACTTCCTTCTGTCACGTCTCACCATCAGTATCAGACTTTCTAATGCATACTTGATTGGACCCAATGTGACAACTCAGGTGCTAGTATATGATGCGTACACTAGAGAACGATCAAATCGCGAAGAAGTGCTCAACGTCCCATGTGGAAGCAATGTGTATAAAAAACCTAACATCATCACCCAAACTGCCGGAGGAAATACTGGTTCACTTTTTCCTCGTGCTTGGCCACGGAAGGCCGACGCTGCCAGTCCAATCCCTGAACATAGTGTCCAGGCTTCTAGAGATGAGGCTCTGGGGAAACGAGTGAACAACTAGATCGCAGAGGCGGTCCTCCACCTTCGCGCGTTCCTCGCCAGCTCGCTCTGCAAATTCGGTTGTCATCTGCCAGAGGCCAATTAGGGCGAGGCTCACGGGCGCCTGCGCATGTAGCGCGGCATGCAGCGCATTTGGCGTCGATTGCCAGAGGGAGGCAGATGATGGCAGCGTGGCTGACGATGAAAGCAGCGATAATGCAGGAAGCGACGAGGTTGCGGCCAGCGGTGCGCCGTGTTGTTGTGGTATCCGTACTTGCCGAAGGACGATTTCGAGTATGCGTTCACTTGCATTGGATACATATTCCTTGACAAATCTGCGACGGTCTTTTCCGTGGCCTACATTAGAGCCCGCTGCCCATGACTCCAACACGGAATGGATTGTTGGAGGCTACAAAATTCAATATGACATGAGCATGTTGACGTGGAATGCATGCCTGCAGCGACATGGTAAGATACGTACTGGATCAGGGTCAACGACTGCAACTTTGTTCGCCCAGGCGGCGCGACCCTGAACATTTTTGTAGAACACAGAGTAAAGGAGGTCTTCTACGTCACCCGTGCGTACCCACTTGGGCTCCGACAAAGGTTTATTGCGATCAAGATATGCGATCAAGTCGACCATCGGGGGATGCGTTGCCTGGTGCAATAAATGAGCGAAATTTGGTAAAGTCGCATCGTCTTCGGTGTACGTCGCTGGTATGTAATCGCCCGTGATCTCTGATAATGCTTCGACCTAGAGTCAGTAATGTGCAGAAGACATGAAGCCAGATTGCCCAGTTGCACGGATAGGGCAAGCGCCAGTTATGAAGACGATGCAATGAAACGAGACCGCGGCGACCGCAAGCACAATAGATGGGAAAGAAAGAAATAGGACATGCGATATGTCAGAGTGATGAGCACATCAACGTCATGTTGCCCCTTCAGGGCTTGACGGAGAGAAAGGTGACTTGCCAGAATACCACGACATTGAACCGTTCCAACATGGGACTGCAAGTGCGATGCTGCGGGTTGCAGCGCTGATTGAGGAGGCGTAGGTGGGTTAGCCGGGCGAGGTGAAGAGGATTCAACAACCCCATTGGCATGCTCCACGTTCGCGTCCGCAGGCGACTCCGAAGGCACCTTGTCAACGTTTTCACCAGCAACCACTGGTGTACTCCCTGATTTGTTTTCCGGGGGATCTTCGCCCTCACCAATGTCATTGGCGGTTTCCGGGGCGCCAGCGGGCGTCGGGCGAACCGCTTGCCCCGATCCAGAATCCGGGTCCGTCGAACTAGGCAACGGGTCCGACATTGCGGAGGATACAAGACCAGGCGCAGGGAAAGACGGCGACGAAGACTTAACCAAAACAAATCTTACCTCTATCCTTCCTTCAGCACGGAAAATTTTGACTCGCTGCACAATCTCGGCATCGAGCACAAGACGCCGTGAGCTGCCGGCATACGAGATAGAAATTCGGTTTGGTGAAGGGGTTCGGCCCGTGGGCGCAACAGCGGCCGGAGCCGCAGGCACAGCGTTCACGGGTTGTCTAGTGACGTGAGCAGCGGCGGAAGTGGATGAAGACGTTTGACCAGGCATACAGGCATCCGCCGTGTTCTTGTCGTCGTGGTTGTCGTCACACTTCCTATCGGCAGCCTGAAGCGAATCGTCGCACGAGTGAGCGGTCGTTTCGTCATTATGATCTCGCACATCAGAACCAGCTTGAATGTTGCCTCCAATCTCTGATGCCGCCGATACGTCGTCTTCGTGCGAGGCATCAGGCCCATCATTCTCCAAAGTGTAATACGGTTGCTCGTGTGGATCAGGGTCCGCTACCTCAGTTGGCGCCTGCGACGCCGAAATGATCTCATCATCTTCTCCTTCAACGCCGCCCTCACCTTCTGCCGTTGAGAACACAGAGCGCGGGGGCTCAGGGTACTCTAAGAACACGTCTTGTGGGGGCGAGCCAGCGTACTCAGTTTCCGCATCATGGTCGACCTCTGAGCGAGAAGTTTCGTTCCTTGGTTGCCCGCCTGGCAATGTTAGCGCGTGATCATGATCGTGTTCGCGGTTGCGATCTCCATCTTCCTCGTCGCCACTGAGGGAGTGTGCTTTGCGCTTGGCACCGATCCCACTAGGTTCAAGTGTCGAGTGTGTGCTTCCATTGGGAGCTCGGTCAGCGCCTTTCATCATGCTCTCATTCGAGAGCTGGGCAGGGAGAATGTGCGTGTGATGGCCGGTCGAATCATTGTCTTCTTTCTTACGTTTGCTCCCTTCCTCTGGCTCGCCTTCTTCGTGCTCCTTCTTCCGTTTCCCACCTCGGCGCTGTTGATGCTGATTCGTTTGGTCTGCCACGGGTGTAACGTGCACGGCAGGCCGATCTTCTAGTTCCACCGGGCTGTTAAAGTAAAGCCGGATGCGGGAAGTCTCCGTTGGTCCCCGTGAAACTGCGCCGGCACTGGACGAGGGCATTTGTGGCAGTTGATGGGTTTTCTGAGGTGTGGCCAGTAGCGTTTCGGTGCTTGAAGGGGCAGACGATTGCTGCGAGGGCCCAATTGTTGCAGGGGTAGACACGACAGTTTCGGATTCCGAGAGCTGGGAAGATGGTGGCTTCGGTGTTGTTGGTGCCTCCTCATCAGAAGGCTTTACCGCAGCATCCGGCTCAGAGATGGACTCCTCTAAAACATTGCCGCTTTCAACGATATTTTCTGCGACAGGTTGTGGAATGATACCCCATGACCACTTCAAAGTGGGACAATCCACTCCAACGATGCGGAAGTCCGTAAGCGTTTTTTTCGCCCCATTGTCCTCACGCCGGGAGTTACCGTCTTGACCGTACGTGAAATGCTGATGTCTCCCAGACCGATTAGAGGAAAAACTAGTGAACGACTGTCCGTTCGGCAGCTGCGGATTAAACGAGCTTGCGGATATGCCAGACGCAGGAGGCTGGGAGTTGATACTTGATTTGTGTTGGGCATTGTGTCCGCCTCGGAAAGACCCTCGTGAAGGCCCATCTAGAAGACGGGAAATATCAGTCGCTGAACGACAGTCGGATGCGCGAAATTGAACTAACGGGATCCACCGCGTCCGCTGGCACCCCGGCCTGTTCCCGAATTGCCGGAGCCTCCCCTGCCTGTTGCGCCGCCTCGAGATGAGCCACGTCCCCGAGAAGACGATGAGGGACCACCGCCACCACGACCTAAGATTTCACGTGAGCACCATTCAAAATCAAGGTACAAAACCATTTACCTTTGAAGGCTGGCTGTTGAGGGGGAAATCGACCATGTGTTTGGACATTTTGAGACTGGCTATGATTTGGTTGAGGCGGAGGAGGTAAGGGAGGGTGCGAAGGCTGAGGAGGCTGCGGTGGTGGACCAACAGTCGGTGGTTCAGGCTGCCGCGATGAACCATTATTCGACGGCCCTGGGCCAGCATTGGAATTGAATGATGACGAAGGCGTGGGGCCGCTTGGGCGATTATTATCGAAGCGAGGACGTTTCGCGGGCGGGAACCTTTGCGTGTTATTGCTATTGTTATTTGGATGACCGCCCTGCGGTGGGTAAAATTGCTGAGGTTGTGGAGGTGCTAGATTTGGCTGGGGATGGGAGTGGGGAGGTTGGTGCATGTGCATGGGCGCCGGATGATGATGACCTGATATCACTGGCTGATGCCCAGGTTGCACATACACCATAGACATTGCTGGGTGTGCTGGATGATATCCTACTGGATATGTTGGCGCAAAGACTGGATTAGGCTGCATTGGGACATATTGTGGCTGTGGAGGAGGCTGTGGAGGCTGAGGCTGAGGCTGGGGAGGAGGTCGCCACTAAATTATAAAAAAGTCAATGTCTGAGTGCGCGTCCGCGATTGGCAAACTGAGGAAGTCGCACTTGATTGCCATATCCGTAATTAGCGTACAATGATGCATGTTCAGGATTTGGTGGAACAGGTGGTTGCTGCGGCAAAGGAGGGGCAGCTACGGTAGGTGCTAAAAGGTTGTCTTAGCTGGATTTCTTTTTTGGGCACGGATGGGAATGGAACAACACTCACGGGCTGGGGGACGTTGACCAGGTTGCTGGGAGTAATATGAGCCCCAATCTGAACGAGGCTGCTGCTGCTGCTGCTGCTGCTGCTGTGCGGCTGCTGGGTAAGCTGGGTACGGTGGGCCACGCTTCATCGTCGTCGATGGCGAATGGCGCGCAACTCTCAGGCGGCCGTCACGTGACTGACCTGATCGACTCAACTTCGTGCTCCATCAACCTGGCCAGTGATGTAGCCTCGGCGTACTTCGGCGCGAGGTTTGGACCTGCCAGAAATGCAGAAATGAGTTCGTATCGCATTTTGCTGGAGCATCACAATCAGGACGAAGCCTTCGTCGCATTCAAGCTCAAGGACGGATTGGGTTGTCATAAGGTGGACACGTCTGTGTTCATTGTGCTTGAGGTGCTGCGCACGGAACTTGGCCGAGCTAACTCTGTCTCAACTCCGTCCAGGTCATGTAAGCCATAGACTTGCGCCGGCTCATCTATTTGGATTCATGAACTTGTTTATCATCTCGCGGTGATTGCGATTGGGAGTGATGCACCAGATATGAATTTACGTCCAGCAAACGAATGTGAACACCGAACAAGTTTTTCTTTCCACACGGCTGTGGAAGATAATGGGCATTCGTCCCCGGATACAGTCAGAGTATACTATGCGGAGATAGATGTACATGCGCCTACCGCCTAATGCTCGCACATGTTGAACGGGACGTTGAACATGTCATCCGTGTTTGCCTCCATCATGGCCGAGCGCTCCTTCATAAGCATGTCCCGATATTTCTCAGCCTGCGTACGACGCATGAGTCCGTCACCAACGTGATTCAAAATCATGTCAATCAGCTCGTTTGGCAGTTTTTTCAACGGTCTCTCCCCGGGGGCACGCGCAACGTCAAACAGCGTCTCTCGCATCCAGTCTCGGCGCTGCGGAGCCACGTTGGTAGTTGACGGGCGCGGCGTCTCAAGATGAGGGTCGACGAGGAAAAGTGCGACAATC
>Ga0307508_10004921_pt1 | contig 12858 bp, 13 predicted proteins | sample 9_EM_MG_FD_203089 | JGI IMG/M metagenome (GOLD analysis project Ga0307508, IMG submission 203089) | Populus trichocarpa ectomycorrhiza microbial communities from riparian zone in the Pacific Northwest, United States - 9_EM | ecosystem: Host-associated > Plants > Roots > Unclassified | place... | reverse complement strand
CCGCCGAGAGTTCCCTCCTCGCCGCGCCGCCTCCGCCGCCACCACATATCTAATCTATCCCACTAACCACAAGGAAACAAGAAATAGGAAAAATAGGAGATAGGTGTGATAGCGCTAATTTCAACAGAGAGACCACCTCTTGAAGAGGTGCCCGAGATGGAAGGAGGAGCAGAGGACCTTGTGGGAGGAGGTGTACAAGGAGACGGGTAGGGGGAGGTGGCGGTGGAAAGCTCATGAGCTTTTCGCCGAAGGCAAGTGCAGTCAGGCGGTGCTGGATTTCCTTTCCTCGACGGATGTGGGAAAAATAGTGCCGGCGGTGGGAGTAGACGACGCGGAGAGCGAGGCGTCGGAATGGGAGCTCCGTGAGAGGACGGAGTGGGAAGAGGAAAGGATGGCGGAGGCGGAAGCGCTGGGTGCCGAGAACGGAGAGGACGACGGGGAGGAACGCTGGCTGGTCCTCCCTACCCCCCCGTCCATGGCATCGGCAGGAGAGGAGTAGCGACGGGCTCGGTTCGGGTTTTCTTTGTCATTTCCTTTGTCTTTCCTTTTGTAATTTCCTTGGTGCGCTTTACATTTTCCTGGGATAGGCCTGGGCGGAGGGCAAAGGGAAGCTTGCACCGTGCCGCTACACGCGGACTGCAGCGGGGAATCGGACTGTACATATGGGCTCACGCCCCGCGTCATGATCTACCTAGGTCGCACACGCGTAATGAATAAACAAAAAAAAAAAAAAAAAAACTGCATCTTAGCCTGCGCCACCGCTGCCAGCTATGGCGCAAGTGCTAGTTATGACAGCCATAAAATCAAAGGTGCCAGAGCACTGCTTAAATTGCTAATCCAGCGTAAAGGATGAGTCATTGGACCAGGCCGAGTACAGTCTCCAACCACGGTACCGCCTCCAGCCATGCTGCTGCCCGCTGTACCGTAACTGTCAGCCACACCGCTACCTGACATACTGCCGCCCGCCGTACCATAACTGCCAGCCACGCCGCCGCCTGCCATGCCGCCACCCACCATACAGTAACTGCCTGCCATACCGCCGCCTGCCGTACTGGAACTGTCAGCCACGCCGCCGACGGCTGTGCGCCGTACCGTAAAAGCCAGCTGCCACCACTGCGCAGACAGCAGGAAATGGACTGTAAATAATCTCGTCATGCCATAGGTCGCAAACGAGTAATGAATAAACAAAAAACTGTAAAAGCCAGCCGTGCCGCCACCTGCGATGCCACCACCCCGCCAGACAGTAACTGCCAGCCTCACCGCTATCTCCTGTACCATACCTGTCAGCCACGCCGCCATCTGCCATGCCGCCGCCTGCCATGCCGCCATCTGCCACGGGCCGAAGAGCCGAACGTTGGGAGGAATCAACGCTTTTTGTCATTTCCTCTCTTCTGCACACTCGTTTTTCTCTCTTCTGTCATTTCCTTGGGCAACAAAGTTCTTTACAGGACAGGCCTGGGCGGAGGGCAAAGGGGGCGCTTGCAACGAGCTGCCACTATGTGGAGAGCAGACAGGAAACAGACAGTAAATAATCTCGTCATGATCACCATAGGTCACACACGAGCAATGAACACACAAAAAAATAGCTGCCGCCTGCCACACCGCTGCCCGTTGTACAGCCTCACCGCCACCTGCCATCTTGGTATGCATCATATCTTCTTGGGACAGGCCTGGGCGGAGGGCACAAGGGAGCTAGCAACGAGCCGCCACTGCGCGGACTGCGGACGGGAAAAACGGGCAAAATGTATGCCGCCATGATCTAGTTAGGTCGAACGCGAGTATGAATAAACAAAAAAACCGCCACCTGCCATGACAGCCATAAAACCAATAGTGCCAGAGACGGCTAATCCAATGGAGGGCCAAAGTAGAAAGTGTCGCTGAACCGGACGGGGCGCCATTACAAGCTGTCAGTGGTGGCTGTGCCTGGCGGCACCGGTGCTGTGTCCAGTGAGCAACTCGACATACAGCTTTCTCATTGGACCGTGTTGTGGGATTGAGGGGTCGGAATTACGTCAATACGCATAGAATTTACTATTCTGGGCATAGCAAGCGAATGTGCTGCAGATCTTCTGCGATTTATACCACCAACAGCCTAGGCCCATGCGGGTGCTGGGATAGCTGTGGCCGAACCATGTAAGTTTTAGTGCCACCTGAGATTCGCCGTACTGATGACAAACGAAAGGGTTGAGCTCAGGCCCGCACAGGGCACTTCGAGTGAGAAACGGTGCCTGTCAATCGATATAATCTATTCTTACTTCACAATTACCTTGTGTATATAGCCCAAATTCGTAAGAAAGCCAATCCTGAGTGGGTCGGTGGCAAATTTTAAGTATGGGTACGATAAAACCAGATTTGAGTTGCCGATGACTATTTGATTGGTTGACGTCAAAACAGGTCGTACGAAACGTATGGCATGTTGACGGGGAACTGGAGGCCAGCCGGGATGTGGAGGCGGGAATCCCACAGAGCCCCCTGTTAGGGTGCGAGGCTTAGGGCTTGCTTCCGCTACCGTTGAGTGAGTGAGTGAGTAAGGGATGAGGGTTATTGGGGGGCTAGTCCTTTTAGTTCTCGTTGTGTCGTCTCCTGTAGCTAGACTTCTTCTCACTACTCGGAAGAATAGACACGCATCCATCTACTACACGGACACTCCCCAGTGGCACCCATCCTCTTCGTGACCTATCTCTCCGGCATCTTAGAACAGGTTGAGGCGGTATGTGACGTTAAGGCACTTTCCTTCGCAGATGATGTGGCGTGGTGGGCGGAGGGAAAGGATGATCGGGAGGTGGCAGACAACTCGCGAGAGCTTCCAGCGCTGCGTGCTCCTGGGCGAGTGGAAATGGGGTCACCTTTGAGCACAACAAGATGGAGGCGGTCCTCTTCAGCGGGAAGAGAACCCCACCAACGGCAACAATTACCTCCGCAGACAGAGAGGTTGAGTGGAACCGGTCTGCTACAAGGTGGCTAGGTGTCTGGTTGGACTCGCACCTCACACTCAAGGCGCACCAAGAGACCATGAGGAAGAAGGGGAGAAACGCCCTGATGAGGCTACGGCGACTGACGGGACAGATGGGATTCACCTCGGGAAACTGCCGGAAGGTAATGTCAGCCTGTGTCCAAGCGGTGGCGATGTACGGGACAGAGCCGTGGTGGAAGGGGACGGGCAACCATGGTACAAGAGGTGGAGCGGACGACCTGCAGAAGCTAGTTCACCAGGAAGCACGAGCGGTCACAGGCTGCTTTCGAACGGCAAACCTGGGAGCGCTGATGTCAGAGGCTGAGCTCAGACCAGCACCGGTACAGGTGGAGAACAGGCAGCGACGGTACGGCCTCAGACTGCTGGGGCTGCCACAGGGCAGCTTGGCTAAAGAGGTACTGAAATTTCCAGCGGGGATCGGAAGGCGGCTGGTGGTGGCGCTGGAGCACTCAGGAAGGACAAAGGCGACAGTGCTACAGAGCCCTCCAGGGGCACTCGACGGGGCGGCGTTAGTGGTCGAGGACCGGATAAGGGCCAAGGAAACAGCAGAACACCCACCGACAGGCCTCGTCATCTTCACGGACGGGTCCAAGGGGGAGAGCGGGGCAGCAGGGTACGCGGTGACATGGTAGAAGCGACCGCGATGGGTCGGCATAAAGGCCCATATGGGATTCAACGCGGCAGGAAGCCTTCGGTGCAGAATGCGCAGCATTGGCCAGAGAGTTAGAAGTGGCGGCAAGGCGATGGATTACCCCAGAAAGAGTCACGGTCTTCACGGACGCCCAGGCCGCGATCCGTCGCATGGCCTCCGTGGAACCAGGGCCCGGTCAGAAGTATGCCATCCAGGCAAGGAAATGGATCGCGCACCTTCGGAAAGCCAGACCAGACATCAATATCGAGGTGCAGTGGTGTCCGGCTCATGAAGGGGTCACCGGGAATGATAAGGCAGATGAGTGGGCAAAGAGGGTAGCAGAAGAACCAGATGTTGGGGCGTGAAGTGGTTGGGTCATTCGGAGGTACGGAAGACGGTCGATGCCGCTACCCAGGTCCCTGGCGAACATCAAGAGGGAGGTCACGGAGAAATAGTGGGCCGAGGCTCGCCAGTGGGTGAAGAAACGTATCACGACGAAGAAGTACAAGGCACCCTCGACGTAGCAGTCGAACAATGCAGTGGCAGGATCCCCAAAAAGGCTGGTGGCGAGGTTCCATCAGCTAAAAACTGGACACTGTCTGACCGGGCAGTACCTCCAGTGGACCAAGAACTGTGCCTCGGCGCAGTGCGTGCGGATGGTGCCGGTGCAAGGTGCAGGCGAGGGAGCACCTGTTCAGGAACTGCCCCCAGTGGAGGGCGCAGCAGAAGATGCTGTGGATGGAGGTTCGAAGGGACACTGGTATGGGGAAGAACCGTGCCAAAATGCGAGACCTGTTTGTGGACGAGCGGTACACCAGAGCGATATTGGACTTCTTGCGGACGACACAGGTTGGGCGGAGAGTGGGAAGGGGTGATGAGCGTGAGGGGAGCACAGAGCAGGAGGACGACGGCGGAGGGTCGGATCTGAGGGAAGGAGGCGGATAGGCGGGCGGCTTTTCCTCTCTCTTCTCTTCTTTCTCTTCTTTTCTGTTGTTTCTTTCTTTTCTTTTTCCTTTCTCTCTCTTTTCCCCCCCCCTGTTTTTCTTTCTTTTCGTCCCTCGTTTCTCTCTTCTTTGTCCTCTTTCTTCACGGGGTGGGCCAGACGAGGGCAGGAGGAGTTACCGCGTGCCGTCTGTAGACTGCTCGGGTCTGCGACGGACCATGAACAGGAGGAACTGTATATAATCTCGTCATGATCCAACTGGGTCGTATACGAGTAATGAATCATTATCATCATCATAGATTTTTCTATCTAACGGTCAAGTTCCTCAAGATAAAGTAAATAATCACTAGGGGTACAATTGGGGGTTTTCCGTTCGTTCCTCTCTTTCCTGCCATCTTCGGGCACGCCATCCTTGTTGTTCGGTTCGCTGCTGACGTACCTGTTGGCTCGGCAAGCCGGAGCGGATGGGTCACACGCGAAGTGGCTTCTGCAGCCGGGAGTGGACGCGGCAGCTGTCGCAAACTGCCTACATACGGCCACCCTTGCTCGCCCGCGACACCACCTCTTCCTGTGTCCAACTTGGCCGAGCGTGTTAATTCGACGCCCGGAGCGGATACGTCATGTACGATGTGAGACCGGGATGCGAAACTGCACGGCGGTCGAGAAGAGAAATAACGAAGACAGGTATTCGAGGGGAGTATGTAGAGCAGCGAGATATCGTAGCGGACTATCTCCAGAGGTAGAATATTCACAACGGAATAATTCAAGGGGTGCGGTTGATGATGATCTCCTCCTCAACGGAAGGAGCGCGGTATCTATACTCAGAACTGAGGTCCGTGTGCATCCGGCCATACGAACAACTGCTCGTCATTCCGGAGCACTGACAAGTCCAAGGTTTTATCATTACGTGCCTCACATCTCATATCTTTTCATAAAGACCCGAGAACTGATCATAACGGAAGGTCATCGGCTAGAAAGGAATCATACCAGAACAGTGTAACGTCTTACACGATTCCTACCCGACGTGAAGGATCCGCGACGCGGCCAGAGTTCATATTCTGCCTCGGTCCGAATTCGGTCCGTGCCTACTCTCCACCGGTGGTGTTCTTGGTATAATCATACGAGAGCCGTATAGCTTTCCCAGGCACAGACCTTGCTGCCCTGGTTCGGCCTATACAGCCCCTATCACGACATCGAAGTTTGGTATGGCGACAAGTGGAGCAATACCCTCACCTCTGGCGCTCGGCGCGACCAGGCCCTTCGTATGCCACAGACAGGTTCTCGCTCCCTATTCTGCATGTTCCTATCGCGTCTAGACTCTTTCTCATGAGACCGCTCCGTAATTACCTCTTTCAAGTGACTTTTCCGATATACCTTCATCCTATGTCATCACCCTCGGCTCCGTGCTTCAGAAGACAGCTTTAAGCGAGTTTTGCCTTCACGTGCCATCAAGCGGGTGAGACATCATGACAACACCCGTGACATCGTATATCTCAGAAGGTAACTTTTAGCGTTGTTGCCTTCTGAGATACATAGGTCAATGAAGGGGTGTGACATACGAGGCGACATGGCTGCTGCAGCCGGGAGTGGCCGGGACACCTGTATACTCCAGCTGCCCGGACGGTCACCCATCTCGCTCCATGACGCTACCTCTTCCTTTGTCCGGCGTTACCAGTTCCGTCCTTGGCCCCACCCTTGGTGTCATCGGTTCCGTCCTCAGCATCGGCTCCGGCCTTGCGTCATCGACGCCGCTCTCAGCATCATCGGTGCCGCACTCGGCGTTGTCGAGTCCGCCCTCAGCATCACTGGGATATGGCCGGACCGGACGTCCTCAGGCTGGCTATCAGCGATACTTTCTGTGCATTCCCCCCCTTCTGGTCTTTACCGGCAAGGTTGGTTTAGCGGAGGCCTTCTGCCCTGTGACTCTCGTCCTGGACCGGGCGGATTGTGCTCGATGCGCCTCGTCACCCGCCGGCCATTCAGGCCTTGGTGCATACAACAATCACACACCCCTGACCCCACGACCTGGACTCTCGTTCCTTTCGATGTGCTCTCCTGATCGCTCATCCCAAAGCCATCCTGCCCCTGTACTGAGGTCCCGGGTGTCCGTCAGCTAGACGCCGGGGACCACCAGGACCTCATTACTCCTCCTCTCTCATCCCCGTACCACTGGGGAGGACAGTCTCGATCGCGTCGTCTCGCTCGTAGTCCCGATCATAGACAGGTCGGCCGTGGTCTCGCTCGTAGTCTCGCTTGTGGTTTCGTTCGGTAGCAGATGGCTGCACAGCCCGCGTACGTCGCGCGGCGGGTCGCTCGTTCGATCGGTCGACGTGTGCCCGACTGCTCACTCAATAGATCGGTTTCGCGACGGGCCCGGCTAGTTACTCGACGTACGAGCAGCTGGCCAAACAACGGGGTATCCTGCAACGCGTACAAGTATAGGTCAGCGATACGTATGAGCAGCAGGACGGGATACAGGCAGCGACACGTATGGGCCTCTTACCGAGCAGCCAGCTTTGTCCCGGCGTGAGGAAACGTTGCGAGAAAGAGTGTTGCTACAGGCATCCGTAGATGTTTCGTGTTCAGTTGTGGTTGAGGCGGCGCTAATTATTATTTTTCTCTCGTCGTTCTTGTCGCGGTGGGCGTTGTGCAGTTGCGGTAATTGGCATTGCGCAGTTGTGGTAATTGGCATTGTGCAGTTGTGGTGTGCAAGAAATACAAATTGATCAATTGGCGGGTTTGTCCTTACAGGCCGCCGTAAGCGCTGCCTGACTTATTGCCCGAACATATTGTAAAGAATGGTAGACCGTGGGAATTATAATCAAATATCTTTTTTTATTGATAAAACTTTTGCGCTTGCGGGTTAAAAAATGGTTTTTACTTGGTGATAGTTTACTGCGTGCTGAAGGTACGAAATCTGATAAAAGAGTAGTGGGTTGTATTGTCTATGGAGTCTTCGCTGCTCGCTCGCCGCGCTACCACTGCCATGCTTGGCGCCCAGACTAGGCTAATCCCTGACTCCCAGTGTAGCTCAACGGGGAGCCGTCGCCCTCGACGGCACGATCCCACTGCCCAAAGATATAAACCCGCCCAACACGCTCCGAAAACCACTAGTACAAACGACGTCAACCTCCACACCGACCAAACTCATTATCGTCCCTCGCTCTCACTGTATATCTCCCCGTCTCACATCACCGGTCTCGTCCCAAATTCCCACACTTTTCTCCGCTGCCATTACACCCCCATCCTCGTCGTCCGCACACCAAACAATCCACTTCCTCTCGCCACAGCCTCTAAACGCGCCTCCGCTTCCTTGTCCTTCCTTCTCCCTCACCGCCGTCTCCTCGCGCTCCATGCTCCGCTTCGTGGAACTTCCCGGCCTGGTGCAGGAGTAATCCTTTCCGATACTGGCGCAGGTTTGTTGGGAACTCGGGTTGTATAGGGGCACCGGAAGGATATCGCAAGTGCTCCGGGCGCACTGTCCACAGATGGATGTCGTCCCGGTGGTGAGCACCATACAGCGCCTTATCCTCGTGCGGGTGCTGCAAGACAAAAGACATCCCCCCTTGAGTGACCGACCGGACAAGATACGGTCCAGTCCGCCGGTAATAAAACTTGAGGCCCTTCTCCTTCGCTGTGGCAGTGTCCCGTAGCATTACCAAGTCTCCTGGTCGTATCGGACCGGGTTTGACCAAGCTCCTGGACGTCTGCGCAACTATCCGCTCAGCATACACCTGTCGGCGTTGCCGGGCCTCCTCCCTCTCCGCCTCTGCCCACAACATCTGCTCCACTGGTCCCTGTTCTATGGTGTGTAAAGTGGCCCGAATGCCGTCTAGCTGTATCAATAGTGTTGCGTTTCCGGGTATTTCGGACTGCAGCGGGTTATCACCCGGCAGGTTCAGGCGTGGCGAGATCCCGAATAGCAGCTGGAATGGCGAATACCCATCACCCATACTTCTCGCGTGTTAAGGGCCCTGGTGGCGCACAATAGCACCTGTTCCCACTCCTTACTAGACTCGTCCGCCAGCAGCCGTCGGATCCGCTCCTCGAGTAGGCCATATTTCGCAATGTCTCGGAGCCAGCCAGACTCGCGATATCTCTCCGAAATGATGGCTTCCGGTTCCTCGGGAGTTTCAAAATCCTGGTGCTCTCCATCCTCAAGTCCTTCATCTGGCCATGGATCAGGCCGGCCGACGGCATATGCTTCAGACCCCGTTGGACCCCTTCCGTAAGCCGTTGCGCGGTCCGTTACCGGCACATCCGAATCCTTTCTGGAGGCGTCATCCAATCCATCACCTCCACCCATACGCACTAACCATTCCGGCCAGACTCCCGTGGGTTCTCCGATTTCCCACACTCTCCGCTTCTCAAACTCTCTCCTCCTGGTTTCCACCATGGCGAACCTCGTATTTTCCGTTGTTCCGTCCATCTCCCAGCCAGCTCGCTGAACAGTCGTATACTGCTTTCCGGCTTCCGATCGCTTGGGAGTCCCCAAATCCCGGTGCTCTCCATCCTCAAGTCCTTCATCCGGCCATGGATCTGGCCTGCCGGGGACATATGCTTCCGATTCCGTTGGATCCCTTCCGTAAGCCAATGCGGGATCCATTACCGTTACATCCGAATCCTTTCTGGAGGCCTCATCCAATCCATCACCTCCACCCATACGAACTGACCATTCCGGCCAGACTCCCGTGGGTTCTCCGAGTTCCCACTCTCTCCGGTTCTCAAACCCTCTCCTCCTGTTTTCCACCATGGCGAACCTCGTATTTTCCGTTGTTCCGTCCATCTCCCAGCCAGCTCGACAAGTAGTCGTGTACTGCTTTTCGGCTTCCGATACCTTGCGAGTCCCAAAATCCCGGTGCTCTCCATCCTCAAGCCCTGCATCTGGCCATGGATCTGGCAGGCAGGAGGTGTGTGCTTCCAACTCTCTAGAATCCCTTCCGGAAGCCATTACGAGGTCGGTTACCGTAGCACCCGATTCCAGTGGTGGGGCATCAACCGTATCCTCGTCCAGTGGAAAAGCGGGATCGACCCGTCCGATCCGCCTTGGAGCCTGACGTGACTTGCACGCCCCCGTGCCACGTTTCCGTTCGTGCCCAGGTTTTCCGCACTCACGCCCGCCGTACACGTATCTCTCGCACTCATATGACTCGCACTTATATGACTCGCACTCACACGCTCTCCACTCACATCACTCCCACGCGCTCCACTCATGACACTCACACTCCTCTCACTCGCCTCGCTCTCGGTACTCACATTTTTCTCACTCACACGCTCTCCACTCACATCACTCCCATTTTTCTCTCTCACGCCGCTCACGGCACTCACACTCCTCGAACTCTCGCCGCTCACGCAGCTCACGCCACTCACAAGTTCCTCACTCGCCGCCCTCACGGCGCCCGTGGCCGCCGGACTCACGCCACTCACGCCCACGCCACTCACATTTTTCTCACTCACACGCCCTCCACTCACATCACTCCCATTTTTCTCACTCGCGCCGCTCACGGCACTCGCACTCCTTGGACTCACGCCGCTCACGCCCACGTGCGTATATATATGCATCTCTTCCTTCTTTTCCTTTTTTTTATTTTCACTCCAAGTCTCATCGTCTGCACCATATCCTTTTCTCCAAGCTTTTTCTCCTCCCATTCCTTTCTTTGCGGTGTCAGGTTTTCCGTCTAGTTTTTTGGTGGCATTGGCGAACTCGCGTTTCCGGGCCGGTTTAGCTACCTGAGCACCCGATTTTTCGCTCGATGGAACCCGCCCGAGTCGATATGCGTGTCTTCTGATCCGTTCACTCGCCCGGCTCGGGCAGCAGCGACGCCCAGCTCGAATGCCCAGCGCCAGTCTCCCTGCTCCGGACCTTGTCCGTCTGATTCAGAATCATATGTTCCATCTGTTGGTCGAGCCATCCTTGCGCAAGGAGTCTTCCGAGGATAGTCCCGTCCGGGAATGTGGGTGTCAGCATCCACACTCTCTACATCACTCTCTTCTTCCTCCGAGATTGCCGCATGTGCGACTGATGCCCCTGTCCTACCTGTCCGTAGCAACCACTCCTGACGCAGTCTCTGCTGCTCTTGCACCGGAAGCTCCGCTGTACCCGGCAGGCAATTTGGGGCTATATGGTCCGAGGCCGCACACTTGAAGCACTGCCTGTTGGATCTGCTCCAGTATGTCGACACGAACTCACGCGGTTGGAAACCGACATTCCGTCGCTGACAATCGGCTCCCTGAGATAGTGTCTGGACGTTTCCACCGACCTTCGGTGTGGCGGGTCTCCGTTCCGTGATTCCGGATGACGCAGGTCCAGACGCGGAAGGTCCCGACGAGGAGGGTCCTGACGACGAGGGTCCAGACAAAGAGGGTCCCGAACTCTCTCCTGATGAGGTTGAGATAGGAAAAATCCTGGGGGTAGGTGTTGCACAGGTAGATGGGGCGGTATTAGTCACGGGGATGGGTTGTGGGTTCGTACTCACCGTTCCGATTAGACGAGCCATCTGGTAACTCTGGAACTGCATCGCCTGAGCCATCTGCTCCTGAGCTCCAATCGACCGGTTCATAACCTCCGCCACCACCTGTGCCAACGTGTTCTCCGTTGCCTCTTCCGGTCTTGGGACGGCCACCTTCACGGCAGACGGTGCCCGGATCAGGGCATCTGCCTCATCCGGTCCCAGCGTCACAACCTGTCCCCACTCCGTAGCATTACAACGCTGGTAGCGCTCCTCCACGTTGTCGAACGTCAATTCGTTCGCGGGAATCGTACTCTTGATGGCGTACACCAGCTGGAGGTCATGTAGGCCGGTCAGGAACAGGTGTGCGAGACGACGATGTAGAGTGTCCGGGAGGTACTGGCGGAACCATCTCGCTCGCTGGACGTACAGCTCGGGGGGATCCCTATCTCCGGTCTCTGGGCCAATAATAGAGAGAGTCTCGTAAAAACGCAACGCCTTAACCTTCCTCTGATCCTCCTTGGAGGTGACCACCGCCTCCGACTGTGGGAACGCCTGTCTCAATGCGTCCTTGAATGCCTGCACTGACTCGTAAGCTGCTTCCGGAAAGGCATCAGACTCCTCCAATGCTTTTCCAATCAGGTTATCTTGAATCATCAAGCCCATATCCATCTCCTTCTGCATCTCTCCTTCTTCACCAGCGGGGTACCGGGGGAATACGGCCCACCGTACCGCTCTGTCAAACCTCCTGAGGAAACTGTTCAGGTTCTCCCCCGGGGTACCCCCAAAGGGTGGGATTCTCAGTGAGGTAGGGGTAGTCATCGCTGTTGCTTCTTCGCCGTCCGTACGATACGTGGTTGATGAAGCGTCGTCACTACTGTCACTGTCAGTAGAGAGGTCAATCTCCTGTTCACTCAACTGCTCCTTCTTCGCTTGTTCTTTCACACGTTCCAGCTCCTCCTGTTGGTTGAGGACACGCTGTACGTCCTGCGGGTAGGCGATCCAGCGTTCTGGGATCTCTTCGTCACTACACTCTTCACTGTCAGTCTCTCCGTTCTGGTACCTCACCTCCGTGGTTGCCACCGTTCCGTACGGGGACTTCGACGTAGATGCAGACACTGTTCGCTTCGTCAATTCAGGAGTGTTCCTATTCCTTAGGACACGACTCCAATTAGCTCAGCTGATGATGATTCGATGGAAAAAGGGAAGTCGGTGGCCTCAATGCCCTCCAGTTTGTGTACACCGCAGCGCTCCCAGCAAACAAGAGACAGACAAATGACGACCACAACCAGTCAAACGAGGTATACAAATCCTGCGATGATGGTCCTCGCAAGGCACCAGTCACCGATCCGTAATGCGTGTTTGAGAGATGAGGTTCCCTGCCGTGGTCACCAATGAAGGTACGAAATCTGATAAAAGAGTAGTGGGTTGTATTGTCTATGGAGTCTTCGCTGCTCGCTCGCCGCTCTACCACCGCCATGCTTGGCGCCCAGACTAGGCTAATCCCTGACTCCCAGTGCGTTCGCTCTCCCGCTTTCCACAACAAATACCAACATCAAAGTAATAACATGATTTATTTTTTTAATGTGTGGCTGTGGCTGGAGTAGTTGCCGAATACAGCAACCCTGCATGCACACAGCAACCGATCCCGCAAAACCTCGATACAGCAAAACAGCAAGACTGAAGCTCAAGACTCCACACAGCTTACAACTGACCCACACTACCACTCTTCCCTGATTTCGGCGGAGATCATCAAAGTGTTCTGGCAGTGGGACCAACAGCGGATCACCCAGCTGGTACGGGCATGTATCCGGCTGGGCTTCCACCCGGGCATCTGGAAAACGGCGAAGGGAGTGGTGAT
>Ga0307508_10004920_pt1 | contig 12859 bp, 13 predicted proteins | sample 9_EM_MG_FD_203089 | JGI IMG/M metagenome (GOLD analysis project Ga0307508, IMG submission 203089) | Populus trichocarpa ectomycorrhiza microbial communities from riparian zone in the Pacific Northwest, United States - 9_EM | ecosystem: Host-associated > Plants > Roots > Unclassified | place... | reverse complement strand
CGTACCACGAGGTGCCGCTGCTGTGGCGGCTGCACGCGGTGCACCACAGCGTCAAGAGCATGGACTGGCTCGCCGGCTCGCGCCAGCACATCCTCGAGCTGATCATCACGCGCACGCTGGTGCTCGCACCGATCTACGTGCTGGGCTTCAGCAAGGAGGTGATCGATGCCTACATCATCATCGTCGGCTTCCAGGCGGTGTTCAACCATGCCAACGTCAGCGTGCGGCTCGGGCCGCTGCGCTATGTGATCGTCACGCCCAACTTCCACCACTGGCACCATTCGCAGGACAACGAAGCGATCGACAGGAACTACGCCGCGCACTTCGCGTTCCTCGACTACTTCTTCGGTACCGCGGTGAAGTCCGATCGCGAGTGGCCCGAGCAGTACGGCGTGACCGGCGACTACGTGCCGAACGGGTTCGTCAAGCAGCTCGCCTTCCCGTTCGTGTGGCGGCCCTAGACCCCGACGCGCGGTTCGACGCGATCGTCGTCGGCGCCGGCGCGGCCGGCCTGCACTGCGCCGGCATCGCCGGCCAGCGCGGCCTGAAGGTCTTGTTGATCGACCACGCCGAGAAGATCGGCGAGAAGATCCGCATCTCCGGCGGCGGGCGCTGCAACTTCACCAACGTCGACACAGGCCCGGCGAACTTCCTCTCCGCGAACCCGCGTTTCTGCCGCTCGGCGCTCGCGCGCTACACGCCGCAGGATTTCATCGCGCTGGTGCAGCGCCACCGCATCGCGTGGCACGAGAAGCACAAGGGTCAGCTGTTCTGCGACGACAGTGCCGAGGACATCATCGCAATGCTGCTGCGCGAGTGCGACGCCGGCGCGGTCACGCGCTGGCAACCGTGTGCGGTGCACGCGGTGCGCCATAGCGAAGCTGGCTTCGAACTCGACACCGACCGCGGCACGCTGCGCGGCGCACAGCTCGTGATCGCGACCGGCGGGCTGTCGATCCCGAAGATCGGCGCCACCGACTTCGGCTACCGCATCGCACGCCAGTTCGGGCATTCGATCCAGGAGACCCGCCCCGCGCTCGTGCCGCTGACCTTCGATCCGGTAACCTGGGCGCCGTTCGCGGCGCTGTCAGGGCTGTCGCTGGCCGTGAGGATCGAGGCCGGCAGCGGCAAGACGCGCGGCGAGTTCCATGAAGACCTGCTGTTCACGCACCGCGGCCTGAGCGGCCCGGCAGTGCTGCAGATCTCAAGCTTCTGGCAGGCCGGCACGCCGCTGCGCATCGACCTGGCGCCGGGCCGCGACCTAGGCGCCGAGCTGCTGGCCGCGAAGCGCGACTCGCGCCGTCAGCTCGCGAACGAGCTGGCCGAGCTGATCCCGCGCCGCCTCGCCGAGGCCTGGCTCGCGCCGACGCCGGAGCTCGGTGCCAAACCCCTGCCCGACCAGCGCGACCGCGATCTGGCGGGGCTGGCCGAGCGGCTGCAGCGCTGGGAACTCAAACCCCAGGGCAGCGAGGGCTACCGCAAGGCCGAGGTGACCGCCGGCGGCGTCGACACGCGGGAGCTCAGCTCCCAGACGCTGCAGAGCCAGCGCGTGCCGGGCCTCTTCTTCATCGGCGAGGTCGTCGATGTGACCGGCTGGCTCGGCGGTTACAACTTCCAGTGGGCCTGGGCGAGCGCGGCCGCCTGCGCCGGGGCCTTGGCGCGTTTGCACAGCTGAAGTACAACGCGCTATAATCGACGTCTTTGCTAGCCACACCAACCTTTACATGACTACGATTCGCGTCAAAGAAAACGAGCCATTCGACGTGGCGCTGCGCCGCTTCAAGCGCACCATCGAGAAGCTCGGCTTGCTGACCGACCTGCGTGCCCGTGAGTTTTACGAGAAGCCCACCGCCGAGCGCAAGCGCAAGAAGGCAGCCGCGGTCAAGCGTCACTTCAAGCGCGTTCGCAGCATGCAGCTGCCGAAAAAGCTGTTCTGATTCTGCAGCGCTGAACCGTTCGCGGTTCGTGTCTGGATGAAAGCCCGCAGCCGCGGGCTTTGTCGTTTGTGCCCTTCGAAGGAGCCGTGATGAGCCTCAAAGACCAGATCACCGAAGACATGAAGGTCGCGATGCGCGCCAAGGACGCCCCGCGCCTGTTGACGATCCGCGGCCTGCTCGCCGCCTGCAAGCAGCGCGAAGTCGATGAGCGCATCGTGCTCGACGACGCCGCGGTGATCGCGATCATCGACAAGCTGGTGAAGCAGCGCAAGGATTCGATCACCCAGTTCAGCGCCGGCAATCGGCCCGACCTGGTCGAGAAGGAAACCGCCGAGCTGCAGGTGCTCGAGGCCTATCTGCCGCAACGCCTCGGCGTGGACGAGATCGCCGCGCAGGTCGCGGCCATCGTCGCCGAACTCGGCGCGACCGGTCCCGGCGACATGGGCAAGGTGATGGGCGCCGTCAAGACCAAGCTCGCCGGCCAGGCCGACATGGGCCTGGTGTCCGCCGCGGTCAAGAAGGCGTTGACGCCATGAGCGCACCGGCCGTTCAGCAACTCAGTGCGGACGTGTGCGTGGCGCCGCAGCTCGACCCGTCTGCAATGGCCTGGGCCGCTCAGGCCGGCTTCAAGAGCGTCATCAACAACCGGCCCGACTTCGAGGGCGGCCCCGAGCAGCCGACCAGCGCGGCGATGGAAGCAGCCGCCATCGCGGCCGGTCTGCGCTATGCGTATTTGCCGGTCGCACCGGCTGTCCAGACGCCCGAAGAGATCGCGCGTTTTGCCGCGCTGCTGTCGGAACTGCCGAAGCCGGTGCTGGCGTTCTGCCGCAGCGGTACACGCTCCGGCAAGCTCTACCGCGCGGCCACCGGCGGCTGACTCCGCCCGAAGCCCAAACCTAGAGCCCGGCGATCTTCATCTTGTCGATCAGCACCGAGCCGATCGTCTTGCTGCCCATCGTGTAGGCGTCGGCGCCGACGGCGCTGAACCCCAGGAACATCTCGCGCAGGTTGCCGGCGATCGTGATCTCGTGCACCGGGTAGGCGATCTGGCCGTTCTCGACCCAGAAGCCGGCGGCACCGCGCGAGTAGTCGCCGGTCACGTAGTTCACGCCCTGCCCCATCAGCTCGATCACGAACAGGCCGCGGTGCAGCTTCTTGAGCATCGAGTTCAGGTCGTCGCCTGCCGCGGTCAGGCGGCTCGTCAATGCGAGGTTCTGTGAGCCGCCCGCGTGGCCGGTCGTGCGCAGGCCGAGCTTGCGCGCCGAGTAGGTCGACAGGAAGTAGCCCTGCACCACGCCGGCGCTGACGACCTCGCGCTGGCGCGTCAGCACGCCTTCGTCGTCGAACGGCGCGCTGCCCTTGCCTCGCGGCGTGTGCGGATCCTCGACGACGTCGACATGCTCGGCGAGCACGCGCTGGCCCAGGCTGCCCTGCAGAAAGCTGGATTTGCGGTACAGCGCGCCGCCGCTCGTCGCCTGCACGTAGGCGCCGAGCAGGCCCGAGGCCAACGACGACTCGAACAGCACCGGTACTTCGCAGGTCTTGATCTTGCGCGACTTCAAGCGCGACAGCGCGCGTTCCGCCGCATAGCGCCCGACCGCCTCCGGCGCCGACAACTCGGAAGGCGCCCGCATCGAGGTGTACCAGGCGTCGCGCTGCATGTCGTCGCCGCGCTTCCCCGGCGTGGAGGCGATCGGCGCGACCGACAGCGAATGGCGCGAGCTCGCGTACCCTCCGCGAAATCCGCGGCTGTTGCCGGCGAAGAAGTGCGACTGCTGCGCGGACACGCCCGCGCCTTCGGAATTCGTGATGCGTGCGTCGACATTCAGCGCCGCCGCCTCGCAGCGCAGCGCGATCTGCAACGCGCCCTCGGCATCGATCGCCCAGGGGTGGAACAGGTCGAGATCGCGTTCGGCCTGCGCCGGCGTCGCGACGTCATCGGCCTCGGGCAGGCCGGCGGCCGAATCCTCGGCGGTGAAGCGGGCGATGTCGTGCGCCGCGCGCACCGTCTGCTCGAGCGCGGCCCGTGAAAAGTCCGAGGTGCTGGCATTGCCGCGCCGCTGGCCGGCATACACGGTGATGCCCATCGACTTGTCGCGGTTGCGCTCGACGTTCTCCGACTCGCCCTTGCGCACCGACACCGACAGGCCGACACCCTCGGAGACCTCGACCGCCGCATCGCTGGCGCCCAGCGAGCGCGCGAAGTCGAGCGCGTCCTCGACGTATTGCTGGAACTGCGCGCGGCTGTAGGCAAATCCTGATGCGGGCGAAGCGGGAGAAGACGACGGGGAACTGGGCATGGGAACGTGTCCGGTGAGCGCGGCGAGGCCGGCCGAGAAGGTCAGCGAAGCGCTGGCGCGACTATCATACCCAGCCGTCTGCATCCCGCCGCCCCATGTCCACCGTGCCCCCCACCACCGATGCCGCTGACGAGCAGACCGGCTCGGGCTTGCTCGACCGCCCGAGCAAGACGCGCCAGAAGCAGGCCTCGCACGCGCTGCAGGACCTGGGCGAGGCCGTGGTCGCGCTGCCCGACGCGCGCATCGACGCGCTGCAGATCGCCGAGCAACTGCTCGACGCGATCCGCACCTACAAGAAAACCCGCACGCACGAAGGCAAGCGCCGCCAGATGCAGTACATCGGCAAGCTGATGCGCATCCACGACGTCGAGCCGATCCGCCAGGCCGTGACCGACATGCAGCTCGGCCGCGCCAAGGATTCGCTCGCGCTGCACCAGTCCGAACGCTGGCGCGCCGAGCTGATCGCCGACGACGACGCGGCCACGCGCTGGATCACCGAGCACCCGCAGACCGATGTGCAGCAGCTGCGCAGCCTGATTCGCGCCGCGCGCAAGGACGCCGCACTCGTGCCCGAGAAACGCAGCGGCCGCGCCTACCGCGAGCTGTTCCAGTTCATCAAGCAGCATGCCGTCGACGATGAGTGACGAACTCGCCACCGTGCGCATCGGCCTCGTGTCGGCGAGCGATCGCGCTTCGACCGGCGCATACCCGGACCAGGGCATTCCCGCGCTTCAGGGCTGGTTGAGCACCGCGCTGCGCAACCCGATCCACTGGGAAACCCGGCTCATCCCCGACGAGGAGGCCGTCATCAGTGCGACCCTGATCGAGCTCGTCGATGCGCAGCGCTGCGATCTGGTGCTGACCACCGGCGGCACCGGCCCGGCGCCGCGCGACGTCACGCCCGAGGCGACGCTCGCCGTGGCGCACAAGGTGATGCCGGGGTTCGGCGAGCAGATGCGCCAGATCAGCCTCGCGTTCGTGCCGACCGCGATCCTGTCGCGCCAGGTCGCGGTGATCCGCGCCAAGGCCCTGATCATCAACTTGCCCGGCCAACCGAAGGCAATCGCCGAGACGCTCGCCGGGCTGCCTCAAGCACCCGATTCGGCACGGGCGCCCGTCCCCGGCATCTTCGCGGCCGTGCCGTATTGCATCGACCTGATCGGCGGCCCGTACATCGAGACCGACGCCTCGGTGTGCAAGGCCTTCCGTCCGAAATCCGCGCAGCGCCCCGCACCCGCGTCCTGAGCGGGACGCGGATCGCGGTTCCTGGGCTACTTCACGAGCTGGCTGAAGCGCTCGGCGTCGAAGCTTTCGGTCGTGTGGGCGTCGGCCGGCACGCAGTCGCCCGAGGGCAGTTCGCGCGAACGCGCCGAGAGCTTTTCGATCGCCTGCCACAGCAGAGCGATCTGGTGCTCGTGGCCGGAGGCATTGTCGATCAGGCCCTTCATCGCATGCGACATCGGATCGTCGCCCTGCGTGATGCCGTAGGCCGAAAAGCCCATCTTCGCCGCGGCCGCCTCGCGCACCGTGTCGGCCTCTTTCTGCAGCACGCGGGCCGGGTTGCCGACCGCCGTCGCGCCGGGCGGCACTTCCTTCAGCACGACCGCGTTCGAGCCGACACGCGCCCCGTCGCCGACCGTGAAGCCGCCAAGCACCTGCGAATTGGCGCCGACGATCACGCCGCGGCCCAGGGTCGGGTGGCGCTTGGCGCCCTTGGCCAGCGAGGTGCCGCCCAGGGTCACGCCCTGGTAGATCGTGCACTCGTCGCCGATTTCCGCGGTCTCGCCGACCACCACGCCCATGCCATGGTCGATGAACACGCGCCGGCCGATCGTGGCGCCGGGGTGGATCTCGATGCCGGTCAGGAAGCGGCCGAGGTGCGAGACGAAACGCGCCAGCCAATGCAGGTCGTGGCGGCGGCACCAGCTCGCGCGGCGATGCAGCACCAGCGCGTGCAGGCCGGGATAACAGGTCAAGACCTCCCAGGCGCTGCGCGCGGCGGGGTCGCGCTCGAGGATGCAGGCAATGTCTTCACGCAGCCGCTGAAACATGGGGTGCTCGGGAGTGGGTCGCGAGCCAGTTTAGCGGTTGCGCCCGAAACCTGCTCGCCACGAGGTCAGCGCCTGGCCTTCTGCATCGCGCGGGCCACGCCGCGCAGGATGTGCACCTCGTCCATCGTCAGCTGCGCGCGGTTCAGCAGCTGCTGCATGCGTGGCATCAGCTTGCGCGGCACCGCCGGGTCGAGAAAGTCGATGTCGATCAGCGTCTGCTGCCAGTGCTCGAGCACGCCCTGCACCGCGACGCCATCGGCACGCTGCACATTGGGCGTGCGCGCCTGGACCGTGAAACCGCCGAGTGCCTGGCGCCAGTCGTACGCCAGCAACTGCACCGCTTGCGCAAGGTTGAGCGACCCGTAGTCGGGCATCGTCGGGATGCTCAAGGCAACGTGGCAGCGGTAGACATCGTCGTTGCTCATGCCGAAACGCTCGGAACCGAACACGAAGGCCACACGATGCGCCTGCGGCGCGAGCTCGGCAAACAGCTCGCGCGGGGCGCGCGTCGGCGGGCCGAAGTCGCGCGGCGTCATCGCGGTCGCGCAGGCGTAGGTGATGCCGTCCAGCGCCTCGGTCAGCGTGGCCACGACCCGCGCGCGCTCGAGCACATCGGTCGCGCCGCTCGCCATCGCGTGCGCCTCGGCGTGCTGCTGCACGTCGGGCCAGCGCGGCGCGACCAGCACCAGGTCCTCGAAACCCATCACCTTCATCGCCCGCGCGGCGGCACCCACGTTGCCGGCGTGGCTGGTGCCGATCAGGATGAAGCGCGTGGGGTCGGGCGCGGTGTCGGGTGTCGTCATGGGCCGCAGGATAAAATGCGGATTATCCGCACGGGCTCCGGCCCGCGTGCCGCTCTTTCTCCCCGTCAGCCTTGCCCGCGCCGTGTGCGTCGCGCTCCCCTTCTCGATTCAACAGGTCTCCTATGTCCCAAGCGCTTCACCCCATGCTCAACACGGCGATCAAGGCAGCGCGCAGCGCCGGGGCGATCATCAACCGCGCCTCGCTCGACCTCGACCTGATCAAGGTCAACACCAAGTCGCCGAACGACTTCGTCACCGAGGTCGACCACAAGGCCGAGGCCATCGTCATCGAGACGTTGCTCGGCGCCTACCCCGACCACGGCATCCTCGCCGAGGAATCGGGCAGCACGCACGGCACGAAGGACAGCGAGTACGTCTGGATCATCGACCCGCTCGACGGCACGACCAACTTCATCCACGGCTTCCCGTTCTATGCAGTCTCGATCGCGCTCGCGTTTCGCGGCCAGGTGCAGCAGGCCGTCGTCTACGACCCGACGCGCAACGACCTGTTCTATGCCTCCAAAGGCCGCGGCGCGTTCCTGAACGACCGCCGCCTGCGCGTGTCGCGCCGCACGCGCCTGGCCGACTGCCTGATCAGCACCGGCTTCCCGTTCCGCAAGGGCGACAACTTCAAGCGCTACCTGCAGATGATGGAAGTCATCATGCCGGCCTGCGCCGGGCTGCGCCGCCCCGGCGCGGCGGCGCTCGACCTCTGCTACGTGGCCGCGGGCAACACCGATGGCTTCTTCGAGACCGGCCTGAGCCCGTGGGACATCGCCGCCGGCTCGTTGATGATCACCGAGGCCGGCGGCCTGATCGGCAATTTCACCGGCGAATCCGACTACCTCTACCAGCGCGAGGTGCTGGCCGGCAGCCCGAAGATCTACGGCCAGCTGGTGCCGCTGCTGAGCCCGTTCTCGCGCGTGATCGCGGCGGCCGATGGCGCGGTGGCGGCAACACCCGGGGCAGCAGCCCCCGCGATGAGCCCTGAATCGGCCCTCGCGGCCGAACTTGGCGTGGTCGCGGCGCCCGCGAGCGCGCCGGTGAAGAAGCCCGCCGTGCGCATCCGCAAGGACGTGATGGCGCGCGAGAAGCAGGCCGAGGCCGACGCCGAGCGCAAGCCTTCACGCTAGCCCGACACCCCAGAGGCCACCACGGCGGCACTGGGGCGAGATCCGCTGTTCAGCCCACTGCCATGTACGCATCTCCTTCATCGACCGGCCACGCCTCGCCGGTCCCGGCCGGTCCCGACCTGTCGGCCCATACGCCAATGATGCAGCAGTACCTGCGCATCAAGTCCGAATTCCCCGACACCCTCGTGTTCTATCGCATGGGGGACTTCTACGAGCTGTTCTTCGACGACGCGCGCAAGGGCAATCGCCTGCTCGACATCACGCTGACGAGCCGCGGCCAGAGTGCCGGCGAGCCGGTCGTGATGGCCGGCGTGCCGGTGCATTCGGTCGAAAGCTACCTGGCCAAGCTGATCAAGCTCGGCGAGGCCGTTGCACTCTGCGAGCAGGTCGGCGATGTCGCGACCGCGAAAGGCCCGGTCGAGCGCAAGGTCGTGCGCGTGGTCACGCCTGGCACCGTGACCGATACCGAGCTGCTCGCCGACAAGAGCGATGCGCGGCTGCTCGCGGTCGCCAAGCTCGGCAAGTCCTGGGGCCTGGCGTGGCTCGCGCTGACCGGCGGCGAGCTCGGGTTGACCGAGTGCAGCGAGGCCGAACTCGGCGCCTGGCTCGCGCGGCTCGCGCCGGCCGAGGTGCTGGTCGATCGGGATCACGTGCCGGTTGCGCTGACGCAGGCGCGCGTCACGCTGACGCACCGGCCCGCGTGGCAGTTCGACGCGGCGCTGGGCCTGCGCAAGCTGTGCGAGCAACTGCGCGTCGCCTCGCTCGCCGGCTTCAACGCGCAGGACCTGCGCGCCGCGCATGCCGCGGGCGCGGCGCTGCTGAGTTTCGCCGAGCACACCCAGGGCCAGGCGCTCGCGCATGTGCGGCGCTTGAGCGTCGAACGCGCGAGCGACCTGCTCGACCTGCCGCCGACCACGCACCGCAATCTCGAACTGACGCAGACGCTGCGCGGCGAAGATTCACCGACGCTGCTGTCGCTCATCGACACCTGCCGCACCGGCATGGGCTCGCGCGCCTTGCGCCACTGGCTCACGAACCCGCTGCGCGAGCGGCGCGTCGCGACGCAGCGCCACGATGCGATCGACGCGCTGCAGGCCGCGCACATCGCCGGCCTGCGCGATGCGCTGCGCGGCCTCAGCGATGTCGAGCGCATCACCGCACGCATCGCGCTGCGCCAGGTGCGGCCGCGCGAGCTGACCGGCTTGCGGGCCACCTTGCAGGCCTTGCCCGCATTGCGCACGCAGGTGCCGGTCGGCGAGGCCGCGCTGCTCGACATGCTGGCCGAAGCGCTGACGCCGCCGGCCGAGATCGTCGACGGGCTGATCCGCATCATCGCCGATGAGCCGGCCGTGCTGCTGCGCGACGGTGGCGTGATCGCGACCGGCTTCGATGCCGCGCTCGACGAGCTGCGCGGCATCAGCCAGAACTGCGACGCCTTCCTGCTCGAACTCGAAGCGCGCGAACGCGGCCGCACCGGCATCCCCAACCTGCGCGTGCAGTACAACAAGGTGCACGGCTTCTACATCGAGGTCACGCAGGGCCAGGCGAGCAAGGTGCCGGTCGATTACCAGCGCCGCCAGACGCTGAAGAACGCCGAGCGCTTCATCACGCCCGAGCTGAAGGCCTTCGAGGACAAGGCCTTGTCGGCGCAGGACCGCGCGCTGGCGCGCGAGAAGCTGCTGTACGAGCAGCTGATCGATGCGCTGCAATTGCACCTGGAGCCGTTGACCGCGCTGGCCCGTGCGCTCGCCAGCCTGGACGCGCTCGCGGCGCTCGGCGAACGCGCGGCCACGCTCGGTTGGTGCCGCCCGGAGTTCGTGCGCGAGCCCTGCATCCGCATCGACGCGGGCCGGCACCCGGTGGTCGAGGCGCGGCTGATGGAGACCGGCACCGGCAACTTCATGGCCAACGACTGCCGGCTCGATGCGGCGCAGAAGATGCTCGTGATCACCGGGCCGAACATGGGCGGCAAGAGCACGTTCATGCGCCAGGTCGCGCTGATCGCGCTGCTCGCCGCGATGGGCTCGTTCGTGCCCGCGCGCGCGTGCCGCCTCGGGCCGATCGACGCGATCCACACCCGCATCGGCGCGGCCGACGACCTCGCGAACGCGCAATCGACCTTCATGCTCGAGATGACCGAGGCCGCCGCGATCATCCACGGCGCGACCGAGCACTCGCTGGTGCTGATGGACGAGATCGGACGCGGCACCTCGACCTTCGACGGCCTCGCGCTCGCCAGCGCGATCGCCAGCCACCTGCACGACCGCACGAAGGCGTTCACGCTGTTCGCGACCCACTACTTCGAGCTGACCGAGCTGCCGGTGAAGCACGATCGTGCCGTCAACATGCACGTGTCCGCGGCCGAGAGCGGCGACGACATCGTGTTCCTGCACGAGATCCAGCCCGGGCCGGCGAGCCGCAGCTACGGCGTGCAGGTGGCGCGGCTCGCGGGCATGCCGGCGAGCCTGGTGCGGCAGGCGCGTGCAACGCTCGAGGCGCTGGAGGCACACAAGCACGCGGGCGACGCGCAGATCGACTTGTTCGCGGCCCCGCCGGCGCTCGCCGCTCCAGAACCCTCGCGCGTCGATGCTGCGCTCGCCGCACTCGACCCCGATATGCTCTCCCCCAAGGAAGCGCTCGCCGCGCTCTACGAACTGAAGTCCCTGCAAGGAAAACAATCATGACCTACTGCGTAGGCATCAAGCTCGACGCCGGCCTGGTCTTCATGTCCGACTCGCGCACCAACGCCGGTCTCGACCAGATCAGCACCTACCGCAAGATGATGGTGTACGAGAAGCCGGGCGACCGTTTCATGGTGATGCTGTCGGCCGGCAACCTGTCGATCAGCCAGTCGGTGCGCGAGATCCTGCAGGTCGAGAAGCTGGACAACGGCAACGAGCCGCCGATCACGATCTGGAACGCCAAGAGCATGTTCGACGCCGTGCGCGTGCTCGGCTCCGCGGTGCGACGCGTGTACGACCAGGACGGTGCGGCGCTCGCCGCCGCCGGCGTCGACTTCAACGCGTCGATGATCTTCGGCGGCCAGATCAACGGCGAGGCGATGCGGCTGTTCCTGGTCTATTCGGCCGGCAACTTCATCGAGGCGACGCGCGAGACCTGCTACTTCCAGGTCGGCGAATCGAAGTACGGCAAGCCGGTGCTGGACCGCATGATCACGCCGGCGACGCCGCTGGACGAAGCGGCGAAATGCGCGCTGGTGTCGATGGATTCGACGCTCAAGTCCAACCTCTCGGTCGGGCTGCCGCTGGACCTGCTGGTCTACGAAGCGGGCAAATTGCAGACGAACCAGATCGTCTGCGTCGACGAGCACAACCCGTACTTCCAGATGATCCGCGGCAACTGGGGGCTGAAGCTGCGCGAGGTGTTCGAGTCGCTCGAAGACCCACAGTGGGGCGACGGCGCGACGACCGTGCCGCTGTGCGTGCCCTCGCCGCGCTACGAGCCGATGAAGAAGATCACGCACCCGGGCGAGAAGATCGTTTGAAGACGATTGTTTTCTCGCACGCAAACGGTTTTCCGGCGGGGACGTATCGGCAACTCTTCGAGGCCTGGCGTGCGGCCGGCTTCACGGTCCACGCGATCGAGAAGTTCGGCCACGATCCGCGCTTCCCGGTCACCAGCAACTGGCCGCGCCTGCGCGAGCAGCTGATCCACTTCATCGAGCACGAGGTCGGCGGCCCGGCGTGGCTGGTCGGGCATTCGCTTGGCGGCTACCTGAGCCTGATGGCGGCCTCGCGCCGGCCCGATCTGGCGCGCGGGCTGGTGTTGCTCGACTCGCCGGTGCTGTCGGGCTGGAAGGCGCGCGCGGTGCAGGTCGCGAAGGCCTCCGGGATCGGCGAGCGCTTTTCCCCCGGCCATGTGTCGAAGCGCCGCCGCCAGCAGTGGGACAGCGCCGACGCGGCGTTCGAGCACTTCGCGGCCAAGCCGGCGTTCGCGCGCTGGGCCCCGGGCGTGCTGCGTGACTACGTCGCCAGCGGCACCGAGGCGCATGGCAAACACCAGCGCCTGAGCTTTCAGCGCGATGTGGAAACCGCGATCTACAACAGCTTGCCGCACCACCTGAGCCGCGTGCTGCACACGCACCCGCTGCAGTGCGGGATGGCGTTCGTGCGCGGCAGCGAATCGGCCGAGATCCGGCAGGTCGGCCTGAGCGCCACGCAACGCCTGACCCAGGGGCGTATCAGCGAAATGCCGGGTTCGCACCTGTTTCCGATGGAACACCCGCTCGAAACCGCCACCGAGGTGCTGCACTGGATCGCTTCGTTACCTCTGGCGACGCCGACCCCACGCCTATAATCGCGCTTTACCACCAGAGCATTTGTGTCAAACAGATGCTGCACACAATGACCAAGTACGTCTTTGTCACCGGCGGTGTGGTGTCCTCGCTGGGCAAGGGCATCGCTTCTGCATCACTCGCCGCGATCCTCGAATCGCGCGGCCTCAAAGTCACCTTGATCAAGCTGGATCCGTACCTCAACGTCGATCCAGGCACGATGAGCCCGTTCCAGCACGGCGAGGTCTTCGTCACCGACGACGGCGCCGAGACCGACCTCGATCTCGGCCACTACGAGCGCTTCATCGGCACGCGCATGAAGCGCACCAACAACTTCACGA
>Ga0307508_10004919_pt1 | contig 12860 bp, 13 predicted proteins | sample 9_EM_MG_FD_203089 | JGI IMG/M metagenome (GOLD analysis project Ga0307508, IMG submission 203089) | Populus trichocarpa ectomycorrhiza microbial communities from riparian zone in the Pacific Northwest, United States - 9_EM | ecosystem: Host-associated > Plants > Roots > Unclassified | place... | reverse complement strand
CGGCAGCCGTGGCGGTCCTGGGTGTCCTGGCGGCGCTGGGAGTCTGGCTGCGGCCTCCTCCCCGGACGCTCTACGTGGCGGTTCCGGAGACCACGATCGCGGCGCAGGGAGATTCTGGCCAGAATCTCGTGCTCGCGGCGAGCGCGGTGCGGACGGCGCTCCTCCAGGGCCTGCTCGGCTTTCAGCACGTCGCAGCGCTGGAGCCGTCCCGCGACGAAGCCGCCGCGGGCGATCCGATGGCGCTGGCCCGCGTTCTGGCGGCCGACGAGGTGCTGACCTCGCGGCTGGAATGCGGGGATCGCACCTGCCGGCTGGAGCTCCGCCGCCTGCGCGGCGCGGATGGGCGCCTGCTGTGGACCACGGGATTTACCGTCGACACGGGCAACCTGCTGGAGATGGGCCTCGCGGTCGTCGAGCACCTGCGCGGCGCCTTCCCCGAAGCCCGCCTGCGGTCCGGCGTGCCCGATCTGGAGGTGCGAGCCGAAGACTATGAGGCATACCTGCGCCTCAAAGGGCGGTTCGAGAACCGCGAGCAGGGCTTCTCGACCGACGATTTCCTCGCTGGGCTGGAGCGCCTGGAGCGCACGTCGCCGCGCTTTCTCGACCTGCCCCTCGACGCCGTCAAAGCCCTGGTCATGCGCTTCGAGGTGACGCGGAGCCGCGCCGATCTCGAGCGCGCGGCGCAAGAGGTGGAACGCGCCCGCGCCCTGGCGCCGGACGATCCCCGGGTCCTGGCACAACAGGCCACCGTGGCGCGCGTAGCCGGCCGGCTGGACGAGGCCGAAGCCGCCCTTGAACGGCTGCGGCGGCTCGAACCGGGCAACGCCCAATGCCTGCAACAGAAAGCCCTGCTTCTTGAACGCAAGGGACAGCGACAGGAGGCCCTCGCCCTGATGCGCGAAGCGGTCCTGCAGCTCCCGTCCGCCTCTCTTCACGTCAACCTCGGCAGTATGCTCTACCGCCACGGGGACGTCGCCGCTGCGCGCCGCGAAATGGAAGCCGGGCTCGCGCTGGCGCCGGACTTCTACAAGGGTCTCTCCTCCCTGGCCCAGCTCGAGCTCGCCAGCGGCGATCCGCAACGCGCGGCGGAGCTGTACGAAAAGCTGGTGCGCCGTTCGCCGGAGTACACCGAGCTGACCAATCTCGGCACCGCCTACCTGCTGGCCGGACGGTACGCCGACGCGGCGGGCAGCTTCCGGAGCGCCCTGGAGCGTTCGCCAGGCTCGCCGTCCGCGCTGCTCAACCTGGCTGACGCCGAGCTCCTCGCCGGCCGGCAGAAGGGGGCTTCCCTCCTCTACCGGCAGGTGGTGGAGCAGATCGACAAAGATCCGCAGCCCGAGAAGCTCCTCACCGTCCGCGCCCAGGCGCTCGCTCACCTGGGCCGCGCGCCGGAAGCGGTGGCCGCCGCGCAGGAGGCCCTGCGCCTCGATCCGGAAAGCCCGTTCAAGGCCTACGAAGCCTCGCTGGTCTTCGCCCTGGTCGGAGACCGCTCGTCCGCGCTCTGGAACGCCCAGCGCGCCCTCGAACGCGGCTTCGATCCGCGCTGGTTCGCCTTCCCCTGGTTCGACCCGCTCCGCACCCAGCTCGCGGAAGCCGTGAAGCATGCCGGCCGGAATCGTCCCTGACCGCCGCCGTCTTCCCCGCGGGCTCAACCATTCGGGGGATTCTCGACGATGGTCGGATCGAGAGGCCGCGAACCGTCAGCCGTCCAGAGAACGTCGGGGATGCCGCCGACGTTGAGGTGCAGCACGAAGTGATACGTCGGCGAGATCGGCTTCAGAGCCGGCGACGGCATGACGTTCAAGATCAAGATACCCAGCTCCTTCACGGTCTGATGGCAGTTCCCGCGTGGCTCTGGCTCTGACTCCAACTCGCCCCAGGTGATGGGTTGCTCTTCGGCGAAGGTGATGATGGGGTCCAGGATCTGAAAGAAAAAGCTGCTGTTGCCGAACGACTCAAACTGAGGATCGTCGAGGGGTTCTGCCCTGCCGGGTGCATACAAGGACGGTTTGCCGCAGTCATTGAGCTTGATGGTATAGGTGCCGGGCCCATAGTTGTTCGCCATTTCTTCCTCCTTGTTGTCTTTCGGTTCCGAGAGATCCTACTCCCCTTCGCTTCGATCTACCAGGATAAAATTTCCTGGCCGGTTCGTGGACATCGCAAGATGTCCGCGAGCATCACGCAAGATGTCCGCGGACATCGTTGTGCCGGGATTTGAGCTGTTTTCCCCGGGCATGCTCCTTGCTATTCTGAAAAATCGCACGCAAACGGGTTCCGAGCGATTCGGACCACATTCCAAACAGGAGAGAAACATGAGCACTCAAGTCATGGACAAGGTCACGTCGAAGAGCTCCCTGAGCGCTGACCAGCAGGCACGTGCAGCCGCATTCGCGCAGAAAGAGCTCCAGCACGCCAGCGACGCTCTCCCGACCATCCCCTCGTACTCCGGCTCGGGCACGGTCACGTACAATGTCTCGTTCGTGGAAAACAGCGATGGCTTCGCGCAGATCAGTTGGGGTGTGAGCGCCAGTCTGGGAATGTTCTGCATCCAGCAAAACGACTGGGTCGGCATGTTCCCCAACTACGACCAGGCGCTCCACAACCCCAAATCCAACTATCTCGGCGGGCTCCATGGTTGGACGTGGGCGAGCGATGGCAGCTCCTTCACGACCGATGTCGCGCCACAGGCCGGTATGGTGGCGGCCTACATCATCAAGAACGCGACCGGCGATTACGTGACCGTCGCCATTTCCGCGCCGTTCCCGAGCTGAGCTCCCCGCACTCAACCATTCCGGCGCAGCGCCGTGATCCGCCGCTTCAGCCCCTGCGGTGAAACCTTGAGATCACGAGCCGCTGCGTCCGCATCTCCGCCGTGCCGGGCGAGGGCTGTTTCGATCTCCGGGGGCTCGAGGTCCGCGGCCTTGCGGACCTTCGAGCTTTCGATCAACCGGTAGAGCGCGCCGCGTGAAATGCCCAGCGCTCCAGCAGCGGTCTTGAGCTGCCAGCGATGGGCTTCGAGCGCTTCGAGCATTTCAGCCTCACTCACTTCGGAAGGTTTGCGGTAGCGCGGCTGGAAGAATGATGGGAGAGCGGGATCCGGGAGGTGAGGAGCCGGCTCGGTGAGCAGTCCGTCCAGCAGACGGCCGATCTCCTTCTCTCCCAGACCATCCCGCCACGCGATCAGCAGCCGCCGGGTCACATTGCGCAGTTGGCGCACATTGCCCGGCCAATCGTTTTCCACCAAACGGGCAATCAGCTCGGCCGGCGGCCAGGGCTGCTCCGAGGATTCGATGTCGAGAGCTTTCGACTCCTCGCGGAGGAAATGAACAAAGAGCCTTGCGATGTCGTCGCGCCGCTCGCGGAGCGCCGGCAGACGGATCTCGAAACCGGCGAGGCGATGCAGCAGCGGCGCCCGGAAGCGCCCGTCGGCGATCGCCGCTTCGAGCGCCGCATCGGTGGCGGCGACGATGCGGACATCGATCGGCACCGTCTCGACGCTCCCCACCGGCTGGATCTCGCGGCTTTCGAGAGCGCGCAGGAGCAATGCCTGCACTTCGGAAGGCATGTCGCCGACCTCGTCGAGAAAAAGAGTCCCACCCTGGGCGCTCTGGAAAAAGCCGATCTTCGTGCGGTCCGCCCCGGTGTAGGCGCCGCGCGCCGCGCCGAAAAGCTCCGCGGCGGCGAGTGACGGTGGCAGCGCCGCCATGTTGACCGCCACGTAAGGTCCCTTCCGGCGCTTGCCTGCCTCGTGGAGCGCGCGGGCCACCAGCTCCTTGCCGGTGCCGGTCTCACCGCGCAGCAGCACCGGCACGTCGAGCCCGGCCGCCGAGCGGATCTCCTGGCGCAGCCGCAGCGTCGCCGCCGACTCTCCCACCAGTCCGAAGCCGGGCACCGCCACCGGCACCGGATCGACCGGATGCAGCAAGAGAGCGATCCGCCGGCCCAGCACCAGCACCACTCCGCGCTCGATCTCGGCGGCGGAAAACGTCCGGCCCGCGCCGATCTCTTCGCCTCCGGTCGTCGTCATCCGCGTCGGACTCTCGGAGCGGGAGAGGATCACACTGCCGAGCTCGGCTCCAGGGCTCAGCAAGAATGGACTCCGGCTCAGAAAGGTGTCGTCCAGAGGGCGGAACGTCGCCTCCGGGCCGGGCGCCGCGAACTCCGGCTCGCGGCGCGAGAGCCCCACCGTCTGTCCCGATCCCAGCTTGACCAGCGCCGCCTCCTCGCCGACCCGGCGCCACTCGGGATGGCAGAGGATCACCAAGCCCGGCACCCGCGGGCGCAGCGACTCCGCCGTGCCACGCGGATCCGTCGTCCGCGTGATCCGGGTGTCGGCGGTGTCGGCGGCGTTCCGTATCATGTCGCGCCGTCAGTGTATGCCACGACCCGGCGGGTTCTCCACCGCCTTTGCACGGCCTCCCCCCGATGGTACTCTTACAGAAGGGGGTGCATCTTGGCTCGATCGAAGAAACTTGCCGTGGATTCCAAGTTCGAAAAGGTCAGAGACCAGGCGCTCGATCTTGACCTCGATGCTCGGGCGGCTCTCGTACAGATCCTGCTGGAAAGCCTGGAACATCTGACCGAGGCTGAAAACGAGCGCCTGTGCCTGGATGTGGCGGAAAAGCGGCAGCGGGACGTCTGGGAGGGGCGCGTCAAGCTCGTGCCAGGAGATGAGGCGAAAGCACTCCTGGACCGGGCTCTGAGTTGATCGGCTATTCCTATCACCCTGAGGCACTCGAAGAGCTCATCGAAGCCGTTCTTCACTACGAAGGGCTTTCCCCCCGGGCTCGGGAAAGAGCTCCGGCCGTCGATCTCCTTCGCCACGTTCCAGAAGCGGCAGCTCCGATCCGAGGCAGCCTGCGCCGGAAGCCTCTCCAGCGCTTTCCCTATTCGCTGATCTATGCTGTAGAAGACTCGGAGATCAGGATCTACGCGGTCCCGCATCGGCGCCGCCGTTCTGAATATTGGCTCGACCGAATTCCTCTCTGACCCCGGAACGCTACGCCAACTCCGGCAACAGCTCGGCCAGCCGGTCGTAGCTCGCCGCCACGCCCTGCTCCATGGGTGACTTGAGGACGCCGTCGCGGATCTCCTGCGACTCGTAGCGCACGGTGACCGTGAGCGTCGTCTTGCCGCCCTGCTCGACCAGCACCTGCGTGACGGTGGCCTCGCCGGGATACCAGGCCTGGTCGAACTTCTCCGTCGCCACCAGCCGCTCCGGCACCACCACCTCGCGCAGCACGCCGCCCATTCCCATGCTGGAGCCGTCCGACTCACGCCGCCACTCATAGCGATAGCTGCTGCCCACTTTCGGCTCGATCTCGCAGACCACCATCTCCCAGCCGGGAGGTCCGAGCAGCCAGCGCTTGAGCAGCTCGGGCCGGGTCAAAGCGTCGAACACCAGCCTGCGGGGAGCATCGAAGACGCGCGTCATCGCGATCTCGCGGTCGGTGGGCGTGGTGATTTGCAAGGTTCCAGCGGTCGTCATCATGGCTCACTCTCCTCTCGTGCCGTGTGTCCAAGCTCTTTCTCTTCGTTTTTCATCTCATCGAGCAGCGCGTCCAGGCGCTGGAAGGAACCTCCCAGAACCGGCGGTAGCCTTCCAGCCATTGGGTGGCTTCGGCGAGCGGCTTGGCCTCCAGCCGCCGTGGCCGCTTCTGCGCATCGCGGCCCCGCGAGATCAACCCGGCGCGCTCCAACACCTTGAGATGCTTGGAGATCGCCGGCTGGCTCATCGCGAACGGCTCGGCCAGCTCCGCCACCGACGCCTCCCCCAAGGCAAGCCGGGCCAGAATCGCCCGCCGCGTGGGATCGGCAAGCGCCGCGAACGTCACATCGAGATGATCCGGGGGTTGTCCATAACCTGAAGCGCTCATAACTCGTAGGTTATATTTAATGAGCGCGGCTGTCAAGCGGGAGCGCTATACTTCCAATCAATGCGGCCTCCTCATCTGTGCCGGCTCCTCCTCCTCGCGGTGGTGCTCTCCGCACTTCCCGGTCACCGGGCGGATGCCCAGGTCCTCTTCTCGGAAGACTCCTGGTCAGCGAACCTGGAAGCGGCGGTGAGCCGGGAACGGGAGATCCAGGGCCTGACACCGGTGCAGCCCTCGGCCGCGCTGCGCAACGCGGCGCAAGCCCAGGCGGAAGACATGGAGCGGCTCGGCTACTTCGCTCTCGAAGGTCCTCCGGGGTCACCGACGATCGAAGCCCTGCTCGACCGGGAGGGGTACCACTTCACCCTGGTGGCCGAAAAGCTGGTGCGCACGCCCATTGAGGAGACGGTCGAGCACCTGATCGCCGACTGGCACGCGACGCCAACGGCGAATCGAGCCAGCCTGTTTCACGCCGGCGCCCGCGAGATCGGCGTCGGCGTGGTCGAAAGCGGCGCCATGCGCATCGTCGCGATCGTGCTGGCGAGCGAGAAAGACACCGAGGCCCTGTCACCCCAGGCCGCTGCGTTCGCCGTGCTGGCGCAAGATCCGGCGGCAGCCAAGAAAGCGCTCATCGAAGCGCTCACCGCACAACGGCTCTCTTGGGGACTGTCGACACTCCGCGTCGACGCATCGCTGGGAGAGGCCGCAAGCCGCCATGCCGAAGACCTGCTGAAAGCGGTGATCGAGAACCGCCCGCCGGACGAAGTCATCGCCCTTGCGGACCTCGTCGACGTCCAACGTGCCCGCGCTGGAGCGCCCGTCGAGATGTCCTCCGGAGAAGTCACCCGCGATCGCCGGAAAGCACCCCGCGGCAACGGCGTCGGAGACTCCGTCGGCCAGTTGATCGTCACCGACGCCTCGACCCCTGAAGAGGCGCTCCAGGTCGCACTCCAGCAGTCCGCCTCAGCCCTGCACGACGCGCGCTACCGGATCGTCGCCGTGGGCCTGGCGGTCAAACCGCCGGCGAGCAACGCGGAGACCGGCCACGCGGTCTGGGTCATCGCGCTCGCGACCCATTAAAGCCAAACCGCCGCGAAGCTCTATTGACTGACCAGGGCCAGGATGTTGCCATCCGGGTCTTTGAACCATGCGGCTCTCATATCCCGAGCCACATGGACATCACCCTCCAGAGTCACGCCCGGCAAGTCGGCATAGTGCTCGAAAGGAACTCCCTTGCCCTTGAGCTCTCGCACGGTTCCATCCACATCGTCGAGCACCCAGGTCGCGGCGGTCGCCTGGTTCGTTCCGGCGAATTTCGACTCATAGATGAAGACGCTCGAGCCTCCGCTCTTGAACACCAGAGCTCCAGGCTGCCCACCCTCGCCCTTTTTCAGTCCCAGCGTGCCTTCGTAGAACTTTTGAGCCGCCGCCATATCCTTGACGGCGATCGTCACCTTCGGATCTTTGTCTCCCAACATATCGGCCTCCTTTCCACCGCTCCAGAGGCTGCAAACACAATGCCCGCCCGCGCAGTGGGTCATCGCGCTCGCGACGCATTAGCGCTACTCCTCCGGCTGACCGGACGCGACCGTCTCCTCGGCCGTCCGCGCCTTCCGTTCGTCCTCCAACTCGCGGTCGACGTGGTCCTTCTTCGTCATCTTCCGTGGCTTGAATCCGTAGCGAATCAGCTCGGTCGAATCGAAGCCATACTTCCCCCGCAGGCTCGCGCCGATGCGTCCCCGGACATGGTCCGCGCGCTTCGCGAGCGCCCGCAGGCGCGCCGTGATCATCCGCGCCTGCGCCATATGATGCCGCTGCTGCGCCGTCAAGCCGGTAACCTCCTGCGCCATGGTGCGCAGCTCCTCGAGCGACTCCCGCAGCTCCGGCATCTCGACGGCCAGCACCTGCCCCTGCTCATTCAACTGCGACCACCGGAGGCCCCGATCGGCCAGCGACTTCCGCGACGTCGGCATCAGCCAGTCTCCCTTCGAGAATGAACGCGTCAGGAGTCAATCTATCAGGGGGAGCAACGCAACACGAAGAGCGGGCACGGAGGCTGGGAGCGCAGAGGCTGAGACTGGGGATCTCAGGGATCGAGACATGGAGCGCAGCGGCTGAGACTCCATGCTTCAGGCGCTGAGACTCAGAGCGCGGAAGGCTAGGCTCAGTGTCTCAAGTGCCGGGGGTGGGAGAGCGAACGCCGGGACTCAGAAGCTCAACCCTCCAGACTCGCACCGCAGGCGCCGAGGCTCGGAGACTCAGGTACTGAGGCTCCGAGCGCAGGCTCTCAGGCTCAGAAGCTCGGCCGTGGAGAGGGTGTGATGCCATTGGGCTCGGAGCCCATCGTCACGTCGCACGGCACAGCCGATCCGAGCCTTCTCGGGCAATGATTATACGTCGCTTTCGGTGGGACCGCTGCCATCCTGGCGGCTAAGTTGACGACCGCGGACCGGTGATGTAACTTCGTGGCGTTACTCGATGAGGTAAGCATATGGCCACGACAATGCATCGCCTTCAAATCTCCTTGCCGGAATCGCAGGCCGAGTTTCTCGCCGGGCAGGCACGCAGTCACGGTGTGAGCATGGCCGAAGTGGTTCGGCAGTTGATTCAGCGGGAGGTCGAAACGACGCGCGAAAAGAGGGGAGCTGCGTCTCTGTGGGAGATTGCGGGCATCGCCGAGGATCACGGCCCCCTGATCAATGGTGTACCGGTCAGCGAGGCCCCAGAGCTCTACCTGATCGGTCAGCGGAGCCGCGAGTAGGCTGGTTGCGAGACCGCCGATGGGGCCGCCACGGATCCTGATCGACACTGGGGCGATCTTCGCTTTCGTCACGCGAACCGACACCCATCATGAAGCCGCGAAGCGCTTCGTCCGGGAGTGGTTGGATCAGGAAGGGGTCTTCGTCCTGCTCGACGTCGTGTTCGCGGAGACCATGACCCTTCTGAAGGCGCGGCTGGGCCCGGAATTTGCGACCCGAATCGGCCGAGAGCTCCGGCAGAATACAGCCTATGCGTGGCTGCCGGTCGGCGACGACGGAGAGCGCGACACATGGACCGTCTTCCAGCGCTTCACTGACAAAGAGTGGTCCTATACAGACTGTGCAATTCTGGCTTTGGCCCGTCGCGAGAAGATTTCCGCCGTATTCGCCTTCGATCGCCACTTCCTGCAAATGCCGGGGATCGAGCGGCTTCCGCACAAGAAATGACCGTCCAGGTTCGGCCGCGCTAATCCTGCGCCGGAAGAACGGGCGGCCCACCGCTTGGCGAGACTCGGAGCCCAGGAAGAAGAACCTGCTGAAAGAATCGACATTCGGTAGTGAGCCGACGCGGCCATCTCACTCTAAACATAAGCCTTCGACCTCGTGTCTGTCCTGTTTTCAGGCTTCGGAGAGGAGCACGAAATGAGGCTCTCGGTCATCCTTCTGGCGCTCATCGCAAGCAGCCTCCTGCCGGCCTCGGCCCAGGGTGAGGTTCCCCCATCTGACCGCGTCGCCGAAAACCAAGCGCTCGTCCAGAGACTCGTGCTCGATCGTGCTGCCGCCGTGGCCTCTATACAGCGCATCGCCGACGAGAGAGAAGAACAGCTCTTCGCCGAGCTCGCTACGAAGGACCGGCGCTTGCGCGCCGAGCAGAGCACCCGCAAGGCGGCACAGGCCGAGCTCGCGGTGGTCACGGCGGAGCGCCAACATCTGGTGGACGAAATCGCCGCCCGGAACCGCCGGTTCGCCGCGGAGATCGAAGAGTACCGCCGGCAGGTGGCCTCGATCGCCGACTCCCCAGACCCGCGCAAGAGAGACGCCTTGAAACTTTACGCCGAGGGGCATCGCGCCGAAGGCTATGACGACCTCGTCGGGATACAAGAAGCCGAGACAAAAGCGGTCGCCGCCGGCTGGCGTGAGATTGCCGCGCTCGCCCAAGACCGAAAGGACAGGGGGGAAATAGGAACTGCCGAGGCGATCAGGCCTTACGAGAAGGCGCAAGCCATGGACGCCGACTACTTCTGGGGCTGGGTCGCGTTAGTTCCGCTTTACGAGGAAGCCGGCCGCTCGCCGGATGCACGCCGCGCGGCGGAGCAGGCGCTGGCATACGCGCAGAGCGAGCGGGAGCGAGCCGTTGCGGAGTCCGAACTCGGGGACGTACTTGTTGAAGCGGGTGATTTGGCGAGCGCCCGCGATCGATTTGAGGAAACCTTCAGGATTCTTAAACGCCTGGCCGAAACGGCCCCGAGTAGTGCGGACGCACAGCGAGATCTCAGCGTTAGCCTAGAGAGACTGGGGATCATACTGGTTACGGCGGGAGATCTGGACGGCGCGCGCGAACGCTTCAAACAATGTATCAAAATTCGCGAGCAGTTGGCAAAAGCCGATCCGACCAATGCAGACGCGCTACGAGGCCTCAGCATCGGCCTCAACAAGCTGGGGACCGTGCTAGTTGCAGCGGGGAATCTGGCTGATGCGCGCGAGGCGTTCGAGCAGAGCCTGCAGATTCGCGAACAATTGGCAAAAGCTAATCCGACCAGCGCGAGCGCACAGCGAGACCTCGGCGTTGGCCTCATCGCGTTGGGAGACGTGCTCGTCGCAGCCGGCGATCTAGCCGGAGCACGTAAACGATTCGACCAAGACCTCAAGATTTCTGAGCAGTTGGCGAAAATCAATCCGACCAGTGCGGATGCACAGCGAGATCTCTTCCTCAGTCTCACCAAACTGGGGGACCTACTGGTCGCAGCGGGCGACCTGGCGGGAGCGCGCGAACGATTCGGCCAAGGCCTCAAGATCGCCGAGCAGTTAGCGAAAACCAACCCGGCCAGCGCGGATGCACAGCGAGACTTCAGCGCCAGCTTAGAGCGACTGGGGGCTATGCAAGTCGCAGCGGGCGATCTGGATGGCGCGCGCAAACTTTTCGAGCAGGCACTCAAGATTGCTGAGAATCTTGCGAGAGCCAACCCGACCAGTGCGGTCGCACAGCACAATCTCGCCTTCTTCCTCAACAAGCTGGGCGACCTGTTGGTCGCAATGGGCGATCTGGCCGGCGCGCGAGAACATTTCGAGCAAAGCCTCAAGATTCGCGAGTGGCTGGCGAAAGGTGACTCGACCAGCGCGGACGCTCAGCGAGAGCTCAGCATCAGCCTCAAGAGGCTGGCGGAAGTGTTGCTCAAAACTGGCGAGTTGGTTGATGCGCGAAAACGGCTCGAACAAGATCTCAGGATTTGCGAGCAGTTGGCGAAAGCCAACCCAACCAGTGCAGACGCACAGCGCGACCTCAGCGTCAGCCTCATTGAGCTGGGAGACGTTCTTGTCACAGCGGGCGATTGGGACGATGCGCGAGAACGTTTTGAGCAAAGCCTCAAGGTTCGCGAGCAGTTGGCGAAAGCCAACCCGACCAGTACGGACGCACAGCGCGACCTCAGCGTCAGCCTCAGTAGGCTAGGAGCCGTTCTGGTTGCAGCACGCGATTGGGCCGGCGCGCGAGAATGTTTTGAGCAAAGTCTCAAGATTCGCGAGCAGTTGGTGGAAGCCAATCCAACCAGTGTCGAAGATCAGCGAGCTTTGAGTCTCAACCATTTCGAACTCAGCGTTCTGCCGAAGGGGAGAGCCATCGTCCCGAGGCCTTGAAACTCTCTTGATGAGCTACGCAAGTAGGCTACCGCCGCGGAAAAGCCCAAGCCATGACCGACGTCTTCATCTCCTACAAACGCGAGAATGAGGCCCGCGTCCTTCTCATCATCGAGGGCTTGCGGAGCGCGGGGCTCTCCGTCTGGCGGGATCTCGACACTCCCATAGGGCAGGTCTGGAGGCAAGCTACAAGTGAGCAGTTGGAAAATGCCAAGTGCGTGATCGTCGTCTGGAGCGAGATGTCGGTCGGTCCGGCGGGAGAGTTCGTTCATGACGAGGCCAAGCGAGGGAAAGCTCGGGGTGTTCTCATTCCCGTACGGATCGATCGCATTACAGAGCCGCTCGGCTTCGGAGAGCTCCAATCGCTCGATCTGGTAGATTGGAGCGGGGACGTCGGCGATCTGCGCTTCCAGAACCTGGTCGCCGCGGTCAAAGCGGTCGTCGCCGGCAAACCGCGGCCGCGGCCGATGACTCCAAGCCGGCGGGCCCGCCTCCTAGCCTATGTTTGACGGTTTTTCCCGGATCCGGCGGCCTCCGAGGGCGTAACCTCTTGAAAATACGTGCGAGGGGTGGCCCGGCCGATTCGGATGTAGTGACAAATCGTTCCCTCGCCCCCTCTTATTACCCCTTGACGGGACCGGCAGGAGGAGATAAATTGCGTCGTGACAGACATCGACCATGTACCTCCGCATCGTCAAGACCCCTGGCCCCGGCGACACCGTCTACGAGTACATCCGTCTCGTCGAGGCCTATCGCGAAGATGGAAAGAACAAACAACGCGTCGTCGCCAATCTGGGACGCAAAGACCTCTTGGCCCCTCACGCCGAGGCCCTCCTGCGCCTGCTCACCGGCTCGCCCGCTCCCCCTGGCTATGTCCCCGAAAAAGCGGTCCGACCGCTGCGGGTGTGGCGCTGGGGGGTGATGCTCACCGCCCGAACCCTGTGGCAAGAGCTCGGCCTGGACACCATCCTCGACCGCCTGGAGGGTCCTCAAAAGACCTTTGCTGCGACCCTTGCCGATCGTGCTCTGGTTCTGGTGGCGCATCGGCTTGCCACCCCCGGCAGCGAGCACGGTCTGGCCCGCTTCCTGGAAACCGACTACGTCTGCGATCGGCAGGGACGGCAATGGAAGCCCTGCTGGCGCGACGACGGCAAGCGATTGGCCAGCCGCTCGCCGCGAGTCCGCGTCGAGAGCCGGCAACTCCAGCAGTGGTACCGCACCCTGGATCAACTGGTCAAGCACAAAGAGCAAGTCGAGACCGAGCTGTACTGCCGCTTGCGCGACCTGTTCAGCCTTCAGGTCGATCTGGCTTTCTACGATTTGACGTCCACTTATTTCACGGGTCACGGGCCGGAGCTCGCAGCTCACGGACATA
>Ga0307508_10004918_pt1 | contig 12860 bp, 10 predicted proteins | sample 9_EM_MG_FD_203089 | JGI IMG/M metagenome (GOLD analysis project Ga0307508, IMG submission 203089) | Populus trichocarpa ectomycorrhiza microbial communities from riparian zone in the Pacific Northwest, United States - 9_EM | ecosystem: Host-associated > Plants > Roots > Unclassified | place... | reverse complement strand
CTGGCAGGGACACCGGGTGGGGTCGGTCCGGGCATCGGGGCCGGGGCCGGCATCGGAGTCGGCATCGGCGGAGCGGGCGGCTGCATGGGCGCCGGCGCGGGCATCGGCGCCTGGGCCGGGACGCCGACCGGCTGCGGATACGCCTGAGCCGCCGCAGGCATCGGCATCCCGGTGCCCATGGACTGCGCGGTCTGCGCGACGGCCGGCATCGGCATGCCGACGACGGCGGCGGGGGCAGGGGCGGCTGCGAGCCCCGGGTAGCCGCCGCCACCGACGGCCTGGGCGGCCAGGTTCTGCATGCCGGCCCCGTTGGTGGCGCCGACCAGTCGGTCCACGGCCGCCGTACCCGAGCTGTAGCTGGTCCCTGTGCCCAGCTCGGGTACGGCGGCTCCCCTCCTGGTCCCGTAGAGCACCTGTTCCAGGCCGGACACCAGGCGACGCACGTCCACCTGGGGGCGCACCACGAGCCTCAGGAAGCGGCTGGACGAACCGATCTTGTTGCCGCACTCGCGGACCAGGATGCGGTGCTCGGTGAGCATCCGGTCCCGGACCACGGTGCCTTCGGCGCCCACGGGGAGGCGTACGAAGAGGAAATTGCCCTGCGACGGGTAGACCGTCAGGCCGGGGAGTGCGGAGAGCTGGCTGGCCATGTCCAGGCGGTCGCGGCGCACCTGGTGGAGGCTCTGCGCGTACTCGGCGCCGTGCTCCTTCAGCATGAACACCACGTACTCGGCGAAGGAGTTGAGGTTCCACTTGGGGAGCATGGAGCGGATCCGGCCGGCGAGGGCGGGGTTGGCGACCAGATAGCCGAAACGTATGCCGTGCAGACCGAAGTTCTTGCCGAGGCTGCGCAGCACGATGACGTTCGGGCGGATCATCGCCTCCTGAACGACGCTCGGCTCGGCCTCGGCGTCCGCGAACTCCAGGAACGACTCGTCGATGACGATCAGGTCCAGGTCGGCCATCGCGTCCATGAACTGCACCAGCGCATGCTTGTGCAGGAAGCCGCCGTCGGGGTTGTTCGGGTTGCAGATGACGGCGACCCGGGTGCCGCGGGCCCGGATGAACTCGGCGTACTGGGCGAGGTCCAGGGCGAAGCCGTTGGACTCCTGCAGCGGGAACATGTCGACCCGCTTGCCGGTCTCCATGGGCTGGTCGGTCCAGCGGCCGAAGGTGGGGACGGGGATGGCGAGGGACTCACGGACCATCAGGTGGTCGATCCAGGTGATCAGCTCGGTCGAGCCGTTGCCCATCGCCACGCACTGCGGCGGGAGTTGGAGGAGATTGCACAGTTCGGACGTGATCGTGTCGGCGCTGCTCGGGTAGTACGTGACGATGTCGCGCAGACGGGCCGACATGGTGTCGAACATCGCCGGCGTCGGAAAGTACGGATTGCAGGGAATGCAGAAGTCCACGGGGCCGGTACCGTCGCCGCCCTCCCGAGTCAACGCCGCCATCGACGGGCTGTGAGCCGCAGTACTGCGGAACAGCGAGGTGACGTTGTCGGCCATGGAACCTCCGTATGGGGCGGGCCCGGTGGGGCGACCGGGTCCGTCGTCTTTGGGTGGCCCGCGCGGGGGAGCACGGGCCACCTCTAGATACGGATGCCTGTGTGGCGCTGTTCAACCGCTGTGGATTCGGTGGAAAGTTGTGAAGCTTCTGTGAATCCCGGCTACGCGGAGAACGTGTGGACCGTGCTGGTCCGGTACGTCTGCCCAGGTCGCAGCACCGTGGACGGGAAGTTCGCTTGGTTCGGAGAGTCCGGGAAGTGCTGTGTCTCCAGGCAGAGCGCATCGCCCTGGCGGTAGGTGCGGCCGCCGGTGCCGGTGAGGGTGCCGTCGAGGAAGTTGCCGGAGTAGAACTGCAGGCCCGGCTGGTCGGTGGCGATCTTCAGAGTGCGGCCGGAGCCCGGTTCGCGCAGGGTCGCGACATGCTCGGGCTTGGCGGTGATGCCCTTGTCCAGGGCCCAGTTGTGGTCGTAGCCCTTCGCCTGCACCTGCTGGACGTGGCCGTCACGGATGTCGCGGCCGATCGGCTTCGTCTTGCGGAAGTCGAAGGGTGTGCCGTGGACCGTCGCCAGTTCGCCCGTGGGGATCAGACCCGAGTCGGTGGGCGTGTAGCGGCCGGCGGCGATCGTGAGCTCGTGGTCCTCGATCGTGCCGCTGCCCTCGCCGGCCAGGTTCCAGTAGACGTGGCTGGTGAGGTTGACGACGGTGGCCTTGTCGGTGGTGGCCTCGTAGTCGATGTGCCAGTCGCCGTGCTTGGTGAGGGTGTACGTCACCTTCGCCTTGAGGGTGCCGGGGTAGCCCATCTCGCCGTCGATGCTGGTGTAGTGCAGGACCAGGCCGACGTCGGAGCCCTTGGTGAACGGCTCGACGTCCCAGATGTGCTTGTCGAAGCCCTGGGTGCCGCCGTGCAGGCTGTTCACACCGTCGTTCACGGACAGCTGGTAGCTCTTGCCGTCCAGGGTGAACCGGCCCTTGGCTATGCGGTTGCCGTAACGGCCGATCAGGGCGCCGAAGTACGGGGTCTTCGCGACGTAGTCCTCGATGTTGTCGAAGCCCAGGGAGACATTGCTGTACCGGCCGTGCCGGTCCGGGATCTCCAGACCCTGGACCACGCCGCCCCAGGACAGGACCTTCAGCCGCGTGCCGCCGTTCTCCAGCGACCAGCGGTACACCTTCGTGCCGTCGGCGAGCTTGCCGAAGAGTTCCTTCACCGGCTTCCTGCCTCCCGAGGCGGCCTGTGCGGTGCCCGTGCCGAGGGTGGTGGCGGCGATGCCCGCCGCCGCGGCTCCTGCGATGACCGTGCGTCTGTTCAGTTCCATGTAGCGGCTCCAAGAAGTGAGTTGGAAGGCGCCCGCTGGGCCCCGCGCCCCAAAGGGGCGCGGGGAACTGCGCGACCAGCCACGCACGGCCCGCAGTTCCATCCGGCCTTTGAGCGGAGCGTTTGCGCTGACTTACGAACCGGACTTGCGCTTGTTCCACACGTCGAAGCCGACCGCGGCCAGCAGGGCCAGGCCCTTGATGACCTGCTGCCAGTCGGTGCCGACGCTGAGGAGGTTCATGCCGTTGTTCAGCACACCGAGGACGAGACCACCGATGATCGCACCGAGGACGGTACCCACGCCGCCGCTCATGGATGCGCCACCGATGAACGACGAGGCGATTGCCTCGAGTTCGAAGTTGAGGCCCGCCTTCGGCGAGGCCGCGTTCAGACGGGCGGCGACCACCAGACCCGCCAGGGCCGCGAGCACGCCCATGTTCAGGAAGACCAGGAAGGTGACCTTCTTGTCCTTGACGCCGGACAGCTTGGCCGCCGGCAGGTTGCCGCCGATCGCGTAGATGTGGCGGCCGAAGACCGCGTTGCGCATGACGTAGCCGTAACCGACCACCAGCACACCGAGGACGATCAGGATGATCGGCGCGCCCTGGTAGCTGGCGAGCAGCATCGTGACGGCGAGGATCGCCGCGGCGATGGCGACGAGCTTCAGCAGGAAGGCGTTGCGCGGCAGCACGTCCAGCGAGAACTCCTGCTCGCGCCTGCGCTCGCGGACCTCCTGGTAGATCACGAAGGCCAGCAGGACGAAGCCCAGCAGCAGCGTGAGGTTGTGGTAGTTGGTGTTCGGGCCGACCTCCGGCAGGAAGCCGTTGCCGAGCTTCTGCAGACCGTCCGGGAACGGGCCGAGGGTCTGGCCCTGCAGGAAGATCTCCGTCAGACCGCGGAAGAGCAGCATGCCGGCCAGGGTCACGATGAACGACGGTATGCCCAGATACGCGATCAGGAACCCCTGCATCGAGCCCGCGACCGCGCCCACCAGCAGGGACAGCACCAGGGCGACCGGCCACGCCACACCGTGCTGCACCGTCAGCACGGCCGCGAACGCGCCGATGAACGCCGTCAGCGAGCCCACCGACAGGTCGATGTGCCCCGCGATGATCACCAGCATCATGCCGATAGCCAGGATCAGGATGTAGCTGTTCTGCAGCACCAGGTTGGAGACGTTGCGCGGCAGCAGCAGGTCGCCACCGGTCCACACCTGGAACAGGATCACGATCAGACCGAGCGCGATCAGCATGCCGTACTGCCGCATGTTGCGACGCAGGCCGCCCAGCATCAGCTGCAGCAGATTGCCGCCGGAGGCCGACCCCCCGCCCTTGCCGGGCGGCGCCGAGGCCGGGACCTTGTCCGTCACATCCGTGCTCATCGGGTTACCTCTTTGTCCTTCGTCATCTGGCGCATCAGCACTTCCTGCGTGGCCTCGGCCCGCGGGACCTCGCCCGTGAGCCGCCCGGCGGCCATGGTGTAGATGCGGTCGCACATGCCGAGCAGCTCCGGCAGCTCGGAGGAGATGAAGACGACCGCCTTGCCCTCGGCGGCCAGCTGGTCGATGACCGTGTAGATCTCGTACTTGGCGCCCACGTCGATGCCGCGCGTGGGCTCGTCCAGGATCAGCACCTCGGGACCCGCGAAGATCCACTTGCTGAGGACGACCTTCTGCTGGTTGCCGCCGGACAGCTTGCCCACCGGCTCGAAGACGGTCGGCGCCTTGATGTTCATCGACTTGCGGAAGCGCTCGGCGACCTTCCGCTCCTCGTGCTCGTCGACCACGCCCCGCTTGGAGACCTTGTTCAGCGCGGTCAGCGAGATATTGCGGTTGATGGTGTCGATGAGGTTGAGGCCGTAGTGCTTGCGGTCCTCGGTGACGTACGCGATGCCGTGCCGGACCGCCTCGGCGACGGTCTTCGTGCGGATCTCCTCGCCGTCCTTGAGGACCGTGCCCCCGGCGTGCCGGCCGTAGGTACGCCCGAAGACGCTCATCGCGAGCTCGGTGCGGCCGGCACCCATCAGGCCCGCGATGCCGACGATCTCCCCGCGCCGCACATTGATCGACACATCGTCGACCACCTTGCGCTGCTGGTCGATCGGGTGGTGCACCGTCCAGTTGCGGATCTCGAGCGCCGGAGCCGCGTCCACCTCGCCCTCGTACGGCGTGCGTTCGGGGAAGCGGTGGTCGAGGTCGCGGCCGACCATGCCGGAGATGATCCGGTCCTCGGTGGTCTCCTTCGCCTTCACGTCGAGGGTCTCGATGGACCGCCCGTCGCGCAGGATCGTCACCGAGTCGGCGACCCGCCGGATCTCGTTCAGCTTGTGCGAGATGATGATCGAGGTGATGCCCTGCTTCTTCAACTCCAGGATGAGATCGAGGAGTTTGCCGCTGTCCTCGTCGTTCAGCGCCGCGGTCGGCTCATCGAGGATCAGCAGCTTCACCTTCTTGGACAGCGCCTTGGCGATCTCCACCAGCTGCTGCTTGCCCACGCCGATGTCGGCGATCCGGGTCTCCGGGTGGTCGGTCAGACCCACCCGGCGCAGCAGCTCGGTGGCGTGCCTCAGCGTCTCGTTCCAGTTGATGAGCCCACGGCGCGCGTGCTCGTTGCCGAGGAAGATGTTCTCGGCGATGGACAGGAACGGCACCAGGGCCAGCTCCTGATGGATGATCACGATGCCGTGGTGCTCGCTCGCCCGGATGTCCTTGAACGAGCAGATCTCTCCTTCGAAGAGGACGTCGCCCTCGTAGGTGCCGTGCGGATGGACGCCGGAGAGCACCTTCATCAAGGTGGACTTTCCGGCGCCGTTCTCACCGCAGATGGCATGGACCTCGCCCTGACGGACAGTCAGCGTGACGTCCGACAGCGCTTTGACGCCGGGAAAGGTCTTGATGATCGAGCGCATTTCCAGGACGGGTCCCGCCATGGTCGTGCCCCTTCAGTCCGTAGGAATGACCGGCCGGTCGGCCGGATGGCGGGACTACTTGAGCTCGCTGGCCTTGTAGTAGCCGGTGTCGACCAGTTCCTTGGAGTAGTTGGTCTTGTCGACGCTCACCGGCTGCAGCAGGTAGGCGGGCACGACCTTGGTGCCGTTGTCGTACGTCTTGCTGTCGTTGACCTGGGGCTTCTTGCCGTTGAGAACGTCGTCGACCATGGTCGAGGCGACGTCGGCGAGCTTGCGGGTGTCCTTGTAGACGGTCTGCGTCTGCTGGCCCGCGATGATCGACTTCACCGAGGCGAGCTCGGCGTCCTGGCCGGTGATGACCGGCAGCGGCTTGCTGGAGGAGCCGTAGCCGTCCGACTTCAGCGCGGCCAGGATGCCGATCGAGATGCCGTCGTACGGCGACAGGACCGCGTTGACCTTGTCGCTCTTGTACGTCGAGGTGAGGATGTCCTCCATGCGCTTCTGCGCGGTGGCACCGTCCCAGCGCAGCGTGGTGACCTGGGTGAGCTTGGTCTGGCCGGACTTGACGACGAGCTTCTTCTTGTCGATGTACGGCTGCAGCACGCTCATCGCGCCGTTGAAGAAGTACTTGGTGTTGTTGTCGTCGTTGGAGCCGGCGAACAGCTCGAGGTTGAAGGGGCCCTTGCCGTCCTTGAGGCCCAGCTTGTCGACGATGTAACTGGCCTGCAGCTCACCGACCTTGGTGTTGTCGAAGGACGCGTAGTAGTCGACGTTCTTCGTCCCCAGGATCAGGCGGTCGTAGGCGATCACCGGGATCTTGGCGTCGGCGGCCTGCTGCAGCACGTTGTTCAGCGACTTGTTGTCGATCGCCGCGACGATCAGGCCCTTGACGCCCTGCGTGATCAGGTTCTCGATCTGCGAGACCTGCTGGTCGGGGTCGTCCTCGCCGTAGACCAGCTTGGTCTTGTAGCCCTTGGACTGCAGGTTCTTGACGACGTTCTTGCCGTCGGCGATCCAGCGCTCGGAGGACTTGGTGGGCATCGCGATACCGATGGTGCCGCCCTTCGCACTGTCCGAGCTCTCCTTGCTGCCGCCTTCACCGCTCTGCCCGCAGGCGGACAGGGTGAGGGCGAGAGAGGCGGCTCCGGCTATGAGCGTGACGGCGCTTCTACGAGTGCGCATGGTGATCGTCCCTATTCTTCTCTTCGTTGAGATGTTTGACGAGGTCGGTTGAAGCGCCCTGAAGGGGCGCGGGGAACTGCGCGACCAGCCACAACCGGCCCGCAGTCCCCATCGGTCATCCAGCGGCACCTTCGGCGGGGAACCGGTTCAGGACCCCCGGCAGCCGAGACCCGAGCGGCGCCATGTCACCGTCCGCCCCGTGCCGGGCAAGCAGGTCGAGCGCGAGCCGCCCCCGCCGCACCCGCTCCCGGGCGGTGTCCAGGGTCACGTCCCGCAGGTGGGTGCCCCACGGGTAGATACCGGGAGCCCTGGACAGACCGAACTTCAGGTAGAGCGGTGCGCCCCGCCGGATCAGCTCGGCGACCTCGTACATCCGGATGTAGCCGCCGAGGTCGTCGGGGGCCTCGATGTACATGTCCATGGGGGCGGCGGAGACCCGCCGGATCTCGGTGAGGTGATCGAGTGTCAGATCGCTGGGCACGTTGAGGGAGTCGGCGCCCAGGTGCTCGAAGACCGCGAACGAGGCGGGGTTGACCGGCCCGATGAGCGCGGACACCTTCAGCGTGGTGTCGGGCGGGATGATCCCGGCGGTGCGCGCCCGGTGCAGCGTCCACAGCACGCCCTCGTCGGCGACGAGCAGGCACTTGACGCCCAACTCCGTTGCCCGGACGGCGTCTTCGACGCATCCGGCGACGGCGTCGTGGCCGCGTGCGCGCAGTCCGGCCCCCCGCGAGTCGGAGCGCACGGAGCCGCCGATGTCCCATGTGCCGCGCGGACCCGTGAACAGGCAGAGCTCGATGTCGCGTGCGGCCGTGGCCTCGACCATCTCGGTGATCTCGGCGTCGGTCAGCATCCACACGCCGCTGCCCTGGCTGATCCGGTGGATCGGCACGTCCAGGCGCGAGGACTCCTTGAGAATGACGGCCAGCGCTTCGGGACCCTCGCACGAGGGGATCTCGGTGCGCCAGCGGCCGCCGCCGGGGAAGGTGTGCGGCGAGGCGTCGGCGGGGTCGAGGGCGGGCGCACCCAGTCCGAGCGCGGTGAGTACCTGCTCACCGGGTCGGCGGGCCGCCGTAACGGAGGCGTCGGTCGTCACAAGCTGTCCTTCGTGTTCGATATTTCGGACAAGGTTCGCGGCTCAAGTCGTGCGGGCTTGGGTGTACGCCGGTACGGGGGCCGTCAGGTCGCCCCCGTACCGGCGTACGTCTAGGGGCGGAGCAGCACCTTGCCCACCTTCGGATCACCGGACCCGACCAGCTCGATGGCCTGCGGGAACTCGGCCAGCGGCAGCTCGTGCGTGACGAGCGGCAGCGGATTCAGCAGACCGGCCCCGAACACCCGCACCGTGTGCGCCCAGGCGTCCGGCGGCGCCCCGAAGACGGTGTGCACCTCCAGCTGCCGTACGACCAGGTCGGTCGGGTCGAGCCCCTCGGCGCCCGGCGCCGGGATGCCCGTCAGGACCAGGCGCCCGCCACGCCTGAGCAGGGAGGCGGCGGTGCGCGCGGCGGACGCGGATCCGGCGGTCTCGATGACCACGTCGAAGTCGTCGGGGAGTTCCTGGTTCTTCGTGCGGAAGCCGGTGGCGCCGAAAGTTCTCGAAAGCTCCGCCCGGTCGGGCCGCGTACCCACGACCAGCAGCTCGGCCGGGGAGCCCGCCTTCAGAAACTGAACGGCGAACATGCCGAGCGTCCCGGTGCCGACGACCGCGACCCGCTCGCCGGGCCGGGCGTTCGCCTTGATCGCGGCGGCCGCGATACAGGCGGCGGGCTCCAGCAGAGCGGCCGCCGTCAGGTCGGCCTCGTCCGGGAGGACATGCAGGAGCCGAGCCGGGAGGGTCAGCGTGGCGGCCATCGCCCCCGGCTGGGTGAACCCGGTCTCCTCGTACCCGGCGGTGCACAGCGTGGTCTCGCCCGCGTGGCAGCGGTCGCACACCTGGCAGTTGCGGAACCCTTCCCCAACCACCTTGCGGCCTACGAGAGTTGAAGGCGCCCCGGCACCCACGGCCTGGACCGTCCCGGACCACTCGTGGCCGGGCGTGAGCGGATAACGGACGTATCCCTCCGGCCGGTTGCCCTGGTACACCTCGCGGTCGCTGCCGCAGATGCCCACCGCGTGGACCCGGACCAGCGCCTCGCCGGCCGCCGGCTGCCGGGGCTCGTGCGAGGTCAGCCGGTGCTCGCCCGGCGCCTCGATGACGACCGCGCTGCTCACTTCTCGGCGCCCTTCGGCTTGCGCTGCTCCCAGCCCTCGGCCCACAGGTCGAACCGGGCCTGCTGCTGCGGGAACTCGGCGGCCGCGTCGGTGTCCAGCTCGACGCCGAGACCGGGTGCGTCGGAGAGATGGAAGCAGCCGTCCTCCGGATTCACCTGCGGCGCCCCCTTGACGACCTTCTTGATCTCCGCGTCGGCGAAGTCGTTGAAGTGTTCGAGGATCTTGAAGTTGGGGGAGGTGAAGCCGACCTGCAGCGAGGCGGCGGTCAGCACGGGCCCGCCGACGTTGTGCGGGGCCACCAGCACGTAGTGGGCCTCGGCGGTCGCGGCCAGCTTCCTGGTCTCCCAGATTCCACCGATATGGCCGACGTCCGGCTGGATGATGTCGACGGCCTGGCTCTCGAACAGCTCGCGGAACTCGATGCGATCGTGGATGCGCTCACCGGTGGCGACCGGGATGTCGACCTTGGCGGCGACCTTCTCCAGCGCCTTCAGGTTCTCCGGCGGTACGGGCTCCTCCAGCCAGGCGGGCTTGAAGGGCGCGAGCTCGCGCGCGAGCCGTACGGCGGTCGAGGGCGAGAAGCGGCCGTGCATCTCCAGCATCAGCTCGGAGTCCGGTCCGATGGCGTCCCGCACGGCCTCGATGAGGGAGACGGCGTACAGCGTCTGCTGATGATCGAGCTCGAAGTGCCCGGTCCCGAAGGGATCGATCTTCAGCGCCTTGTACCCGCGCTCCATGACCCCCTGCGCGGCCTTGTGATACGCCTCGGGCGTCCGCTCCGTCGTGTACCAGCCGTTGGCGTAGGCCTTGACCTTGTCGGTCACCCTGCCGCCCAGCAGCTGCCAGACGGGCACCCCGAGGGCCTTGCCCTTGATGTCCCAGCAGGCCATCTCGATCACCGCGATACCGGACATCACGATCTCACCGGCACGGCCGTAGTCGCCGTACTTCATACGCCGTACGAGGTCTTCCACGGCGAACGGATCGGAGCCCAGAATGTGGTTGGCCTCGGCCTCCCGCAGATAGCCGATCAGCGCGTCGGTGTGGCCCAGCATCCGGGTCTCGCCGACTCCGGTGATCCCTTCGTCGGTGTGCACCTGGACGTACGTCAGGTTGCGCCACGGCGTCCCGACCACGTGCGTGCTGATTCCGGTGATGCGCACGGCAGTTGCCCCTTGCTGCGTCGTCTGCTTGCGTCGGCTCGATCGAGCGTGTTCGAAATTTCGTCACACGTTCGAAATGCTGGCGTGACAGTAAGGACGGGGCGGCAGGAGTGTCAATGGGTCGAACACATAACGGTTTCGACACTGCTTTCGACGTGCTTTTCGGTGACGGTTTCGGCGTGATCGAGCGAGATGCCCGGCAGGCTCTTTCGGTATGTCCCCAACTCGCCACGCCGGAACGGGTGGTTCCCTACACAACTTTCACAGCTGTGACTATGAACGTTACCTGTGAGGAACTTACTCTTCCCGCGTCATGGACTACTGCTACCCGTGCCGACGGCACCTCAACGGCGCCCTCGCCTGCCCGGGGTGCGGCGCGCCGGTCGAAGAACTCCGCGCGTACGCGGAGCCGAGTGGTGTGCGTACGCATGCGGGTGAGCACGGGGGCGGAGCATACGAGGGCCACGAGGCCCCGTACGGGGACGAAGAGAGCTCCTACGACGGCGAGCACGAGGAAGACGACACCGACGCCGCAGAGGGCGCCGAGGACTCCGACGAGCCGGTAGGACGGGCAGCGCGGCGTGCACAGAACCGTGGCCGCGGACGCGGGCGTGGCGACCGCGCCGCCGGCCCCTCGGCCTCCGCGAGCCGCCGTGACCGCAAAGCCGCGGCACACCGCAGGCGCCGCCGCCGGGTACTGCTGATCACCGCGGCCGCCGTGCTCGCGGCCGGCGGCCTCAGTCTCGCGGAGCTGGGTATGGACGCCCCCTTCTCCAGCTCCAAGCCGGCCGTCGCCGGGGACGACTCGGCGGACGGCGCGGCCTCGGCGGAGGCCGGCGGCACGGCGAAGCCGGTCGGCGACAGGGCGACGGCCTCCGTGACCGGGGCCCCGTCGGCCTCCCCTTCCCCCTCCGCCTCGAAGGGCAAGAAGGAGAAGGACGACAAGGACAAGCCCTCCAAGGACACCCAGTCGTCGACGGCGGGCACAAACCCGGGCACAACAACGGCCCCCACCCACACCACCCCGGCCTCAACCCCCACCCCGACCTCGAACCCGACAACCTCCGACCCGACCCCGAACCCGTCACCGTCGGAAACGTGCAACCGGTTCCTTTGGTGGTGCACCTGAGGGGCCGGGTGCATCTCGCTGCCGGTTCCGCATCCTTTAGCCCGTCCGGCGTTTGAGGACGAGGCCGTTCAGGCCGAAGCGGGGGCCTGGGGGCGGCAGCCCCCAGCAACGCCCACATCGACGCACGGTGCCGACAAAACGCCGGGTGCCCGCCCCCTGCTCATGCGACCAGCATCCGCCGCAGCAAATCCCGCAAAGACAACCGCTCCTCATCCGACAGCCCGGCAAGCGGCTCCCGCGCGAAGCGCAACCCGTCCCGCAGCTCCCGCGCCACCCGCAACCCCTCATCCGTCGCCGCGGCCAGCTTCACTCGCCGGTCGGCCGGGTCGGGACGCCGCTCGACCAGCCCCCGCGACTCCAGCCGGTCCACGATCCCGGTGACATTCGACGGCTCGCACTTCAGCTTCTGCGCCAGCTTCCGCATCGGCAGCGGCTCCAGCGACAGCAGACTCAGCAGCCGCGCCTGCGCCCCGGTCAGCCTGTGCTCGCCGGCCGCCTCCTCGTAGTCCGCATAGAACCGGGCCACGACGTCGCCGATGAGCTCGACGACCTCCATGGTCAGCGCGTCGGGACGGCGGGTCTTCTCTGGCGTGGGCATGGCTCCAGGGTACCCCGTTACTTGACAACCTGAAATATTGAGGCGCATGGTTGTTTCAGGTACTGAAGTATTTACTCGTACATCCTGCACACTTACCTCTCGTACATCCCGCACGCTCGGAAGGCCCTCGTCATGATCAACCGCGAATGGCACCTGCTCAGCCGCCCCGTCGGCTGGCCGAAGTCCGAGGACTTCGGCCTGGTCGAGACGGAGGTCGGGACGCCGGGCCAGGGTCAGGTGCTGGTCCGGAACAAGTACCTCTCGGTCGACCCGTACATGCGCGGCCGCATGAGCGCCGCGAAGTCGTACGCCGCGCCCTTCGAGCTCGGCAAGGTCATGCTGGGCGGTGCGGTCGGCGAGGTCGTGGCCTCCAACGCCGAGGGCGTGGCCGTCGGTGACCACGTCCTGCACTCCTTCGCCTGGCGCGAGTACGCGGTCGTGGACGCGAAGGCCGTCGTCAAGGTCGACCCGGAGGCCGCGCCGCTGAGCACGTACCTCGGTGTGCTCGGCATGACGGGCCTGACGGCGTACGCGGGCCTGCTGCGGGTCGGCGCCTTCAAGGAGGGTGACGCGGTCTTCGTGTCGGGCGCCGCGGGTGCCGTCGGCAGCCAGGTCGGCCAGATCGCCAGGCTGAAGGGCGCCTCGCGGGTCATCGGGTCGGCCGGCTCCGACGAGAAGGTCAAGCTCCTCGTCGAGGAGTACGGCTTCGACGCCGCCTTCAACTACAAGAACGGCCCGGTCTGGGAGCAGCTCAAGGAGGCCGCCCCGGACGGCATCGACGTGTACTTCGACAACGTCGGCGGCGAGCACCTCGAGGCCGCGATCGGCGCGCTCAACCTCAGGG
>Ga0307508_10004917_pt1 | contig 12861 bp, 15 predicted proteins | sample 9_EM_MG_FD_203089 | JGI IMG/M metagenome (GOLD analysis project Ga0307508, IMG submission 203089) | Populus trichocarpa ectomycorrhiza microbial communities from riparian zone in the Pacific Northwest, United States - 9_EM | ecosystem: Host-associated > Plants > Roots > Unclassified | place... | reverse complement strand
TTTCTGCTGACGTTCTATTTCTCCACGTAAGCATACACAATGTGCCCGCAGGATGTTGCTCATGCATTTCTACAGTTTGCCAAAATCAATGCTCGCCGCTCGAGAGATACTGGTTGCCTCAATAGCCAGTATACTTGCGGGCTTCGGCATCGTTGCGGTGTTCTGCAGCGTAGGGGTGTATGTGTGAGCGTGTTGGCGTCTAGATTGCATAGCTTTAGACGTGGTACACAATTAGTTCAAATCCTTAATACCGCCAAATGTCGCTGTTCCTGCAAGCTCCACTGTCACCCAGCTCAATTATTTATCTTCCATCCGTGGCGACAGGTCTTGTCGGCACACTGGAATGCAAAATGGTTATTCAGCGACGACAACATCTGCGAGCATGAGACTGACGGTGTACGATATTGTGGTCCCTTCATCAGCGGACCGAGTCTGTTGACAATGGTGAACTGTATTCCTGAGGGTTGAGTGGCCGATTGACTCACTTGTGTTTCCCTGTACCAGGATTCTCCGTGGCCGCATTTTGGGCACGGTTCGGTACACTTATCGTTAAAACAATCACTCACGCTGAGAAATTGAATGGATTACAGGCTAAGTACCTTTGTTCCAAGGTCTGCAGACTCGTGCACCAATGTTTGAGTTGTGCGCTTCAATTTGAGCGCGGAAGGAAATGCATCAGGATGGGAGCGCGTCGTTACGATGATGTTTTCATACGCTAGCCAAATCATAGCTGCAGAGTGTGTGTCGAAAAGAGACTCGATAACGAACATGACGCTGGCTCTTGATATCCGCATTGTTCGCATTGCACAAACTCATCCGCTCCAGGAAGGTCAAGGAGTGTGCCGCATGCTGGGCAAAACAACAAGGAACCTGGTCAGGTCAGCAAATCGTCTTCTCCGCAACTAGCATTGCGCCCTCACCTATTTTATGTGCTTTGAGTGGCATTGTTTTGTCAGAGGACAGCTTACTCGAACACGCCATGTCTGACGCCAAAACAAGAGCAGAGGCCCGACGACAAGCCATCCTAGGCAGGGGTTCCAGCAGATTGGCCAAACTTACATCTTCCGCGAGAGGAGAAGATGCGGTCAAAATCTATGATGGTTCTTAAGTCGCCCCTGTTGCATTTGAGCACAAAAATGATGGGACGCCCCACAGATCCTCCCTTACCAACACTTTCTTCGCGTGAACCATCTCCATTTGTTCCGGCGTCACGTCATGCTACGCCAGCCTTTGCCTCTCCCCCAACAACTGGTGACGCCGCCTTGGACATACCATTTGCTGCGCCACTGCCCGCGATCAACGACGGGTCCCGAGTGATTGTGGAAGACCCTACAAGTACCTTGCCCTCGATAATGGGAGATCCAAGAGCGGGTATATCTGTCCCCTTCCTGGAGCCATCTATCATGAGCACTGGGACACCTCCCAATCCCACCACACTGTCACAATGGGTGTTCACACTCGTCAGGATGGTATCCGCCGCTCTTCTTGTCTTTTCCTTTATATTCTGGCTAGAACCAAGAAAGTATAAGTCTTTCAATACTCATGAACTGCCACTCGCTGCATGGGAGCGGTGGTCCGAACTAGTGCAGTCGTCCAATGACAGCGCTGACGGTATACAACACATGGTACGTAAAGCAGCTGATATAGTTTATTGACCAACGATTTACCTTACATTTAGCCTCTCCAGTGGACACTTGTAGCCTTGCAGACGACAATGTATGCGTTGCAATTGGTTCTCGATCCTCACGCCACGCGGCTGCCAACTTTTCTCAGCCTGGTGTTGCCCCATCTGCCAAAGCATATAGCCGCTGCTCTCCACCATGGATTTGCATACATTCAGATTGGAAGTTTCCTTCTAGACGATTTGGCATTCGCCATCTTTATTGTTGGCGTTGTCGTTTGGGCTTCCAGCAGTTGACCACACTCACAATCACCACGAGGTAGTCCGCAACACTAAATTCAGGCAAATCGTTGGCTCATACTGGTGACTAATCCAGGGAATCTATCGGCCGTCATCAGCATGACTTTTGCCGCAATATGCACTCCAGCGGCTGCCGCCTCACGAGCAGGATGTTTGGTGAAGTTATAGTCCACGCTGTGCAAGGATAACTAGACAATGTTTATTAGCGACATCTCCTTTCAATGGTGGGAGGTTTGCTCACGTTTTCCCACAACTCGTCTTCAAGGAGATATGATAATGGACGCTTATCCGCATCATTGCTTGCCTGTGGAGCGCTTCTTAACTTTTTGGATGGCGGTGGAATGACGTCGGGCACTTGATCCTCATCCGAAGATGGCGTATACGTCCGCGAGATGCAGAGGTAATGCGTGAAGTTGTACGGCTCATTCTATCATTGGTGACTTAGTCATTTTCGAGTTCCGTTCTGGTGTTCACCTACCTCATCTACGGCCCATTTGATTTCATCCCCCAACAGTCGGTACATGTGTGGCGACACTTGTACGGGCATATTTACAAGGCGCTGCGATAATATGAGGCCTACCTGTTGGCCTGACGAGGTTGAGAATAGCTCCCTAAAGATTTGGTGCATCGGAGGGTATGGTATTGTTTTATCTAACAAGTACTCCATCAGCGCGCGAATTGCAATGTGATTCTATCGTTTTGAAAAACGCATCAGTGTGGCAATGGTCCTCGGGTTAAGTAGTTGCTCTGCGACCTACTTGGTGAACACTCATGTTAAGGACCGTAATGAAGGCGTACGGATCAGAATCGATCCCGTCAGTTTTCACGGTTGTACCCAGTAGCGGTTGGGCAATAATTAATTCCGTGAGTTCATGGATGTGCAAAAGCTCAGCGTCAGCCTGAAAGAGCTGGTTTAACAGACGCTTGATAGCAATGAAATCGGTTGTAGACGGATCGAAGAAATCGAAATCAACATTGATTAGGGTTGACTACGGAAGGTTTTGGGTTGAGTTTGTTTGAAACAGGTAGAGGGTGGATATCGTGCGGACCTCCTCGCCGTCGGAGCTATTTTGGTCATCAACATGGTTCCGTTTGGGCATCGCTGCGGTAAATAAAGCACGCATTTGGCGCGTCTCAGGTTAACGACTTTGAAACGCGATGGCTCCGAAAGCCGCCCTCGTTAATTCTTACCTCGCCAAGGTCCCGTTCACTGCTGTGGATCGATTCGCTTGCACAACCATACCTAACATTTGATTTACACAGATGGAAGATCCTGATGTGGACTTCCGATACATGGCGCTGAACGATCTGACGAACACTATTCTTGATGACTCGACTATCTTTGGTGCCGATGAGGCATTGGAGGCGAAAACCGTCAACAAGGTCATTCAGCTTGTGCAGGACAAAAACTCCGAAGTGAAAAATCAAGCCGTCAAATGGCAAGTACCCTCTCATTCGTGGAGCGATATATGTTTGAATTCGCATCGATCCCCAGCTTAGGACAGCTTGTTAAAATTATAAAGGAACCGCAGATGAATTCTGTTGTCGATAGTCTTGTGCTATTCATCGGTGGCAAGGACGACGAACTTCGTGATATTGCAGGTCTAGGTGAGGACTTGGCGACAACGTTTAGCATTATGCTCCAACTTACTGCCATCTAAAGCGCTCAAAACCGTGACGGCTGAGCTACCCAACGAGGGTCGGTTAGCTGAACGCGCTTGTTCAACTTTGGCTCCGAAACTGCTGGCACAGGTCCAACTCCCCCTGACCCCGCCAGAAACCGTGATCGAGATGTTATCCATATTGTCCATTCTCTTGTCGAGATTTCCCGTGTACTTGGCGGATGTGCACCCTTCTCCGGTGACCACCATAACTCCGTTGCTGAAACATCCTCGTATCGCTGTTCGCAAACGTGCCGCTGTCGTTCTCGCCCAGTCGCTTCCAACTGCGAGCCAGGCTATTCTTGATGATCTCACTATGGGCACAGTCGAGCCCTCGCTTCGTGCCGGCGCCCCCGTAGAAGAGCAGCGAACGATTGTTTTGCTCTTGGGAGCTATGGCCCGTCACTCCCCGAGCCAGATATCAGCTATCATACTTTCCACTGTCCCCCGTGTCCTCTCCCTAGCAGATGTTGAAGATGAAGAACTGCGAGAACACTGTTTACAGGTAAAGTTAACCGTGTGGTTGACTGGCGTCCTTGGCCTAATGCTCATTGCATTAAGACTCTGGAGGCTCTAGTGCTCCGCTGTCCATCGCAAATGACCCCATTCATTCCTGGTATCATAGGCATTGGGACAAAACTGATTAAATACGATCCGGTCAGTCCTCGACAATGGTATTTTACCACACTTCAGCTGAAATTGCTTTAGAATTATAATGAAGATGCTGAGGATGAGGAAATGGCTGACGCGGATGACGAAGACGACGAGAATCTTGGTGAAGAGTTTGTTATTTTTTTCGTGTTCTTAATGCCCGCGCTGTCCTGAGCGCTCTTGCAGTTACTCAGACGACGAGGACACTTCATACAAGATCAGGCGATCGGCGGCAAAGCTTCTGGCAGCTGTTGTCGCAACTCGACCAGATTTTCTGGTCACCATTTACAGATCAGTGGCGCCCATCCTTATCATGCGATTCAGTGAACGCGAAGAGAGTGTCCGATTAGATGTGTGGGCCACCTATTCACTGCTGCTGCAGCAGACCAGCTTGTACGGATCCACGCCTCAATCCAAAGACGCCGATAGTGCGGCTGGCAGCAAGCGTAAGCGCACAGACGACGGAATGGATCTGGAGGAAACTCCGATGGCTATACTTAAATCGCAGGTGCCTGGTCTTTCTAAGTCGCTCTTGCGACATCTTCAACCGCGTGCATCTGATGCGTCACTGCAAGCCGGCTTCGGAGTTTTACGATCGCTGCTTTTGGTCGCTCCGGGCTCTCTCACGAACCAAATGTCCTTGATTGCGTCGGTGGCCACGACTATTCTGGGGAAATCAACATTGTCGACATCATCTCTTCTTCACACGACGATCATCGCATTCCTCGATCTCCTATTTTCTACGCACTCGCCACCCTCTTTCTCGCAAGTTCTCCCTCAGCTAACACCAGCGTTGCTTAAGACTTTGGTCGAAAAAGACCCCCGAGTGGCGGCTGCCGGGTTCCACGCATTTGCGACCCTTCTCCACTCCCTCAAGCCCGTGCGTTCAGGTGTTTGGGTAGAACAACTCTATGCTGAGGTCATTCATAAACTCGAACGCGCGGACACCGATGCTGCTGTCCGTGAACAAGCCGAACAATGTCTTGCTGAATTGTGGCTATGCGCAACAGACATTGTTCGGAGTAAAGATGGTGCGGAGTGGGCAGCTCTCCGAAAATCTGGTCGCGCAGGTGGTTCCGTCGCTGTTGTTAGCCGTGTGGTCGGCGAAGTTGACTTTCCTTCGGCTTGGGTTGACGATTTTGTCACGTGGACTTTGAGCGTCATTCGAAGGAGTGTCCGCAACCAGAAGGATGATGCTTTGGTGTGTTTAGCATCTTTACTTAAGAAGTATGTATCCAAACACCCCTGCAATCACTCACTCATTCTCTAACCACTCGCGCTCCCATAGGTATCAGTCCGGACTCCCGGCCGGTTTGGTCGCGACAATCATCCCTCAACTGTTGCCATATTTCGCTATCGAGGAGTTATCACATTTCACCAATTCTTTGACTATTATCACGCTTATGCTTCAAATGGCTCCACGCGATGCTTATCAAATTGCGGAGGCCGAGATTCTGCCCATAATCTACCGATGTGCCGTTTCTCATCTTCCGACTGGACTCTTACTGGACAGCGTGGTCGAGTTTCTTGGCAGTCTGGTAGCTGCTGATCCTCCTATCGCGAACCGATTGATCCCTGGGCTTACTGCATCACTCGAAAAGACGACACCTAACAGCGCGTCTCCTCTCAATGCCAGTCGGTGCATTGGAGCCGTCGTGCGCAGTGAGATGGGGTTAGCTGCTGCGACAGTAAACGATTTTGCCAAGTCCCTCAAGGTAATTTCATAGCCCGATTTCATCCCTCTCGCTGACCGATCTTATTGGATAGCCGGGATCAAAGGCTCCAGACTCTCGTATAGTTCTCAGTCTGCACGTGGTCGGCGAGATTGGGAGATTCATGTGCGTATTCACCACGTTTATCGCTTGCGCACTTTCTTCATAGTCATTCGTGCGCAGAGACATGACTCTACAGAATGACGTCTTCAACAATTCGTTGGCTCTATTCGCTTCCGAATCGCAAGACATTCGGGCTGCTGCCGCCTTCGCAGCTGGTGCATTTTTACTCACAGAGGTTGTAAAAAATTGACTCTAACAATCGCTGTGCATGATTAGGTAATATTGCTATTGGGAATCTTCACGCCCTCCTTCCTATTATCATTAAGCAAGTCTCTGGCAGCAGCGATCGACGTCTTCTATCTTTACATGCTTTAAAGGAGGCACGTTCAAACTCAATTATTTCATTCTCGCCGATTTTATGTTGAAGGGCTGGGTTGATAGATTGTAACACACTGCAGCTCCCATGAACTGGAAGGAATAGCTGACGCCCTCTGGCCCCCACTATTTGAGAATCCGGAGAATTCTGAAGAAAGCACCCGCAATGTCGCAGCAGCATGTTTAGGACGTTTGACAACGACCAATGCATCAAGATATTTACCACTGCTTCAGGTGATTTGAGCCTCGACAGCTGTCACGATTTGCACGCGTCTTATCTGTTTTTCCAGGCCAAACTGAAGGATCCATCTTCCGCGATCCGAGCCACTGTTGTTGCGTCGGTCCGCCATACGTTTGCCGACAATGCCCAATCATACGATGAGCTGCTGGCTCCGTTGATCGTAGATTTTCTTTCGCTTGTGAAAGACTCCGATTTAGTATGTCTGCCCTCGAACCTCGGGGGTTAGGGCAAGTCTGAATGACCACCGTGCTTTCTTTCTATAGACTGTCCGAAAGTTATCGCTCACTGCTCTCAATGCTGCGGCTCGCAACAAACCGTCGCTTATCCGCGATCACCTGATCACCTTACTGCCTCTTTTGTATGCGGAGACCGCGCAGAAGCCGGAACTCATTCGTGTCGTTGACATGGGCCCTTGGAAGCACCGTGTCGACGATGGTTTGGAGACGCGCAAAATCGCATTCGAAACAATGTATACTATCGTGAGTGGATTTATCACCAACAGTCCCACCACGCTGATGGTTGATTTTGCACAGTTGGACACATGCCTGTCGAATATCGACCTGCATGTCTTCTTCACTCATGTCCTCCGAGGCTTGGCTGATGAGTCAGACGAAATCAAAGTTCTCTGTCACATGATGCTCTTCAGGCTTTCGCAGGTAGCCCCAACGACAATTTCGCAAAGGCTCGACGAAGTGAGCCCGGAGCTGGAGGAGGCTGTCAAAGGGGCACAGGTGACGAAGGATACAGTTAAGCAAGATTTGGAGCGGGCAGGGGAGCTCCAGCGCAGTGCATTGCGCGCCATTGCAGCCCTTAGCAAAATATCGTCACCTACGATATCACCCCGCATGGAGAGGCTCGTGGAATCCATCGAGAAAGGTCCGCTGGCACGGGAGTTTAGAGAACTTTAGCGAAACTGAGCGTTCCGCTGGTGATGTAGCATTTCGAATTAGAAATGTAATTGTACAGTTTTCCATGCCAGTAAAAGACACTGAAAGGTGGTAGACAAGATATACCACCAAATAAATGGTTCCGACACGGACACTGAATAAGGCTAGATTGGTAAAGGGAAATATCATCAACGGGACTGTACGGAGGATGCTGCGGCTTGTGGTCGTATGGTCGGGGCCGCAAGACTTTGAGAGCGGAGATGTATGCGTCGGGGGTAGGAGGCCACAGGTGGGGTTGGAGGCGTGACCCAATCGTCGTCGGGGTCTCCATTGCTACCTGGGAATGGGAAGTGGCTGGCGGGGCGTTGTGCGGGTGAAGGCGTTTCGACGCCAATCTCAGGCTCTTCAGGGATTGCGTCTGATAATTCAACAATATCAGGCTCAGTGGATGCAAACGTGCGTTCGTCACTGGACAGCTCAGAACCCGGCTCAGACACGGATTGCATCCCGACGTCCGAATCCGAGTCATCGCCATATGATGGAGGCTCGTCTTGGATGGAGAATATTGCACGAGGATGGCCGAGCTGCAAAGGTGACAGAGCAATTGCACAAGGGATGAGCGCATGGTTGAGGGGAAAAATGCACAAATGGTCGCGCCTACCTCTGTGATGCGCGCCCGCAGATCTTTCCAGTCCGCTTCATCTCGGCAGAGGAAACCTAACAACATGCTCGGGTCGAGCGAACTGATCGGCATCTTTCGTATCCGATCGCAATGATATGTCCGTAGATCGGCAGGGCTATATGAGGTAGCGTACGAGTGAGCTACGCTATCTAATGTGATAGTTGATGTTGATAGGGAAGGACTTGAGATATCGGCTTTATCAGCAGCAGGTCGAGAAACAGAGTCACGAGGCGTAAATGATTCGTCCTCGGCAAGTTGTGGATTCGACGTGCCATCATCGGGCGCAGAGGCGGTTCCTTCTCGCCTGCGGTGACGGGAGTTGGGGGGTGGGACGGATGGAGTAGCACTGGGGGCTTCGCGAGGGGACGTGAACGCATCGCGAAGTGGTTGAAGCGGGACAGCAGGGCGGGTATGATGCGGATCAAGATAGAATAAGTGATCGGCTTGGTACCCAATAAAATAATAAGAGGAAGACGGTCGTCCGCCGGCAATTCCGGTAGATTGTGGTAGCGTGAAAAGCTTCTGTGGACAACGTTTTCGTGAGGTTGTGAACAATGTTTGGGACTGATACAGTGGTCCGACCTTTACGCTATCATGATACACAGGATTGACGCTGTCAATCCCCAAGCGAACACCAACAAGCACTAGGACAGCCTGTCCACCCCACTTTCTGCGGGAGGTCTTCACCCGGCGAGAAAGCCCACTAGACAGTCCACTCGACAGAGATGCGACTGCGGACACCTCGCGATGAGGGCGTGTGTTTGAGGCAACGTACACGTCTGTTTCGTATAAAGTTCCATCTACGGCCACCGCTGCAGAAAGACCAGCTTCCGGGAAAGCGTTTACCAGTGTTCTGAAAAGTTATCATTATTCAACCAGACCGCAAGACATTGTCGGCAAATATGCTCACTTTATCGCGCCTGCAGCCGTACTGGGCCCAAACCAACTCCCGACGTCTTTGCCAAGCGCTTTACCAGCAAGCGCCATCCGGTGGACACCGAAGGGAGCGAGAGGAGACGGCGTATCGAAAAACCAGGATACGATTTTGACATATGTAGCATACTCCTGTGTCATCGAGGGATTCTGGGGTTTACGCCAACCTATCAAACGAGTGAGGATCGGGTTGAATCTAGAAGAGGGTCAACAAACTTCTTGTCAAATGTAAATGTATGAGAGCCTCCGCCAACACCGACTGTCCCGTACGAAGCATGCACCCCCACCCAGTGTCGCCAGTCCACGTTTTTTCACCGCCCCATGCCCAACGAGATTTTGGCGGACTGGCGCTCACCATGTTAGACGACTTTTCCCAGAAATCTGCCGGAAAATCTTGAGGTAACGGTGAACATTCATCGAGGAATATTGGAGGTTCCAGATGGCCGAGCGCGCCGTCACGAATCGGTGCATAATGAGAACGATACGTCAACCATATTCGACTGGTGAAATCATCACGGAAGGCGGGCGGCCAGCTCATTTCCCTGGGAGCGGCGGCCTTTGGGGAAGGTGAGCCGACATGGAGCGTGGGAGACGACGTTGCAGATGCTGGCGGAGTCGAGTTGAGCGGTAGGCGCGCCGACGCTCCAGAGTCCGTAGAATCGTGCGAATGAGTTGGAGTAAGGCTGCGTACAGCGGGCGGCATTGGTTCATAACCAGGGTGTTCAACTCCCATGATCCATAAGGGATCCGTACATCTATCTGGTTGAGCCACGTCTGGATCAAGAACCCAACGAACGGCACGTTCAAAATTTGCTTTGCCGGGTATATGAGACATAATGGAAGATGCTGGGGATCCCGTCCGAGGCCTTTGAGTCTTGGGAGATGACGAAGATGCAGGAGGGACAGTGATTGAGGATGACGGCGCTGAGCGTGCTTGCGATTGTCCGGGGAGAGGCGTGGACGCGGAAGAGGGGATAGACAGGTCGGTGGAAGATGAAAAGGCCTGATGAATCCACCCAGAGAACCGCCCCGATATATCAGTCAATCTGCCAGGTGAACCCCCGTTGACCCGGAGGCGACTGTACGAATCGAGCGTGGACAAGCTCACGGGTCTGTTGGTAGATATGGTTCGAGAACGTGACACGAGCGCTCCGCTGGGCTGCGGCGAGGCAGGTAGATCCTTGGCCGGCGGCTCGATGATGGTCGGTGTCTGAGTGTCATTGTCAGCAACAACAATATTATGTGAGCTCTGAGTAGGTGACGGGTTCATGCGTTGAGGGTCCTTGTCACGAGAGGAATTGCCTCCAAAGAGTTTGCTCGACTTGCGAGTCGCCGAACGCGCGACGCGAGAGGATGTCGAGTCTTCAGACTCGGCGCTTGAGGAATAGGGACCATCCGCAAAGGACCGCGATCGATCACGGTTGTGGTGGTTGCGGTGCAAGAATTTGGGTAATTTGTTCCCAGAGGATGATGGCGAAGTCACGGAAGACTGACGGGAAACCAAGGGTTGCTGGGGCGTTGGGTTAGGCTGCGGCATCATTCGACCCAAGTTGACCGTTCACGCGTTCTCGGTGTGTCTAACAGCGCCGAATGGACGCGAAATATGCCGGCGCACTGAGAGCCTGTTCACTCCCTGTGCACGTAACAGCTAACTGGCGTGTGCCTCGTGCCCCGCCGTCGATCGGTGTCGGTGTTGCTTGGCGGTATTTGGTTCGTTGAGACGCACCCTAAACACTCGAATTGGGACCCTCATTTCAGATACAGATCGCCTTCATAAAACAAGGTGATGGGGTGTAATGCTAAAAACACAGAAAAAATTTCAGAAAACAAAAAAAAATGCCACACAAGAAATGAACACTGAAGAAAATCAGAGAAGAGTGGAGGAGTAGTGAGAAAGCAGGACGACGCGGGAGAGAGAGAGAAAAGGCAAATGACAGTTAAGCCAACAAAAAAAATAAGTGATCAGTTATTGCCCGAACCGATAAAATAAAAAAGACAAAGTTGAGTCCGCAATAAGACGACGTTAAAGCGATTATTCATTCCCCTTCTCCTTCTAATTTGTACCCACTACCAAAGAACATCTCATTCACCAGCTTCAGCCTTTACGGGATCCCAATATGCCTGGTGATGCGAGCCCCCGAGACCCGAAAGACCATTGGCAGCAGGCTCACGACCATCCGGACGCGATGTTCGATCCAAATCACCCGACGTTTGTCGTTGAGCGCCTGACAGACCGCGGGTGCGGTCGACGTCGGCACCAGGCAGGTCTCGTGAACCAGGATATGGAGGGTTCTGTGCTGCACGAGATCCAGAGTCTCCAGGTCCACCAAGTGGAGGCAGCGAATACCCGGCGTCGCCCCGCATGTTAGAAGACTGTTGATGCGCGCCGTACGAGTGATCGAGAGAGGCGATGGCGGGTAGGACGGGTGATCTTCCTACGCCGTTTCCAGCAGTAGGAGGTGCTGATGCTGCACCTTGGGGTGCGTAGGGATATGCACCGCCGTAGCTCGGCGGACTGCTTCCGCGCTGGCCATGTGGAGTACTTGCCGAGGGGGGATACATGGGGGCATTCAATGTTTGAAAGGGACGACCGCCAGCCCCCTGAGGTGTAGGAGGCGGGCGGTTACCACCCCGAAAACCCAGGTCGGACGAGGGTTGTACGGGGGAGTTGTCGGCCGAGGTCCGCGGGAGGGCCCTAGCCGATGACATGGGACCCGCTTGGGGCTGACCGTGCATCGGCGGATTTTGCCAGGATGGAGTGATCGGGGATGGATTTCCTCCCGGACGAGTGGTGGTAGACCACTGTTGATCGCCTTCGCCAACAGGTGAGTAGCCAGTCGAAGCAGAACGGGGTCCTTCATAAGGAGACCTACTCGCATCATGTTGGTTCCAGACGGGTGGGAGGCGGTTCGTGGGTTGGGAGGAACCGTTGTTGGGATAATAAGAGTACTGGTTGTACTGGTCTTCGTAACCATAGCTGCCTTGAGGTGCGTTGGGAGGATAAGGCATACGTGAGCCGATAGGACCATTGGGAGGGGGTGGATTAGCGCGGGGGTCACCCGGGGCTGGGGGCCCAGAGCCGTAGTTGATGCCGATGCGATGCTGTGAGTCGTCGCGGTCATGAGGGAGACGGACGACGAGGCTTGGGGAACCCTCGGCGTCATCGCCTCCAGAATTCTCGCCGTAAGCATCGTTGTCAGCTCCCTCACTGTCACGCCTCGAGGCGTCTTCGACAACGGGTGAGTCGGTATTGGGAATGGCACGACGCTTTTTGCGAGAGTTATTGGGTCTACGTTTGTAGACGTAGTCGGGCCAGCGGAGATTGAATGAGTCCTTGAGCCTATTATAACACACAATAAAATCTCAATAAGCAAAGGGTTCGCGGCCAAGGGATCTTTCAATCCAGTGGATGGACGCGTTTCTTACTTTTTTGCGCGGTCTTGATAATATTGCTTTTCAGCCTTTGGCATCGTCTGCCATTCCTTGCTGAGGACTTTTGATATTTCGCCCGTGCGCATCGTAGGGTGATTTGTCGATATCTGTGGGCGGCGCTTTTTCTGCCAAGGGAAGAAGGGGTGAGAGAGGGATGAAAGGACGCGATAGCAAGGTAGAACGCGTACGGCGTAGAGAAGGAACGCATTCATTGGGCGTTTTGGAGTTCCATCTGCATTGAGCGTCTGAACCGTGAGTTGGTCATCTAACGCGACGCCATGCCGTAATGAGTCAAACGTGGAG
>Ga0307508_10004916_pt1 | contig 12864 bp, 11 predicted proteins | sample 9_EM_MG_FD_203089 | JGI IMG/M metagenome (GOLD analysis project Ga0307508, IMG submission 203089) | Populus trichocarpa ectomycorrhiza microbial communities from riparian zone in the Pacific Northwest, United States - 9_EM | ecosystem: Host-associated > Plants > Roots > Unclassified | place... | reverse complement strand
CCACGACAACCCGACCACCACAGCCCCGCCGGAACCCACCCGGCGGGGCTATTTCACACCACAACCAACCGCACCACCAACGTCGCGGCCATCATCAAGATCAACGTCGCCGAATACTTCCTCGCCTACGCCAGCCGGCACGGGCACACCCTGATCGACCGGCGGGTCTACCTGCCCGAGTCCTGGACCAGCGACCGGCAACGGTGTGCGCAGGCCGGCGTACCGCACGAGGTGCAGTTCGCCACCCGTTCGCAACTGGCCGACGACATGATCACCGCGGCTGTAGCGGCGCAGGTGCCGGCCCGGTGGGTCGCCGCGGACGAGGCCTACGGCAACAACACCCTCCTGCGGGCCCGGCTGCGCCGGCACCGCCTCGGCTACGTCCTGGCGATCTCCCGCGACCACCTGGTACCACTGGACGGCGGTAAGACCCGGCAGCGAGCCGACCTGATCACCGCAGATCTACCCGCGTCGGCCTGGACCCGGCGCAGCGCCGGCGCCGGATCGAAGGGACCCCGCTACTACGACTGGGCCTGGCTGGCCGACGTCGGAACCGACGGCGACCCCGACGACGACGGCCGGCACAGCCTGCTGATCCGCCGCAACAACACGACCGGGGAACTGGCCTTCTACCGCTGCTGGGCTCCCGGCCCGGTCACGCTCGCCCAGCTCGTACGGGTAGCCGGAATTCGCTGGACGGTAGAGGAAAGTTTCCAAGCCGCGAAGGGACAGGTCGGCCTCGACCAGCACCAGGTCCGGCTCTGGCAGTCCTGGCACCGATTCACCACCCTCGCCCTGGCAGCCCTTGCCATCCTCGCGCTCTGCGCCGCCGACACCGACCCAGCCGCCGACACCGACCCAGCCGCCGACCACGACCAGCCCGACCTGATCCGGCTGACCGTCAACGAGATCCGCCGTCTGATCAACGTCCTACTCATCCGGCCAATCCACACCATCGCCCACAGTCTGCGCTGGTCACAATGGCGACGACGACACCAGGCACACGCCAGACGAGCCCACTACGCCCGCCGTCTCACCCTCGAATTCCAGCCATGATCACAAAGTACGGCTGCCGTACTAGGCGCCCGTCCGCTGGACTCGCTTGCCCGCAGGTTGGCGTTCGCGCCGAACGAGGCATCGACCGAACCGTGCATGATAGTTGAGTGCCGGAATGGTGGAAACGCCCTCGGGTTTGGGCCGTCGTGGTGATGGGGGCGACCCTGGCCGCGGTCGCCTTGTTGGTGATGTTGTACCGGATGCAGGGCTTGGCCGAGGCAGACCAGTTCGCGAGTACCCTCGGGCCGCCCCTCGCGATTGGGTCATTGACGGCTCCCCTGGTGGTGTGGCTCTGGCGTAAGGAATCAGCGGTCAGTGGCACGCTGCGGTCTGATCTGGTGGAACGGGCACTTGAGACGTTGGCGCGCGCCCAGGAACAGCAGTGGAGCGCTGAGGAGACTGCCCGCAGGATTCTTGATCCTTGGCCGCTGCCCGTCCGTTGGCAGGTGACCGCGAGGGCCAAAGCGGTGATGGTGAGCTGGCCAGCGATTCGAGGAGTCGCCGGAGCAAGTCCCCTTTCGCTGGATGGCAGTTATGAACAGATAGCCGACGTGTTTACGCACCCCGACTCACCGCGACGCCTCGTCGTGCTGGGTGAGCCGGGAGCGGGCAAGACCGTGCTGGCGCTGCGACTGACCCTCGACCTGCTCCGCCAGCGCGCTGTCGCCGATCCCGTCCCGGTGCTGCTCTCGATCGCGACCTGGGACCCCAGCGACTCCTTGGACCAATGGATCGCCGCATGCCTCGTGGCGAACTACCGCGCGCTCGCCCATCTTGTACAGGCGCCGGACGGCACCTGCCGGACCCTGGCGCGCGAATTGGTCGCTACAAACCGGATCCTGCCCGTGCTGGACGGCCTGGACGAGATGGCAGAGGAGCACCGGGCCGCCGCCATGTCCGCGATCGCGGACACCCTGGGACCTGGGCGCCAAGTCGTACTAACCAGCCGTACTGCGGAGTTCGAGCGTGCTGCCGCCGATGGAAAGCTGGCCCGCACACCGGTGATAGAGATCCTGCCGTTGTCCACTAGCGACGTCGTGCGCTACCTGACCGAGGGTACCGAGGACCCCGAGCGCTGGACCGACACACTAAGCCACCTGCATACGGCCGGCGACTCCCCGTTGGCGCAAGCACTTTCCAGTCCGCTCATGCTTTCGTTGGCGCGGATCGTGTACCACCGTTCCAATTCCAGTCCGGGAGATCTGATCACGGCTGCATGGGCGAGCCGCCGCGACGGCATCGAGCAGCACCTTCTCGGCGGCTTCGTCCTTGTGGCCTACACCAGCCAGGTGGGTAGCCAACCATGTCTCAGCCCACAGCGAGCCGCGCAGGCTCAACGGTGGCTGGCCAGCATCGCCCTGCATTTGCAGACCGCTAACGCGGGGCAGGACCTGGCCTGGTGGCAATTGCGGCGGACCACAGTTTCCCTACAGTGGCTGCTGACAGCAGGACTTCTCGCGCCATTGTTGACCACGTCGCCCTACCGCCTGCTGTGGTGGGTAACGCTGGGAGTTTTCATAGTCGCCTTGCTGACCACGATCCGGGCTCGCAGACCTCGCCAAGTAGACGTCACTTTCGATCGTCGACGGACGAAGAGGCTCGCGGCGGCATTGGCGGCCGGGGTGTTCGTCGGCCTCACAGTCGGACGCTTCCCGGACACGCTTGCGATACCGCTGCTTGCCCTCATCTCGGTCTACGTGTTCGACAACATCGTCTCTGAACCTGACCGACCTATCGTAACTTTTTTCACCACCGCAAATGCGAACCGGGCGGTGAGCCCAATCAGCTTGCTACGCCGAGACAGGAAATTCGCGCTTTCAGTCAGCTGCACCGTCGGTCTTACATTCACTATGCCTGTCGTTGTTGTTGCTTTGGTGGAGGGCCCAGGCTTGAAACTCGATCCCGGCCTGAGTGCCCTCGTCATGATATTCGCACTCGCTTACGTCCTCGTCCTTGGCCTAATCATCGGCGCGATAGCCGGCGTAGGCATCAGCGCGTGGGGGCAGTTCTCCGTCGTACGACTGTTACTTGCCCTCCGTGGCCGAACGCCGCTTCGGTTGATGACATTCCTGCAGGACGCCTACCAGCGCGGAATCCTTCGCCAAGCCGGCGGGGTCTACCAATTCCGCCACGCTCGGCTGCAGCAGCAGCTTGCACGTACCGGGCACCCGCCTGGGCGAGGAATCTGGCGATCAGGCGAATCCGCTGCTACCGGCATATCGGTCAGATCCTGAGTGCCACCAGCACGGCACCGGCTGCGCCGACAAGCACATCGCAAGGCGCGATCTCCCAGCATATCGGGGCTGGGCGTCCGCTGTGTAGAAGTGCTTTCACAGCGGAATCAATATGCGTACGCTCAAGCGGATTGATTCGGCGGTGGGAAATTGCTATGGGCGAGCACGTTTGACTTTGTCGAATAGCAATTCAACAACCGCTAAATGGTGCGCCCGGCAGGATTCGAACCTGCGGCCGATGGATTAGAAGTCCATTGCTCTATCCGCTGAGCTACGAGCGCAAACCGGCCTTAGCTTACCTTGTCCGGCGCCAGCCTCAAGGCGGCAGACGGCCCGTTGCTGAGGTCTGCGGCCCAGTGGGTCGTTCGAGGGCGGGTATGTCCGGTTCTTCGTGCGGCTTTCGACCCTAGTTGTCGCCTTTCGACGATGGTCGGTGTTCCTCATAACCAGTTGCGTAGCGACTAGGTGTCATGAGACCATATCACGCATGGCTCGGACCAGACTCGCTGGCAGTCACGAGATCCGCATCATGCTCGGCGGAATCAGCCGACAGCGCACCTACTCGATCACCGGCAAGCCAGACTTTCCCCCACCGATCCGGGCCTTGAGTTCCGGCCGGATCTGGGACGCCAACGAGGTTGAGGCATGGATCGCGGGCAACCCGCGCCTCCTCGTCACCTTGCTCCACGACCACCTCGGCGAGGACGGCGGGTAGGCGGCAGCAGTCCGCCGCTCGCGGCTGCACGGGAGATCCTGGCTACACATCGAGCACGGCATGTCCACTGCGATCGGGCCCAGAGCGATGCCTCGCTGCCCCGCAACTCGCCGACGCCGGGCAGCGGGCAATATCGCAGACGGTCAACATCTCGCGGGAGGCTCCCCCGACTCGAGCTGCAAGACATCTTCGTACATCTGTTCTAACATGCCTGAGTGATCAGGCGGGTGGAGCATTGGTTCAATCGTCGCTACGGCATGAGCCGACGGGATGTCTACCTGCTCCGCACCGATACCGGTTCGCGGGTCCTGGGCCGCGAGGGTGGGTCCGAGGGCCGGGAGGTCGCGCACTACTTCGACGATGAGGCCGACGCACGGCGGATGCTTCGTTGCATGCTGGAGACGGTGCCGCCAGAGTTGTCGAACTGGGCCGAGGTGACGGCTTCCAGGGATCACCGACGGTAGACGTGGATCGACCCCTACCGGTACCGAACCGCACCGCTGGCCCTGGCGACGATGGAGCCGGGCAGCCCGAGCGGCCTGGTCGTGTTCGGCACCCACCGCGCGAACCGGCCGGCGCTGACGAAACTCCCGCAACTGCTACCCGAATATGCTCACCTTGTCGCCGGGATTCTTGATGGCCACGGACTCCGCGCCACCTGACCGGTTGTCCGCTCGCGTTTGACGACGTCGCTGCTGGTACTACAGCCCCACTTCCCGGGATCCAGGAAGAGCGTTCTGAAATGCGGGACCTCGACAGCGTGTCGGGCTGCCCGGAAACAGACAAAGTGGTATATTTGGCCTGGTTGGTGGAGCTGCTGGAGTGGCTGAAGCCATGATCAAGAAAAAGTGGGGCTGTAGTACTGGTTCCGCTGACCCGCCGTGGTCGTCGGCCCCAATAGCCGGCGGCCATGACAGTATTGCGCGAAGCGCAGGCGCGGCGATGCCCCGCTGGGAGCGAATTCCGAGGTCATCGGTGTGCCGTCGCGGCACCACATGCTTCAGCTATTGAGTACATGGGAAATGCGCAGTCTTGGAAATTGAGTGCATATTCGACGGGCTTTCCATGGCGGGTTGCGGATCGGCTTTGATCGTGTCACCCTTGCCGGGCGGGTGAAGTCTGCCCACTTCCAGGAATTCAATCCGCTACGGCTTCGCCGTCATGCGTCTGTCTTGCGGGTTACGGTCTCGTTCCGACATTTCCGTGGTGTGGAGGTGTGTGTGAATCCGGAGGCGTATCTCACCCGCCCGCAAGCGCTCATGGTGATCGGGCCGATCGGGGTCAGCGCTGAGGCCATCAAAAAGTGGCGGGCGCGGGGCTGGGTGGGCTCCGACGGGAAACGCCGGCAGTTGCGGACGAAACCGGGTGGCGGCGGCAGTCTGCGGTACCGGCTGGGTGACCTCCTGGACGCCGAACGCGACACCCGGATGTCTGGGCAGTCCCGGCGCGGCGCCCGCCGCGCCCCGAACGTGGCCACCGACTAGGTATCCGCCCAGCGTGCCACCCCTCCTTGCCGGGGCTTGAGCCCGTCGACCCTCGCGCCCTGAACTGAGCCGGAAGGCGGGTGAGCCGGGTGCCGCGGGAGCGTGTCGCGTGGGAGGGCTCGAACCGGCGGGCCGAGTTGCCCCCGAACTGGGATGAGTTGCGGGCTGCGGCCCGGGACCGGGCCGGCGGTCGCTGCCAGGCCGTCGGTGATGGCATCCGGTGTCCGGTGCCGGGGACGGACTGCGACCACATCAAGCCCGGCTCGGACCATTCCCTGGCGAATTTGCAGTGGTTGTGCGCCACGCATCACGCGAGAAAAAGCGCCCGCGAGGGCGCGCTCGCGCGTATCCCGTTGCGACGGCCAGCTGAACCACATCCCGGCATCCTGTAACTGCCGACCGCAGCGGAACACCGCACGGTCCCGCCGCGATAGCACGTTCTTCCCCTTCGGTTTCTCTGCCGCCCAGGCGTCCGCCTCGGGCGGTTTTTTGCGTCCAAATCCTGTCTGGAGCCCCTCTGTCATGACCAAGATCCCTGGTATTCCGTTCGTTGCCGGCCGGAATGACTACACCGATGTCGACGGCCGCAAGTACGGCATCGCGATCCACAACACGTCCAACAACGCCTCGGATGAGGCGGAGGCGTCGTACGCGACCCGCCGCACCGACGGCGTCTCCTCGCACCTGTACGTCGACAAGGACTCGGTCACCCAGTCCCTGGACACGAAGGTGCGGGCCGGGCACGCGGGCTCTCGGGAGGGCAACGAGAACGCCATCGCGGTCGAGATCACCGGCGGCAACGGCATGAGCCGCGGATGGTGGCTCGCGAACGTCGCCTGGGACAAGCTCGGCAAGGCTCTCGGCTGGCTGATCGTCCACGACCCGGACTACAAGGGCTTCCGTGTCGAGCGCGCGACCGTCGCACAGATGCGCGCCAACCCCAAGATCAAAGCCCTGTACGGGCATGACGACATGCGCCGGGCCTGGGGCGGCACCACCCACACCGACCCCGGGCCGGGCTTTCCGTGGGACAAGCTGATCTCGGCGATCAACGCCGGGATCAAGGCCGCTGGTGGGACCAACTCACCGACGACGCCGGCCTCGGCAGTGCCGGCCTGGCCCGGCCGCACCTTCGTCTACACCGCGGGTCGTACGACTATGCAGGGCGGGGACATCGAGACGTGGCAGGAGCAGATGCACCGCCGCGGCTGGACGATCAGCGTCGACGGCGCCTACGGCCCGCAGTCGCGCGAGGTCGCCGTCAAGTTCCAGCAGGAGAAGCGGCTGACCGTGGACGGCAAGGTCGGTCAGCAGACCTGGACCGCAGCCTGGACCAAGCCGATCACATGAGCGTCGCAAGCGAGGGCGGCTGGTACGACGTCAAGGACGTCGACCGGCTGCACGCCGACCTCCAGGAGGACCCCCAGGCCACGGCTCGGGCGATCGCCAGGCGACCCGCTCTCGCCGCCGCGCACCGCGATTGTGCTGTGTGCGCGCGGATCCGCGCCGCCGTCCCTACCCCCGTTACGGGACGGCGGCGCCGGATCAAGATCGCCCTTCGTCCGTCGCAACTGCACCAACTGCTCGGGCTGCCACCCGGACACGAGGTCGTCTACGTGTACGCCATCCCCGACCCGAACACCGTCATCGTGCTGGTCGAGGGCGACGACCTGGAGCCGATCGCCGAGAACCAGCCGGCCCCGACCACGACGATCGGCCCGTAGCAACGCGCCACCACCGCCACAAATGCCGCCCACCCGACAGGGGTGGGCGGCCGCCCTCCCGACACGGGAACTGGGGGTGCGCGCAATGCCACGTCCTGGGCCTGCCCCGAACAACCGCCGCCATGGCCACAGCGGGGCCGAGATGATCGACATCGTTGATGTCCCCTACACCGGGCCGGGCAGTGACCTCGACCTGCCCGCCGACGGCGGGATCGCCTGGTTCCCGCAGGTGCGCGCGTGGTGGGAGCAGCTTCGCACGATGCCCCACTGCGGACTTTGGGCGAAGACGGACTGGTTGTTCGCGATCGAGACCGCCTATCTGAAGCAGGACTTCTGGCAGTCCTACTTCGCCGGCGAATTGCACGCCACCAAGGCGACGGAGATCCGCCGGCGCGAGGATCAGATGGGCGTCACCCGGGAAGCCCGCCGCAAGATCGGCATCCGGTACGTCCCACCGGCCGACGACCAGCCCACCGACGCCACGGCCGATCCCGCCGACGAAGTCGGGGACGGCGCGAGCGCGGCGAGCCTGCAGGAAGCTGCCGAGCGGCGGCGACGGCTCGCCGCGGGGTAACCGCTCATGCCGCGCACCCTCGTGCGCGCCCCCGGGCACCGGCGCACCCGGTCGCTCGGGTGGCTCGCGCTGGCGTGGATCGAGTTCCTGGTCCTGCAGGGCCCCGGCGCCGTGCAGGGACACAAGGTCCGGCTGGGCGACGAGTTCGCCGGGTTCATCCTCGACTGCTACGCCCTCGACGAGAACGGCCGCCGCTACTACGACGCCACGTTCCTGAGCAGGGCGAAAGGCTCGGCGAAGAGCGGTCTGGCCGGGTTCATCGGCCTGTTCGAGGCACTCGGGCCGGCACGCTTCGGCGGGTGGGCCAAGGGCGGCGAGCTCTACACCGACCCCTGGGGCTTGGGCTTCCGCTACGTGTACCAGCCGGGCGAGCCGATGGGCGTCCCGGTGCACGTGCCGATCCTGCGCGTGCTCGCAACCGAGGAAAACCAGACCGGCCTCGTCTTCGACACCATCTACTTCAACCTCACCGACGATGCCGCGCCGCTGTCGCTCGTGCTGGGGGTGGACGCCGGGCGGACCCGGATCTACCTGCCCGGCGGTGGGGAGGTGCTGCCCTCAACTAGCGGATCGTCCTCAAAGGACGGTGGCCGCGAGACGTGGGCCGTATTTTGACGAGTCGCACCGCTACAACACCCCGCAGCTGCGGGACATGTACGCGACCGTCACCCAGAACCTGGTCAAACGCAAGAAGACCGACGAAACCTGGTTCCTGGAAACAACGACCATGTTCGCGCCGGGTGAGGACTCGGTCGCCGAGGTCACCTACCGCGAAGCCGAACTGATCCAGGCCGGCCGCAAACGCGGCCGGGTCCGGCTGCTGTACGACCACCGGTGGGGCGAGTGCCAGGACCTCACCGACGAGCCGGCACTACGAGCGGCGATCATCGACGCGTTCGGCGACGCGATGGCGTGGAACGACCTGGACGGCATCGTCGACCAGATCTACTCGCTGCGCGCCGACCCGGCGAACAGCCGCCGGTTCTTCCTCAACACGGAGACCTCCAGCAGCGATTCCTGGCTTACCGCCCAGGAAGTCGGCGCGATCGCCGACGCGACCAAACACCTCGCCGACCGGGACGTCGTCACGCTCGGGCTGGATGCGTCGATCTCGTCGGACTCCACCTGTTTGGTGGCGTGCCGGGTCTCCGACGGACATCTGGAGCTGATCGGCTACTGGCTGCCCGCCGATTTCCCGGACGGGCGCCTCGACCGGGTCGCGGTGGACGCCGCGGTCGCGGACGCGATGGCCCGGTACAAGGTCGTCGGGATGTTCGCCGACCCGCCGCATATCCAGGACTACCTCGATAAATGGACCTCGGAGTTCGGGGAAAAGATGAAGGTCCGCGCCAGCCAGGCCCGGCCTTTCGAGTGGTGGACCAACCGGCCCCGGCAGATGGTCGCCGCACTGGCCCGCTTCGCTGAGGCGGTCCGCGCGAAGAGCATCTCGTATACCCGGCCGCCCGACGAGCAGCTCGATGAGCAGGTGAACCTGGCGGTGATCCTGCGCCGGCACCTGCGTAACGCTCGCCGTCGCCCGTCGCGGGCGGGTCTGCAGATCGGCAAGGTTCATCCGAAAAGTGAGGACCGGATCGATGGCGCGGTCGCTGCGGTGCTCGCTTACGAGTGCCGGGCCGCGGCGATCGCCGCCGGGGTCAGCACGAAGCCGAAGCGCCCGTACCGGGCGAAGCGGATCCGCTGAGCTGGTGTCCGGCCCGCCGAGCACGGGGTTTCGACGGACCGGACCACGCCGCTGACGGTACGCGCCGGCCGCCGCAAGATCACCTTGAATTTGGTGGGGTGGTGGGTGCGTGCCGATCGACGTGACCATCCGCTACTCGCCCGGCTGGTGGATGGACCGCCTGTTCACCAAACTCAGCGACCGGGCCCGCCGTCGGCGGCTCACCCTGCTCACGGATGTCTACCGGGGTGAGCCGCCGCTGCCGGTCGGCGCGGACAACGTCCGCGAGATGTACGCGGCGTTCCAACGCCTCGCCCGGTCCAACTACGCGCAGCTGTGTGTGAGTGCGGTGTCCGCGCGGATGACCCCGACGGGGTTCAAAACCGCCCTGCAGGACGGGCAGACCGGCGACAAGATGGCCGCGCAGGTGTGGAAACGCGCCGGCCTGGCCGTGATCGCCGCCGACACCCACGACATGATGCTCAACCTCGGCGAGGCGTACGTCATCGTCGGGCCGGTCGACGACGAGACCGGCGCCCCCGTGGTGACGGTCGAGGACCCGCGCCGGATCGTCAGCGAACCCGACCCGGCCAACCCGCTACGGCTGCGCGCGGTTCTGAAGGTGATGCGCGACGACATCGAGGGCGAGGACCGCGCCTACCTCTACCTGCCCGGCGAGATCTGGGTGGCGCGCCGCCGGGCCGCCTACGCGGCCCGCACCGTCGGCGCCGCCGGGATCGCGTGGAGCCCGAAACAATGGGAGTGGGTGCCCGAACGCTCCGGCCGCACCGGAATGACCCGCCTGCCAGTCGTCCGATTCGTCAACAAGGACGGGATGGGCGAATACGAGCCCCATCTCGACCTGCTGTTCCGGATCAACCATCAAACGTTGCAGCGCCTGGTGATCGCGACGATGCAGGCATTCCGGCAACGCGCGGTGATGGGCCTCGACGACGTCGACGAGGACGGCGAACCGATCGACTACAGCGATCTGTTCGTCATGGACCCGGCCGCGCTGTGGCAGCTGCCCGACGGCGTGAAGATGTGGGAATCCGCGACGGTGGATCTCCGGCCGATCCTGGACGGGGTCAAGGCCGACGTGACGGAGTTCGCCGCGGTCACCCAGACGCCGATGTACATGCTCCAGCCGAACGGGGTCAACCAATCCGCTGAAGGCGCGTCGGCGCAGAAGGAGGGCCTGCTGGTCAAGGCGCAGGACCGCAACGACCGGACCACGATGCCGTGGGCGCAGGTCATGGCCCTGTCCTTCCTCCAGCTCGGGGAGCCGGCCCGCGCTGACCTGTCCCGGCTGGAGACGCTGTGGGCCTCGCCAGCGCGGTTGTCGCTGTCCGAGCGGGCGGACGCCGCGACCAAGGCCGCCAACGACATCCCCCGCCGGGTCCGGCTCATCGACATCTGGGGCTACAGCCCCGAGCGTGCCGACGAGCTGGAAAGCGAATGGGACGAGGAAGAGCTGCGCCGGGCCCAGCTGGCCGCCGCCGCCGACCAAGCCATCACCGGCGGGTCGAGTGTGGACGACACCCTGCCGCCGCTGGACGGCCTGACCACGCCCGCGGTGACACAGGTAGGTGAGGCGGTGAGCTAGATGGCCGGCCCGGACGGGCAACTCACCCGCACCGAACTCGCCCAGCTCGCCGCGCTGATCGCCGCCCAAGCCGCCGCCCGCGACCAGCTCACCCGCGCCACCATCATCGCCGCCCAGACCCGGCTCCGCGGTTTCCGCGGCTGGTGGCGCCCGGCGGACATCGCCCTGCTGGTCGCGCAACTTCTGCGCATCGTACAACCGGCGCAACGGCGCCTGGCCCGGCAGACCGACGCCTACCTGGCCCGCTCCACCAGCCTGATCCTCGGCCGCCGCCTCGGCCCTATCGGCGCCATCGACATCACCGCACTGCGCCGCGCGCTCGGCCCCAGCACCCTCGCGGTACTCGCCGACGCGGACCCGCACACCGGCCCGGGTGCGCCCCCGCCCCTGTCCGGCCGCGACGCCGACCGCGCGACCGGCGACACCGCGCGGGCGCAGACCACGGCGCTGGACCCGCGCGTGCCGTACGAACGGCTGGCCCGTGACTTCCGCTTCCACGTGGTGTCCGGCACCCCGGAGCCGGAAGCGGTCGACAAAGTGGCGCAACGGGCCGCCGCGGTGGTGGCCACCGACCTTTCCCTCGCCCACCGCGCCCAGGCCCAGCGGTTCTTCACCCGCAGGCAGGTCACCACCGGGTTCCGGCGGGTGCTGCGCCCGGAACTCGGCTCCGGCGGACCACCGTGCGGGCTGTGCGTGGTCGCCGCCGACCGCGTCTACACCTACCAGGAGCTGCTGCCGCTGCACCCCGGCTGCCGCTGCGAGGTGGTCGCCGTCGGCGACACAGCCGACCCCGGCTTCACCCTCAACGCCCAGGACCTGCAACGCATTTACGGCGCGGCGGGCAGCAACCGCCGCGAGGACCTGCGGCTGATCCGCGTACAAATCACCGAGCACGGCGAACTCGGCCCCGTACTCGTCAACGCGGACCAGCACTTCCGCGACCCGCGCGACGTCGCCCGCACCCTCGCCGACGCCGCCTGACAGAGATCGTCCGGCCCCACCCCTTTCTCTGACCCGCCCCGGCTCTCGGGCGCGGGTGCTTCGCCATGCCTGCCACAGGCCCACACCCGACAAGGAGACCCCGCGTGACCAGTCCGATCCCGCCCGAGCCGACAGCCCCGACACCCACCCCACCCGTGTACGTTGCGCCCGCACCCGCGCCGACCCCGGCTGCGCCGCCCGCCGTCGTACCGCCGGTCGCGGCGCCTCCTGCGGTGGTCGGGGAGCACGGCTACCCGGAGCGGACCCCGCTCGAGCAGATGACCACCGAACAGCAACTCGCCTACTGGCAGCGCTTCGCCCGCCAACACGAGGACCGCGTCAAAGCGATGGGCGACTACGAGTCGCTCAAGGCCAAGGCCACCGCCCACGACCAGCTGCTCACACAGAGCCAGACCGAGCACGAGAAGGCCGTCACCGCGGCCCACCAGGCCGGCCGGACCGAGGCGCTCAAGCAGGCCGCCACGGTGCTCGTCGACGCCCACCTGCGCGCCGCGATCGGCGCACGGCTGCTGCCCGACCAGATCACCGCCCTGCTCGCCGGGATCAACCCCGGCCAGTTCCTGGGCGCCGACCAGGTCACGGTCAACACCGACACCATCGCCGCGTTCGTCGGCGCCATCCTCCCCACCCCCGCAGCCGCGGCGACCGCAGCGACAGCGGCACCCCCGGCACCCCCGACCCCGACGGCTGGACCAGCCGCCGCCGGTCCCGGCACGGCCCCGGCCGCCCCCGGTTCGGGGCCGTCGGTCGGGTTGCCGCGCGCCCTGCCCGACTACGGCCAGGGCGGC
>Ga0307508_10004915_pt1 | contig 12864 bp, 11 predicted proteins | sample 9_EM_MG_FD_203089 | JGI IMG/M metagenome (GOLD analysis project Ga0307508, IMG submission 203089) | Populus trichocarpa ectomycorrhiza microbial communities from riparian zone in the Pacific Northwest, United States - 9_EM | ecosystem: Host-associated > Plants > Roots > Unclassified | place... | reverse complement strand
TGCTGCTGATCGGCACGTGGGCGGTCCACGGCGGCGCCGTGACTCCGGTGATCAGCTCTTCCCTAGATCCCTGACCGCCAAGGATCACCGACTTCGTCGAGCGGCGGGGCGACACGTCGTTGCCCCCGACGTCGGCGGCCCAACCCGGTGATCCTTCGAGGTCGGCGCACTAACCGAAGCGGTCCGGCTGCGGGAACCGTCGGTCCGCTGGGGACTGCTCGGGGGTCTGCGTCGTCGCCGTGGCGGTACGCCGGAGGTGGCCGATCCCGGCGCTGGTCGTGGCGTCGCGCCGGCGAGTTCCGTCAGCCGGCGTTCGAGCGAAGCTGATAGGGCAGTGGGGTGATCCGCTTTCGGCGGTGCTCCAGGTATTCGCGTTCGGCCGGGTCGTGGGTCACGTCGATCGCGCTGCCGTAGGCGGCGGCCGCCTCCGCGTAGTGACCGAGCCGTTCGAGCAGGTACGCCCGCGCGGCCCGGGCCGGCTGGAACCGTCGGGCCTGGTCACCCGCGGCGCTCAGCATTTCGTCGAGCCGGGTCAGCCCGGCCGCCGGACCGTCGACTTCGGCGGTGGCGACCGCGAAGGCGACTGCGCCGCCGAGCGACGGCGCGACCGCGTCCAGCGCGCGGTGCAGGTCCAACAGCGCCGGCCAGTCGGTATTGCCGGTCTGTTTCCGGGCGCAGTGCACCGCCTGGACGGCGGCCTCGAGCTGGAAGCGTCCGACCTGTCGGCGCGCATGCGCGGCGCGCAGGTGCTCGTGTGCGCGGTGGATCAGGCGCTCGTCCCACCGAGACGGATCCTGCTCGGCCAGCGGCACGAACCGGCCGTGTCCATCGATGCGGGTGGGCAGGCGCGCCGAGGAGAGCTGGACGAGCGCGGCAAGCCCGTGCGCCTCGGGATCGTCGGGCACCAGCCTCGTGAGCACCTCGGCGAGGTGCAACGCCTCCGGGGGGACCTGACGAGCCTCCGGTCCGGTGGTCGCCCAGTCGATGACGTACGCCCCGTAGACCGCTTCGAGCACTGCCGCCATCCGCCCCGGCAGGTCGCCGCGGTCGGGGATGCGGAACGGAATGCGCGTGGCCTTGATGCGCCGCTTGGCCCGTACGAGACGGGTCGCCATCGTCGATCCGGGTATCGAGAAGGCCCGGCCGACCTGGTCGGCCGTGAAGCCGAGCACGGTGTTGAGCATGAGGGGCGTGTGCACGGCGCGCTCGATCGCCGGGTGCGCGCAGACCAGCATGAGCTCCAGCCGCCGGTCGGGGATCGCGTCGAGGTCGAGGCCGTCGAGGTGCGCCGGGGCGTCCCGCTCGACGTCGAGCGGTCCGGTGCGCTGCGACTGCGCCGACTTCCACTGGTCGCGTAGCCGGTTGCGCGCAACGGTCAGCAACCACGCGTCGGGGATTGCCGGCACGCCCTGATCGGGCCAGGCCCGCAGTGCTCGTTCGAACGCGTCGGCCAGGGCGTCTTCCGCCGAGGCGAGGTCGCTGGTGGAGGCGGACAACAGGGCGAACAGCCGGCCGTAGCTGTCGCGGGCCGCGAGGGCCGCGGCTGCCCGCCCTTCGTCGCCGTCGGTCAACTCGTCCATGCTCCGTCGACGAACGCCGTCGCGCTCGGGCGCACCTCGACCACACCCCACTGCGCGGCCGGGCACTTCTCCGCCCAACCGATCGCTGCGTCGAGGTCCGGCACATCGAGGAGGAACACCCCGGCCAGGGCCTCCTTGGTCTCGGCGAACGGTCCGTCCTGCACCCGCAGGTCACCGTCCTTGCGAGTGACCGTCGTCGTCGCCCCGGTCGGCTGCAACACGTCGGCCGACAGCAGCACCCCGGCGGCGCGCAGCGCCCGACCGTACGCGTCGAAGGCCGCCTTGGCCTCGGCGATGACCGCCTCGGTGAGTTCACCGTCGCCCGACTCGCGATAGTGGATCAACAGCGCATAACGCATGGTCGTCTCCCTCGCTGTGAGTATGGCGTCTTCACCGAGATGACGAACGACGGCGGCCGAAATCGTCACCTCACGACCGGGTCACGCCGGCGGCTTCACCGGTAACGGGACCCGGCCGGTCGACGTTGGGCGCCCTGACCTGTCGCCCTAGGACACGATCGAGGGCAGCAGTGTGCGCATCTGCGCGCCGGCCGCGGCGGGTTCGAGGGCGCCGAATATGAAGCCCAGCAGGGCGTCGTTGCCGACCCAGCCGCAGATCGAGAGCTTGACGCCGGAAGTGGTGGACTTGGCGCACTCGGCCTTGCCGCCTGCTGCGCCCATATCGACGGCTACCGGCTTCGCGCCGCCGAGTTCGCTACCCATGCCGGTGAAGAAGCTGTCGAGCTGCGTCTGCGCGTCGCCGGAATTGAAGATCTTGCCGGTGCCGCCCCAGACGACGACACGGCGCCCCGGGTTCTTCGTGTCCTCGTACACCGCGGCGAACGGGTTCTCCAACCCGGCGTTGGTCATCGCCTTGCTCATGGTCTGTGCCTGGGCCTGATCGGAGGACTTCTTCAGCGTGCCGATCGTGGCCGGCGCCTTGAGCGTCGCCGGCTTGACCGTGCCGGTCGCGGAGCCCGACGGTGTGGTGCTGCCGTCGGAGCCGAACTTGAGCGCCAGCGCCACGATCCCGGAGCAGGCCACCAGGGCGACCACGCCCACGACCGCGCTGACGATCAGCCCGGTCCGGCGCTTCTTCACGGGTGGCTGCGGCGGGTAGCCGGCGGGGACCTGTTGCCCGTAGCCGGGCGGGTACCCGGGTTGTTGGTAGGCCTGCTGCTGCGGCGAGTAGGACTGGGCCGCGTAGGGCTGGGCCGCATAGGGATCGGCATATGGGGACGGCTGCGCGCCGTACTGCTGGGGGCCCGGCTGTGGCGGGTATTGGGGCGGCTGCTGCGGATAGTACGGCTGGCCGGAATAGGGCTGATCCGGCTGCTGCGGCTGGGGTTGGTACGGGTCGGACATCCTGTGCTCCTCGGCCGCTACGGGCAACGAATCTCGCCGAACGCGGCGAACTGGCGCTGCGCAGCATAGTGAACCTCGGTGCCCCGCACCGTCCCGGTTTCCTCGCCCGATGGAAACGTCACAACACCGCCCGGCAGGCGTGTGACCCGTTCGTGCTCAGGGAAGCGGGCGGCGCAGGGGGATGGGGTTGTCGTCCGGGAGGGTTTTCCAGGCGCGGGCGGTCAGCTGAGACAAGAGGCCGGCGCAGCGTTCGGCGCCGTCGTCGCCCAGGCGCCGCCACGGGGTCGCCGCCAAGCTGTCGGTGAGCGCCTCGACCTCGGCGTACGCCTCCCGTCCCGCCGCCGTGGCCGTGCCCTCGGCCGTGATCCACCCCCGTGTCTCGAGCCGCCGGGCGGCGGCCTGCCACTGCTCGTCGGCCCAGCCGCGTGCCGGCTGGGTGACCTCGCGCAGGCGGCCACCGTCGACGCCGACCCGCCACACCAGTGACTCGCAGCCGTCCACGCCGGCGGTGAGCAGCGCGGCCACGTGCCCGTCGCCGCGGTGCTCGCGCAGGATGGTGGCGGCGTGCCACAGCCGGCCGATCGGGTCCTGCGGCCACGGCAGGTCCGCGTGGGCCGCGGCCAGCACGCGCCCGGGCAGGTCGACCGCCCGCGCCGCCGATTCCAGCAGGTCGGCGGCGTCGGCCACGGTGGCGGACGGCAGGCCGGAGAACAGGTCGGTCAGCGCCGCGGTCGCTCCGGCGGTCCGGGCGGCGAGCGCCGCGGGCGGGCTGATCCGCGCCCACACGTCCGGCAGCGCCCGGGACACCATGGCCGGTGCGAAGCCGAAGAACGCGGCCGTGACCGGCCCCGGCCCGATCGCGCCGAGAGCGGCGGCCCGCCCGGCGAAGTAGCGCCGCCAGAAGCCGGTCAGCCCGGTGGCCTCGAAGGCGAAGGCGGCCTGCGGCGTGAAGTAGGTAACGGCGTGCAACGGTTCGAAGAGCGACCACAGGCGGCGGGCGGTGGGCGGCAAACTCATGGTGGACAGCATGTCGTCGAGCACCGACAAAAAGCCAGCCGGTCAAGTACATCCACGGGGACGGCCGGCGGACGGGTGCGGAGCGTCCAGAACGGACAGGCCGAGAGGGGTCGTCAGGTAGAGCACGCGCCGACCGCTGCGTACGCCGGCGATCAGACCGGTCTCGCGCAGGACCCGCAGGTGCTGGGAGACGGCGCTTGGCGTGACGCCGAGCGACCGGGCCAGGTCGGCGCCGGTCGCGGGCGAGCGTAGCGCCTCCAGCAGATCGGCCCGTGCCCTTCCGAGCAGCTTCACGACCGCGCGGGCGGCAGGTCGGGCGCTGGCGATCCACAGGGCGCCGACACCGCGTGCCGGGTAACGCACGGTCGTCCAGGTCGACGTGAACGCCCGAACGTGCGCGAACGGGGCGCCGAGCGCCGAGGGCATCAGCACCAGGCCGCCGGGGGCCGGTCGGATCACCCGGTCGCCGGGGCGGCTGCGCTGCGTCAGCCGCCCCTCGCGCCACCGCAGGTCCGGGTGTAGCCCGGCGAAGAGCCGTTCGGCGCCGCCCGCGGTCAGTTGCGCCGCCCGGTACGCCACGTCGGCGTCCAGCAACGCCCGGATCCTCGGCCAGTGCGGCGCGATCAGCCGCTCGTACGCCGTACGCAACTCCGCCGCGATCTCCCGCAACACGGCCGCCGGGCGCGCCGCGAGTCGTGCCGCCGCCGGCGGCGGATCGTCGCCGAAGGTCCGGGCGAGGCCGGCGCGCACCTGCCCGGCCGTGGTACTCCGCAGCGCCGCGAGGTCGTCGTCGATCGTCGTCTCGAATCCGGCGGGCGCGGGCAGCAGGAACTCGGGCCAGGACGGCCGGTCGTCGACCAGCAGCCGCCAGGTCGCCGGCAGGCTCAACGTCTCCGCCCGCCGCTGCGCCCAGCGCAGCCAGCGCAGGTGTTGCTCGGGCGCGGCGCGACCGCCGAGCAGCAGCAGCGCGGCGATGGTCTCCGCGAGCGGCGATATGGCGAACCTCGTGCCGGCCAGTTCCGTGACGTCGAGGTCGACCATCAGGGGCACGCCCGGATTATGTAGGCCTGCGCTACACGATGTCCACCAGCGCCGCGCTGCCCGAGGCTGATCGGCGTGACTCGACTTCCCGCCGCCTACCGGCGCCTGCAAGCGGCCGCGGTCGTGGACAACGTGGGCGACGGCGCGGTCGCCGTGGCCGTCCCGCTGCTCGCCGTGGCGCTCACCCGCGATCCCCGGCTCGTTTCGCTGGTCGCCGCCGCGGCGACCCTGCCGACGCTGCTGTTGTCGCTGCCCGCCGGCGCGCTCGTCGACCGGTACGACCGGGCCGGCCTGATGTGGCGCGCCCAGGCGTTGCAGGCGTTGGTAGCCGGCTTGCTCGCGGTGGCGGTCGCCCTCGGCGCGGGAAGCGTCGCGCTGCTCGCCGCGGCGGCGTTCGGGCTGGGCGCCTGCGAGGTGGTCTTCGGCAACGCCGCGCAGGCGATCCTGCCCGAGATCGTCCCGGAGGCCGACCTGCACCGCGCCAACGGACAGCAGTTCGCGGCCACGGCCACGGCGCGTACGTTCGTCGGCCCGGCGGTCGGCAGCCTGCTCTTCGCCGCGGCGGCCGTGCTGCCGTTCGGCCTCGACGCGGCCTCGTTCGCCGTCTCCGCCGTGCTGCTGGCGAGGCTTCCGCGCGGTCGGCGGCCGCTGTCGGCCGCGCCGCTGGGCAAGGCCGTCACGGAAGGTTTGCGCTGGCTGGGCGGTCACCGCTTGTTGCGTACGCTCGCCCTGCTGCTCGCCGTGAACCTGTTCTGCTTCCAACTCGCGAACGTCACGCTCGTGTTGCTGGCCACGGAGGAACTGCACGTGGGCGCGCGGGTGTACGGGCTGCTGCTCACGGCGAGCGCGCTCGGTGGCGTCGCGGGCGGGGTGCTCAACCACCGGATCGCCGCGCGCATCGGCATGCTGCCGACGGTGCTGCTGGCGCTCGCCGGGGCGGTGCCGGCCTATCTGGCCGCCGGGTCGAGCCCCGACGCGTACGTCCTCGGCGTTCTGCTCGCGGCGATCAGCTACTTCTCGTCGATGTGGAACGTGGTGACGGTCAGCCTGCGCCAGAGCATCGTGCCGGCGGGGCTGTTGGGCCGGGTCAATTCGGTCTACCGGATGCTGGGCTTGGGGCTCACGCCGCTCGGGGCCCTGGCCGGTGGCTTCGTGGCGCATGACCTGGGCGTACGTGCCGCGTACCCGATCGCGGGGGCGCTGCGCGGCGGCGCGCTGATCGTCGCCTTGCCGGCGTTGCTGCCAGCGCTGCGCCGCTTTCAGCGCTGATGGTGACGTCTGTTCAACCGCGAGTCCGCACACTGAAAGGCGATCGGCCAGGATGTGCGTATGGAGTTCGAGGCCCATCGGGGTGAGCTGACGGCGTACTGCTACCGGATGCTCGGCTCGTTCGACGAGGCGGAGGACCTGGTGCAGGAGACGATGCTGCGAGCGTGGAAGGCCCGTGACCGGTACGACCACGCTCGCGCATCGGTCCGCACCTGGCTGTACCGCATCGCCACCAACGTGTGCCTGACGGCGCTGGAGGGGCGGGCCCGCCGGCCGTTGCCGTCGGGCCTGGGCGCGCCGAGCGACGATCCGGGGGCGCCGCTGGCGCCGGCCCTGGATGTCCCGTGGCTGCAGCCGTTTCCCGACGCCCGGGTCGAGATCGAGGTGCGGGCCGACATGCGGCTGGCGCTGGTGGCGGCGATGCAGGCGCTGTCGGCCCGCCAACGGGCCGTGCTCCTGCTCCGCGACGTGCTGCAGTTCAGCGCCGCCGAGGTCGCCACCCAGATGGAGACCACGGTCCCGGCGATCAACAGTGCGCTGCAGCGGGCCCGCGCCGCGCTCGCCGAGGTCGGCGACCTGGGCGAGGTGACCGAACCGGACGACCCGCGGGTACGCGCCGCGGTCGAACGGTATGTGCGGGCGTTCGAGGCGGCCGACGTTCCCGCGCTGGTACGGCTCCTGACCGACGACGCCGTCCTGGAGATGCCGCCGGTGCCGCTGTGGTACCGCGGAAGCGGCGACTACGGCCGGTTCATCGAGCGCGTGTTCCAGATGCGCGGGGTGGGCTGGGCCATGGCGCGGCTCACCGCCAACGGCCAACCGATGCTCGCCGCGTACGCGCCGGAACCTGACGGCAGGCACACGCTGCACACGCTGCAGGTCCTGACCGTCGCCGGAGGCCTGGTCGCGCGCAACGTCGTGTTCACGGACCCGGCCGTGTTCAAGGCGTTCGACCTGCCCGCGCGGCTCTCGGCCGACGAGGTTCACGCGATGCGATAAGCCCGGCCCGGCGCGTCACCGCCCCACGAGCGCCGACGTGTTCGCCGTGGCCCAGGCGGCGATCTCGGGTACGCCGCGCCCAGCTTGGTCAGGATGTGCTCGCCGCGCCCGGCGACCGTCTTGATGATCTGTGGACCTGCCGCCTGCCCGGGGAAACAGTCTTCGCCGGGGCTTCACAACCAGACAGGCGTGGGCACATCCCGCCGGTTGTGAAGAAGAATCGAATACCTGTCTTCCAGGCGCCATCACTCTGCGTGTATTCGTGCAGACCTGTGAGCCTCCGGTCTGCCCCGCTGAACGCTGCGGGTCTATCCCTTGGAAGACCATCTAGTAATTTCCCGACGCGGGCCGGGCTGCGGCGACGGCGCGGCCGCGGTCCGAGGTGGGGAAGCGGTCGAGCATCGCCCGGACCTCGGCGGCGTCGGTGTTCGCGCCGAACAATTCGGTGCCGGGCTCCATGCGTACGCCCTCGGCCAGTGGGCCCGCGGTGACCGGGTCGAAGCCGAGCGCGTCGACGAAGGCCGAGACCGTGGCGACGTCGCCGGGGTCATCCCCGGCGATGGCGATGGCCTTGCGTCCGACCGTTCCGGCCGGCCGGGCGCCTTCCTCGAGGTCGTGGTATCCCATGTGGTTGAAGGCCTTCACGATCTGGGAACGCGGCAGGAACTCCTGCACGATCTCGCTGGAGGAGGTACGCGGGTCGGTGAGATCGTCGCGGATCCCGTCGACCTCCCACCAGTAGTTCATCGCGTCGACGACCAGCTTGCCGCGCAGCGCGTCCGCCGGCACGTCGCGGTGCTTGCCGAGCGGCATGGCCAGCACGACGATGTCGGCCTGCGCGGCCGCTTCGGCGGCGGTCACGGCGATCGCGCCGGGCGTGATGACCTCGACGATCAGGGCGATCTTCGAGGGTGCGCCGGAGCCGGCGACGAGCACCCGGTAGCCGGCCGCGACGGCGAGCCGGGCCAGCACGGTGCCGACCTTGCCGGCGCCGAGAATGCCGATGGTGGTCACTTGGCTACCTCCCGGCCGTCAGGATTTCGCGGACCATGGGGGCCACCTTCGTGCCGAACAGCTCGACGGCGCGCGTCCGGGCGCTGATCGGCTGGGCCCCGGCGGTGTAGATGAGGTCGAAGCGGCCCACGTCGAGCGCCTGGACGGCCTCGGCGATCCGGCGGGCCACCGTCTCGGGCGAGCCGACGTACAGCGAGCCGTTCGCCACCTCGGCGTCGAATTCCGAGCGGCGAAGCGGCGGCCAGCCGCGCAGCGCGCCGATCCGGTCCCGGATGACCTTGTACGCCGGGTAGTACAGCTCCTTGGCCTGCTCGTCGGTGTCCGCGACGAACCCGGGCGAGTGCATCCCGACCGGGTGTGCGACGGTGCCGAGCTGGTCGGCGGCGCGGCGGTAGAGGTCGACGTAGGGTGCGAAGCGTGCCGGTGAGCCGCCGATGACGGCCAGCATGAGCGGCAGGCCGTAACGTGCGGTCCGGACGACTGACTGCGGGGAGCCGCCGACGCCGACCCATGTGTTCAGGCGTCCGGACTCGGTCTTCGGGAACACGTCGGCGTCCACGAGCGCGGCGCGGGTCGCGCCGCTCCAGGTGACGGGCTTCTCGTCGAGCAGCTTCACGAAGAGTTCGAGCTTCTCCTCGAACAGCGCGTCGTAGTCGCTCAGGTCGTAGCCGAACAGCGGGAACGACTCGGTGAACGATCCGCGTCCCAGGATCGCCTCGGCGCGGCCGTGCGAGATCGCGTCCACGGTCGCGAATCGCTGGAACACCCGGACGGGGTCGTCGGAGCTGAGCACGGTCACGCCGGAGGCGAGCTTGATGCGCGAGGTGCGCGCGGCGATCGCGGCCAGGACGGTCTCCGGGGTGGAGATCGAGTACTCCGGGCGGTGGTGCTCGCCGAGGGCGATCACGTCGACGCCGAGCTCGTCGGCGAGCACGGCCTCGTCGACGACCTGCCGGATCGCGACGGCCTGGGAGACGGGTACGCCGGAGTCGTCCACCGGCACGTCGCCGAAGGTGTCGAGACCGAGTACGAGGTCGCTCATGGCGCTGTCCTCCTGTAATTGACATGTCAGCCGTATGATTGACACATCAAACACGGAAGGGTGCTCAGTTATGCCGGGGAGGCGACGACTGCCGACGCGAGCCGAGCTTCAGACGTGGCGCGCGTTCGTCGAGACCACCGAGGCGCTGCGTACGGTGATCGCCGGCCGGCTGCAGAGCGACACCGGGCTGTCCCCGGGCGACTATTCCGTGCTCTTGGCGCTGAGTGAGGCCGAGGACGGGCGGATGCGGTCGTCCGAGCTGGCGGAGCGGGTCGGTTGGGAGCGCAGCCGCCTCTCACACCACCTCGGCCGGATGGAACGCCGGCGGTTGATCCGGCGTGAGAAGGCCGCCACCGACAACCGCGGCGCCGAGATCATCCTGGCGCCGGCCGGCGCGACCGCCTTCGGTGAGGCCACCGCGCCGCACCTGCGCGCGATCCGGGAGTTGTTCGTCGACGCGCTCACCCCCGAACAGGTCGCCGCCGTGGCCGAGATCGCCGCCGCCCTGCGGGAGCACCTGGCGCGACCCCGCCCGGTCCAGCGGGGTCCAGGCGGGCGCCGCGGGGCCGGCGCGGATGCCGCCGGGGCTGCCGGCGCCTAGCCCGGCCGGCGTCGGCCCGGGAAGAGCGGTGGCTGCCGGTCGTGGCAGCCACCGCTCGGCACCGGAGTGCGGTTGTGCGCTAGGACGCCCAGCCGGTGGCGACCACCCAGCTCGCGTCGTCGGACCAGAGGGTGGCGGAGTCGAACGTGTGGGTTCCGCCGTTGCTAGCGATGTACACGTTGTTGTTGTAGTGCCGGATGTTCCTGGTCGGATAGTTGTAGGAGGCGAACGAGTTGCCCGTGCCGCTCGCGCCGGTCTTGGGGCAGAAGGTCGCGTCCTGGGCGAAGAGCGAAGTGCCGTCGTTGGCGTTGAGGTACAGCTGGAAGTTCGAGTGCCGCAGGTAGCTTCCCGGCGTGTCGACGGACTCGAACGAACGGCACGAGCTGTTGGCCAGCCCGGCTCGTACGGTGAAGCTCGCCTCGGCCTTGAGGGTGCTGGTGCTCGACGAGGTGACCACCTGGGTGGCCACGGCGGTTCCCGAGTGGGCGATGTACCGGGTCGTGCAGCAGGCGGTGGTGGCGCGCAGCGAGACCGCCGAGCCGACCGTGACCGCCGGACCGCTGGTGATGGACGTGGTCGCGTAGCCGGCCGCGGCGATGTTGGCCTGGACGGCGTTCTCGGTGGCGGCGGTGGGGTACCCGGAGGTCATCACGCCCTCGTAGAAGGTGCCCTGTGCGCCGACGCTGTTGTCGCCGCCGATGCCGAGGATGATGGCGCCTTCCTTGTGCATCGGGTTGTACCCGGACGCGCTCGGACGCGCCCCGCTGTAGTACGTCGACAGCGACCCGGACTGGGCGTTACCGCCGCGGATGGCCCACAGGTTCGGCCCGCCCTTGATCACGGCGGTGGTGAACCGGTTGGCGATGGTGGCGTCGCCGGAGTTCTTGCCGGAGCTGAGGCCCGAGAAGAGGCCGTTCTCCAGGTCCGCCATGATCCACGGACCGCTGCCGGAGCCGGAGCCCCAGGACGTGCTGTTGCCGAAGTAGATGGCCTCCATGTGCCCGTTGCCGGTGTCGGTGCTGGAGGTCTCGGCGTTGCCGTAGTCGAAGCAGCAGCCACCGTTGTAGTGGGTGCCGTCGAGGACGGCGTACTCGCCCTCGGCCGCGTCCCCGGTCGCGATCCCGCTGGTGCTGTTGTTGCGGTAGCCGGTTCCAGGCGAGACGAACACGCCGTACGCCTTGCTGCCGCCGACCGTGACCGGCGCGGCCGTCGCGCCGGCGAGGTTGTCGTAGCTGTTCACGTCGGGACCGTTGAACCCGCCGGGGGGCGCCTGGGTGAGGTTGTTCCCGTGCCCGGACTGGTCGTAGATGACGGTGATCAGGCAGGTCGTGCCCGAGCAGAACGAGTCCTGCGCGGCGGCGTTGGCGACGCCGCCGGCGCTCAGCGGCGCGATGTTCAGGGTGGTGCTGTCGGACGCGCGCTTCACCTGGTAAAGCGAGCCGGTGTAGGCGCCGTAGAGCGCCCGGGTGGTGCTGTGCGCGGCGACGCAGGGCGTCCCGCCGGCGGCGTAGATGTCGCAGGGTTGCGAGGTGGCCGCCTGCGAGGGGCCGGCGTTGGCGAGCACGCCGGCGACGAGCGCTCCCGCGGCGAGGACGCTGAGCGCGGCTCTGCGAAGGTGCGGGGAACGGGGCTGTGGTGACATCACTGACCTCTTCCGTTGCCTGAGGGGGGCTCTGCAGGACCACTGCCTGCGCGCGGGCAGTGGACAGTCGGCAGGGGGGAGCCTGCAGCGAAAGCTGTTGATCAACAGGTGGTAGCGACCGGCCATGCATCGGGGATGATGATTGTGAGCGTTAACGATTGTGAGCGTTAACATAGCGGCTACGAGGCCGAGACACAACGGAAATCTCGACGGCCGTGGATATCGCCGCACGGTGGTCGCCATCGGGGACGCGCGGGGCCGGACCGGGTCAGGACACCGGCGGCAAGGCGGAGGGCGCCCGCGGTCATCCTCGGGCCGAGCGCGGGTGGACGACCCGGATGCGCTCGGCCCGGAGGATTACGGTACGGGTGGTGCGGACGGCGACCGGGTCGTCACCGGATTCCGCTGACCCGGGTACCGGGAAACCGGCGGGTCACCTCGGCGCGGGCCGCGTCGTCGAGCGGGATGTCGACGGCGAGGTTCTCGCTGAGGTGGGCGCTGGTGCGGGTGCCCGGGATGAGCAGGATGTTGGGGGCGAGGTCCAGCAGCCAGGCGAGCGCGACCTGAACCGGCGTCGCGCCCAGCCGTGCGGCCAGGGTGGTGAGCGTGGGGTCGGTGAGCAGCCGTTGGCGCACCGCGCCGGGCCAGCCCAGCGGGCAGAACGGCACGAACGCGATGTCGCGTGCCGTGCACTCGGTGAGGACGTCCAGGGACTGCTGGTCGGCCAGGTTGAACAGGTTCTGCACGCAGACGATCTCGGTCTGGGCGGTGGCTCGCAGCAGGTGCTCCCGGGAGATGTTGCTGATCCCGATGCCGTCGATCAGCCCTTCGTCGCGGGCCTTCACCAGCGTCGCGAGCTGGGCGTCGAACCGCTTGCCCGGGGCTTCGGACGGGTTCAGGACGCGCAGGTTCACGGCCGCCAGCCGGTCGGCGCCGAGCGTGGCGAGGTTGTCCTCGATGCCCTGGCGCAACTCGTGCGGCTCGTCGAACGGCAGCAGCCCTCCCCGCGAGTCGCGGCGGGCGGCCACCTTGCTCACGATCGCGAGGCCGTCGGGGTAGGGGTGCAGCGCCTCGCGGATCAGCTGGTTGACGGTGCCCGGCCCGTAGTACTGGGCGGTGTCGATGTGGTCCACCCCGGCCGCGACCGCCGAGCGCAGCACGCGCAGCGCCTCGTCGCGGTCGCGGGGCGGCCCGAAGACGCCGTCGCCGGCCAGCTGCATCGCCCCGTACCCCGCCCGGTGCACGCGCCACCGGCCGAGCGGGAAGGTGCCGCCGAGCTTGCGCCACTGTCCTGG
>Ga0307508_10004913_pt1 | contig 12866 bp, 15 predicted proteins | sample 9_EM_MG_FD_203089 | JGI IMG/M metagenome (GOLD analysis project Ga0307508, IMG submission 203089) | Populus trichocarpa ectomycorrhiza microbial communities from riparian zone in the Pacific Northwest, United States - 9_EM | ecosystem: Host-associated > Plants > Roots > Unclassified | place... | reverse complement strand
CGGGCTTCGGGTGGGCGCAGCAGGGATTGAACCTGCGACTTCGTCCGTGTGAAGGACGCACTCTACCGCTGAGTTATGCGCCCGAAACCAAGGGAGGGACCCAGATAGCGCGTCCCTCGTTGACCTGCAACGCCTAAGAAAATGTTTACGGCGGAACGGCCGTCCGGGTATGAAGCGCGCGTTTGGAACCTCCCGCGCCGGCAGCTATTGCGCCCACAACCAGTCCGCCGAAGGACGCCAGGCGTGGCCGCGACCGCATGCTCGGGCTCGTCGTCGTGGCGGCGGCGTTCATGCTGTGTCTGGCGCTGTCGCTGTGGGCGAAAGAGAAGTCTCGGCCTGAAACGAGTGAGCCGCCCGGACCCCCGACCACCCAGGGCATCCCCGGCTACCCCAACGCCGTCGATGCCGTCGCGAGCTTGAGCCAGGCGCGCAAGCTGACCAAGCGTCCGGTGCTGCGCGGCATCGTTTTCGACGGTGTGCAGGGTGACGGCAGCATCGACGTGAGCGAGGGACCCGGGCGCGTGCGCTACGCCTTTCAGAGCGAAGCGGGTCAAGGCGCGCAGCCGGCGCGCGAGCCGGGCACCTTGCCCAGGCGCATCACTTGCGGGAAGCAGAACGTGGTGCTGCGTAAGGAAGGTCTCGTGGCGGAGGCCGATCAGGCGGACTACCCATGCCCTGCCGCAGGGCTCGAACCGTTGCCCGATCCGCAATGCTCGCTGCACGAGATCTGGAAGCAGGCAAGAAAGCGTCGCGTCCCGCGCGATCGCGCCGCGCACATCGAATACTACCGAGCCAAGGCAGGCCCGGCGTGGCGCTTCGAAATCAGCGGCACCGCGCATCGCTTCACGCTCTACGGCGACTGCAAGCGCGAGCTGACCGGTTCCGAAGCCCACGGCAGCGTGCCGTAGCGAGCTAAGCCGTTTTCGCCGGCAGCAGGTCCGCGGCTTTCAGCAGCGCACGCCAGACGTCGTCGACGGTCTCGGGCTCTTCGACGGAGAAGGGGACGACGCGGCGGCTGTCGATGCGGTTGCCTTCGAGCTTCGGGCGGTCGCGCGCGGGCAGCTTGTCGACTTTGGTGGCCACCAAGATGACCTGAGGAGGCTGCCTACTCACGCGGCCATGCTCGGTGATCAGCTCGAGCGCGTCGGCGTCATCGGGCTGCATACCGCGACGCGAGTCGAACAGCACGGCGGCCGCGCGCAGCGTCGAGCGTTCCAAGAGGTAATGCTCGATCAGCTCCGCCCATTCTTTGCGCTCGTTTTTCGAGCGCGAAGCGTAGCCGTAGCCGGGCAAGTCGACGAGCATCAGCTCGAGCCCGGCGACGCTCTTCACGTCGAAGAAGTTGATCTGCCGCGTGCAGCCTGGCGTGGAGCTGGTGCGCGCCAAGCCGCGGCGATTCAGGAGCTTGTTGAGCAGGCTGCTCTTGCCGACGTTGGAGCGCCCCACGAAGGCGATTTCGAGCTTGGTCGGTGGCGGCAATTCGGCGGGGCGCCGGGCGGCCGCGATGAACTCGGCGCTCTGAACGTGGAAGGCGGGAAGCTTGACAGCGGGCACGGCGGCCCACTTGTGGCACGCCTGTTCGGCTCACGCCGCTGGTTTCTTGCGCAGGCGCTGAATCAGCGGTGTTGCCACCAGCAAAAGCTCGTCGCTGCGCAGGCCGAACGCCAACGCCAGGAACGTGACCAGGAACACGCCCGAGCCCACGGCGCCCGGCAGAGCCCGGCCGAGGGCGCCGTCGCCGCCCGCGACCGCAAAGGCCGCGAAGCGTCCGAGCGCGACACCGGCGCCGGCCGCCAGCAGCGTGCGCGCCGCGGCCAGGCCGATTTCGCGCAGGCGGAGCGTGGGCAGCTTTTTTCGGAGTCCGAGCCAAAGCAGCAGCGCTTGCACCAGGCTCGAGCCGGTGACGGCCATGCCGATGCCCACATGACCAAAGCGGCCGCGCAGACCCAGACACAGCGCGATGAACGCGCACAGATCGATGCTGGCAACGATCACGGGCGTGCGCGTGTCACCCAGCGCGTAGTACGTCGAGGTGAGCTGGCGCACGCTCGCTACCAGCCAAATGCCGGCCCCCTGTGCCACCAGCGCGCGCGCGGTTTCGTGCGCCGACTGGGCGTCGAACTCGCCGCGCTGAAAAAGCAGCACGACTAGCGGCTCGGCCAGGCCGACGAACAGCGCGGTGGCCGCGATCGACACGAACAGCGTGAGCCGCATGCCGAACGCGTAGGTACGGCTGAGCTCGACCATGTCGCCGCGCGCCGCGAGCTTGGCCAGGCTGGGCAGCGCCGCTGTCTGCAGGGCCATCACGAAAATGCCCTGCGGAAAATCGCAGAGCCGCAGCGCCCAGCCGTAGTAGCTCTGCGCGCCCAGCCCCTCTTGCGAGAGGAAGCGCCGCGCCAGCACGACGTCGATGTAGTAGACGCCCATGCCGAACATCACCGGCAGCATGCGACCGAGCGCTTCGCGCACGCCTGGGTGAGAAAATTCGAAGCTTGGTCGCTCGAAGTAGCCGATCGCTCGCAAACTCGGCCATTGCGCCACGACCTGCAGCACGCCGCCGAGCAGGACGGCGAGCGCCAGCGCCATGGCGCCATCCCAGCCGACTGTCGTCAGCCAGCCCGGCAGTGTCAACGCACAGACGATGAACGCGACGTTGAGCAAACCGGGAGCGAAGGAGGTGGCGACGAAGCGCTGATGGGTATTGAGCGCCGCGACGCCCAGCGCCGCGGTGCCCATGAAGAAGATGTAAGGAAACACCCAGCGTGTGAGCTGGACGGTGCGCGCCGTCTGTCCCGGCAGGGCGTCGTAGCCAGCCGCGAATAGCTGCACCAGCTGCGGCGCCAGGAGCACGCCGAGCAAGCTAGTGAGGAGCAGTACCGAAAGCGAAAGCCCGCGCGTCGCTCGAAAAAATCGCTTGGCCTCCTCGTCGCCGCTGTCTTCGCGAGTCTTGGTCAAGACGGGCAGAACGGCGCTTTGCACGGCGCCTTCGGCCAGCAGCTGCCGGAGCACGTTGGGGATGGTGAAGGCGACGAAGAAGGCATCGGTCACGGCGCGCGAGAACACCGCCGCGATGGTCTGGTCGCGCACGAGTCCCAAAAGCCGGCTCGCTAGCGTGCCCGCCGCCACGATGCCCGCTCGTCTGGTGATCTGTCGCTGCTCGGCCGCCCGCGGGCTGGCATTCACGGTGGTCTTGGCCAGGTTCGGCGCGCTCAAGTCGGACCTTCTTACTCGATGCCAGCGTGCGCGCCCAGCGCTGCTTCCACGATGGTCAGCGCATCGGCCGCTTCGGCGGACGTCAGCACACCAGTCTCGCCGGCTCCGGCTCGCGCCATGCGCGCTCGGGCTGCCGCCGAGATGCGCAGGCGCGCGCCACCGCAGCTGCGACAAACCAGGCCGCCGCGGTTGGCGTCGACGCTGGCCGATTGTTGGGGCTGCGCTTGGCGGCCGCAGCGTACACAGCGCTCGAAATCGATGCCCCAGCCGAACGTGGAGAGCAGTGATAGGCCGGCTTCGGCGAGCGCAATGGCGCAAGCTTCCGGCCCCGCGGCTTCATCCAAGCGATCGAGCAGCGTGGAGAGCACTGCGTAGGGCTCCGCTTCCGGTGTGCGTGGGGGGGCGGCGCGGCGCGCCCAAGACAGCGCTTTTCCAGCCGCTTCCAGCGCCGCCAAGCTGGCGAGGATTTTCGCGCGCGGAACTTTGAGCTTGGCTTCGAGCAGCGTGAACAGCTCGGCGCCGGGACGTTCGTCGAGCTCGACCGCCAGCGTGTGCATCGGCTCGAGCACGCCACCGAAGCGCTTGTTGCTCTTGCGAGCGCCGCGCGCCAGCGCGCTCACCTTGCCGAGCTTTTGCGTGAGCAGCGTGAGCACAAGATCTGCCTCGCCATACTCGACGCGACGCAGCAGGAGCGCCTCGGTTGCGATGCGCGCAGAGGCCTTGCGCGCTGCCACGTTAGCTGCTGCGAGACGGGCCAGCGGCGTGCGCGCGGACAGCGCCGCTCGATAGCTCTTGCGGCATGTCGTCGCCGCGCGGCTTGAGCACGATGCTGAGCGCGAGCGTGAACAAGATCAGCAAAAGCACGAAGGCAACGGCCACGCCCAACCGACGACCGCGTGCAGGCTTGCTTGGCGCCGAGATCGGCAGCGGCGTCACCCAGGCCACGCGGCGCGACGCGGTGTAGCGCGCCAACACGTCGTCGCTGGGGACGCTGAGTGCGCGCGCATACGACTTCAAGAAGCCGCGCACGAACACCTCGCCCGGCAACTCGTCGAAGCGATCTGTCTCGATGCGCTCGACGCTGGCCATGGGCACCCTGGTCGCCCGTGATACCTCTTCTACGCTCATTTTGCGCTGTTCGCGCAGCTCGCGGAGGTACTGACCGACGGTCGCCATCTGGGGGACCGCGAGACTACTTGAGTTTTTGCAGCATGGAGCTGCATTCTTTTCCGGCTGCGGTCTTTCCTGACAGCTCCACGCAGTGCTCGAGGTCGGCCCGGGCCGCGTCGGCGTTTCCGACCCGCTCCTCCACGCGGGCGCGAGCAACGTAGGCGTCCTGGAGGCTGTTACAGCCTGGAGCCGGCGTTTCCAGTGCCCGCGTAAGCGTTTCGGATGCCGCCGTGTCTTCGTGTCGCCGTTCGTAGGCGAGGCCGAGACGGTAGAGTCCAACACAGAACAGGGGCTGAGCCGCGACGCTGCGCCGGAGCGATTCGACGGCCGCGTCGGTGGCGCCGGATTCGAGCTGGGCCCAGCCCAGGTTTCCCCAGGCATTTTCTGGAGTATTGTAGAGGATGTCCTCCGTCAGGGGCTTGAGCACCTTGATGGCGTCGGCGTAGCGCTTCTCGTGAATGAGGATCACTCCCAGGGTATTGGTCGCCTCGCGGTAGTCTGGCTTGGCTTTGAGCGCCAGACGAGCGTGCTTCTCTGCCTCTTGAAGCCGGCACTCGTCGCTATTTCGACTGCAGAAATCCATGTAGATGAGCGCCACCAAGTGCGCCGCATCGGCGTTGTCCTGGTTCAGCTCCACGGCTTTGAGCGCGTGATCGAGGGCTTCTCGCGGCGAGCTTCGGCGCAGCCATAGGTCGCGAGCCACGTCATACTCGCTGTCGCTCATACGATCGGGGTCTTTGGCGCCCTCTCCGTTGGCGGCAGCGCAAGCAGAAAGCGCCGCATAGCCGGCCAAAAGCAGCCATCGCGGCGATCTCGTCATCGGGCGCGGGCTCGGGGCGCGGCCTGGGCCTGGCCCCGCAGCTGGTCCTTGATGCCGAGCAGAGTGTAAAGATCGCGCAGGCTATCGAGGTTCGGCACCTCGACGCGCTCGTCCTGAATGCGGATGTGGCCGGTCTCGCGTAGCTGAGCGACGATGCGCTTGACGGTGTCGACGTCGAGGCCGACCTGGGCCGATAGCTCGAGCGGGGAGAGGGTCAGGGAGATCTGACCGAGCGGATTTCGTGCCTCATCAGCCTGGGCCTGCTGTTCTTGTTGAGCAAACTTCATCAGGGCCACCACGACTTTGGATTGGCCGTCCCTCAGCATCAGGATTTCGATCTGGTCCTCGGCGTCGCGCATGCGGCGGATGAGCTGATTGAGAACGCGCCCCGCAACCTCGGGGCTGGTGGCCAGCACCTGCTCGAACGTTGCGTGGTCGAAAGCCAGCGCGACCACGTCGTCGAGCGCGACGGCCGTGGAGCTTCTGGCCGCGCCGCGAAGCAGGGCAGACTCGCCGAAAAGATCGCCGGGCCGTACGACGCGCAGGCTGCGCTCCATGCGCCCCGCTTGCTTGAGTAGTCGGACCCGACCGTCTTGAAGCAAGAATGCTTCAGTCGCTGGGTCGCCGTCGCGGAAGAGCACGGTGCCGGCCGCGAAGCGGCGGCCGTAGCGCGAGAGCAGCCGCGCTTGGGCCTCGCTTCCGGGACCTTTATCCGTCACGTCGCCATCTATATCATTCGGGGCCGGGCGGGGGCGCCGAGATCGGGAAGCGTCGCGCCCACATCACGGATGTAGACGGGCAGGGGCGGCTCCTCGCCGGGCTCCAGCTCTTCGGCCAGCAGTCCAACCGCCCCGGCCCCGGGTTCCTCGGTTTCGGGAGACGAAAACGACGCGGGCAGGTTGAGCAGCGAAAGCCCGCTTCCGACCCAAGCGATCGGCGCGCCGAGCTTTTGCGACAGCAACGCCTGCGCGCTAGTCGCCAGCAAAGCGGCGGGCGCGAGGACCTGGACCGCCCCCGGGCCGGGCTGATGAGCTGCGGCGAATACCTCACCCCGGCGAGCATCCAAGATCGCGCAGCGCAACCCTGGAATCGCGTCAGGCACCGCGCGGGCCATGGCTTGAAGTGAGGTGACGCCCAAAAGCGGGATCCCCAGTCCCAGCGAGAGCCCCTGGGCGCAGGCCATCCCGACGCGCAGCCCGGTGAACGAGCCCGGGCCTACCGAGACGCCGATGCGATCGAGGCTCGCCCGCGGCCAACCGGCTTCTGCGAGAAGCTCGGCGATCAGCGGCAAAAGTCGCTCCGCGCTCTGTTTGGGGCGCAGATGCGCCCGCGCCAGCACGAGCTGCCCGTTCTCGAGCAAAGCCACCGACGTCTGGCTCGTGGACGTTTCGATACCCAAAGTGCGCACGGCGCATGCGGCTAGCGCGAAAGCGGGTTTGCAGCAACGCGGCCCGGTGTAAGCTCGCGGAAGTGCCGTCGATCCTGCCGCGTTTCGACTTCCGCGCCGAGTACGGCGTAGCGACTGACACAGGCTCCAAGCGCAGCGCCAACGAGGACGCGTTCGTCGTGGCGCCGGAGTTTGCTGTGTTCGCGGTGGCCGACGGCATGGGCGGGCACCGCGCCGGCGAGGTGGCCGCGCGCCTCGCCATCGAAGAAGTCCTGGGCGCGCTCAGTAGCCAGAGCGCGATTCGGGCGGTCGAGCGTTACGTGAGCCTTGCAGGGCTCGAATCGCGGCGCAAGGTGCTGTCGTTCTTGCGTCGCGCAGTAGAACAAGCCAACGCGCGCATCCGGCGCGCCGCGCTCGAGAACCCGGATCACTCCGGCATGGGCACGACGCTCGACGTGGTCTGGTTGGCGCGCGATCACGCCTTCATCGCGCATGCTGGCGACGGAAGAGTTTACCTGGCGCGCGCCCGCGCCGTGCTGCAGCTCACCCACGATCACACGTTGTCGGCCCGCCAGTCACGCGCGCCGGACGGCTTGGCCATCACCGTCTCCGAAGGCAGCCCCAGCTCGGGTGTCACGAACGCGCTCGGCCTGTCCGACGCCGTTCAGGTCGACACCTTGTTCGTCGATTTGGGACCGCACGACCGGCTATTGCTGTGCACCGACGGTGTCCACGGCCAGCTCGATGGCGAGCACGAGATCTCGAGCCTGATGCGCGTCGGCACGCCCGAGGGCGCAGCGCGCGCGCTGGTGATGCGGGCCGCCGAGGGTGGGCGCGACAACGCCACGGCCGTCGTGGTCGAGATCGCCGACCGCTTCGTCAAACGTCCCGATCGTGACCGCGGGCTCAGCCCAGGCGATCTCGAGAATGCTCGCCAAAGCCCGCTGCTGGTCGATTTGCCGCTGCCCTTGGCGCTGACGGCGCTCTCGGCGGCGGTAGAGATCGAGCTGCCGACCGGCGCGGTAATCCCACGCACGATTGCCAACGATCTGGTCGCTTACATCGTGCTCGAAGGCTTGGTGAAGCATCCGGATGGCCGCGCTGTGGGACCGGGCGCGTTGATCTATCCCGAATCGCTGGTTGGAGTTTGGGGACAAGCCGGGCCGCCCACTGCGGACCAGACGTCACGCTTGCTGCGCGTGCGCGCCGACGACTTCGCCGAGATTTGCAGCGAGCCGCGCTACGCGGCCGAGCTGTACCGGCGACTGGCGGCGCACATGGCGCGCCTAGCCGTAAAGAGCGGAGGCGCGCCCGGCGGTACGCCAGCGCCTAGTGGCAATCTTCCGCCGAGTCCGATGCAGTTACCGAAGCCGCCGGGCGTCTGAAGAATTGCCCATCCCGGTCGCGACTCGGCGCCCCGCGCGCTGTGATAGACAGGCGGAATGGGGACAATTCTCACTGCCGCTGATCTCGTTCGTGCCCAGCAAATCGCACAGGCACTGCTGCGCAAAGCTGTGAACGACGAGCACGGGCGCACGGAGCAGGATGCGTTCTACCAAATCGTCACCGAGGGGCGTGACGTGGGCGCCGCGCGCGCCGGCTACAGCTCGTGCGGCGACCTCGCTCACTGGCTGCTGCGTTGCCTCGGCGTGCGCGCGCCCTGGGTCAATCGCAACGACGACGGCGACGGTCGCAACTGGAAAGTCGGCGTCAATTTGAACTGGCTCTGTCCGCGTCCCATCGGCCCGTGCTCGATCGCCTCGCCCCATCTACAAGGCGATCCGGCGCCGGGTGACATCATCGTGCAGAACAACGCCGTGGGCGGTCACGTCATCTGCGTGATCGAGCTGCGCGGGCCCGGGCAACTCGTGACAGCGGAGTACGGCCAGCCTGGCGGCAAACGCAAAGAGCGCGCGTTTCCGCAAAACATCATCTCGCACCTGCGTTTGGTCGATGCTCTGCCGCTTTGCCAGGTGCCGCCCTACTTCGGGCCGCTCCAAGACTTTTTGACGGGTGAAGAGCTGGACGCGCTCGGCGACGACACGCCCGGCGGCGATCCCGTAGCGTAGCGGCGCCGCCAGGCGCCGCCCAACAGCACTCTGCGCTCAGATACCTTCCAGCGAGCGGAAGTCGGTCGCGGCGGGCAATTGGCCCTGGTTCACGAACGGGACGCCGAGCATGTCTTCGGTCGTCTTGAGCAGGGCGGCGTGCGAGCCGACGCCGGTTTGGGTGATGGCTCCCGCCCGCGAGGTGGGAGCGATCTGAAGGTTGGGGACGGGGTGATCTTCGTCGTAGTTCGCTACACGAACGCGTGAAACGGTCGCAACTTGGTGATGACGATCAGGATCGTTACGCGAAGTCGTGAAAGCGTGAGAAACGCGACGCGACCAACATCGACATTCACCACGATGCGCTGGTCGAAGCGCAGATTCGCGAGCTCGGCACGTTGCTGGTGCGTTCTGCCGCGGTGCTCGGCGCACCAGCACACGATCACCCACCGCCTCTCGACGCAGCAGCTGCGCCTCGGGCTGGGTGTGCGTAGCCTCAATCAGCCCGCAGCACCGACCGCACGAAGCGCTCGAAGCTTCGCGCGCGCTGCGCCACTTCACGCGTACCCATCCTGCCCCGCGCTTCTCACGCTCTGAGCGTACCAGGGCTCTTCTCAGTAACACCGGCTCGTTACACCGGGAGCTAAGTATGCGGAATATGGTCGGGGCGGCCGGATTCGACGATCGCCTTTCACGAGGGCGCTTGCTCATGCGCCATCTGTGATGATTTCCGCGATTTTCGAATCTGCCACCCCGCCGGACGGTGACGCCAGGTGACACGGAACGACTCCACGTTGGGTAACTGGTGGGAAACGGGTTCGGCGGCCTGCTATGCTTCCGGGAGTGAGCCAGCCGCTCCCCCTCGACCAGGCCATCCAGGCCCTCCGGCGCGACCCGACGCACCCCGTACGTGTGAAGGTCGACGAGGGGCTGACCGTCGAGGTGCGCGCCGTTGACGAGGCGGCGCCGGCCAAGCGGACGGTCGGCGAGCTACTGCGCGAGGTGGGGCGCTGGGAGGGGGAGAGCGGCGCGGCGCTGGATGCGCTCTTCACGCGCCAGCCCGGCAACCGCAGCGTGCCCGAGCTGCCGTGACGCTCCAGTACGTTTTCGACACCAACATCGTCGCCCGTTTGCTCGACGACGACGCGCGGGTCGTCTCGCGCGTTGCTGCGCTCGACGCGGAGGCGATCGGTATCCCGCTCGTGGTTCTCGCCGAGCTGCTATACGGCGTCGAGAAGTCGGCGCGCATCGAGGAGAATCGTGCCAGGGTCGAGCGCTTCGCGAGCGGTGCACGTGTGCTGCCGTTCGACGTGGCGGTCGCCGGGCGGTACGCGACGGTTCGGGCAGCGCTCGACAAGAAGGGCCGACCGAAGACGGATTTCGATCTGGTGGTGGCGTGCACGGCTCTCGAGCACGGGGCCACGTTGGTCAGCAACGACGGCGGCCTGAGGGATGGCGCGATCGAGGGGTTGATTGTCGAGGACTGGCTGAGCGTCGCCCAGTAGCTTGGGAGGGCCACCTGGATGGGAGCGGCCATCGGCGGCTGGCTGCCAGCGCTTGGCCAGGCCCCACAACTACGAATCGACAGAGATCATCGCCGGCACGCCGTTCGCTAGTGCGCCAGCGTGGAGACCGCCGCGCAAGCCACGGCGCGGACAGGCGCTCCCGTCGATTGCCACATCGATTGCCGCGGCGCTCAATAAATTGAACGTCGGATTGAACGCAACTGCCTCCGGCGCAACGGTCACCGTCCCTGCCGCTCAGACAATCGAAAGCATCGCCTGGAGGGATGTGCGCGCAGGCCAGCCGCACGCCGACTTCGGCTCCAAATGCAGTGAATGCTGCTCGGACCGGATCGGGCGCGTCATAGAGGCCAGGTACGATTTAGATGCAGCTCTGGTTCAGCTCGATCCTGGACTCGAGTACAAGGCGGAGATCAAGGAGATCGGATTTTTGACCGGCTCGCGTGCAGTCAATGATGCGGACGTCATGGCGGGTCTGGTACTCACGAAGCGAGGGAGGACGTCGGGTCTCAAGACAGGAACGCTCGTAGCCATCGACACGGACGGAATTGTGGAGTTCCCCGTCGATGCCACTCACGGGTACTTCTATCGCCGGTACTTCGGCGCGCTCTCGATCGCGCCCCCTGCCGGGGACCACTTCGCGCTGCCTGGAGATTCTGGCTCCGCCATCGTGCACGCTACCGCCAACACGAGGGACGTCGTCGGCCTCTTGTTTGGAGGTCCTCGGGACGAGACAACAGTTGGGAATACCGTAGCCACTCCTATCCAAGCAATCTTGGGTGCTTTCGGACTTGCAATTAAGACCGCCACGGCCGCTGGGCAGGTCCAGGTCGTGCCTGGGACAGCTGCAGCGCGTCAGGCGTCTGCTCACTCGGAATCCGGCGAGGTCGCTCCGGGGTTCGAACCAACATGGGGTCGCATTCGCGAAGTTGAAGCAGAAATATCCCAAACTCCTTCAGGCCAGGCGTACGTGAGCGCCGTTCGACGCCACCTGCCCGAAATACGGAGATTGGTGAACCAGAACCGGCGTGTCGGGGCCGTATGGCAGCGCAACGGCGGCCCCCTCTTGGTGCGAGCCGTACTGCGTGCGGTAACCGACAGCGATTGTCACTTGCCCACGGAAATTTGCGGAATGCCGATCGATAGTTGCGTGGACAATATCGCTAGCGCGTTTCGCATGCATGCCGCCATGGCTTCGTGGCGGATCTCAACCGCTTCGGAACCATGTTCATCGGTCTAGGTGGCGTGACCTACCCAGCGTTCCTAGCGTCGCTCCAAGGTTCCCCACCGCAGGCAGCGCTTTCCGCACAAACCCCCTCTATTGGATGAAGAAAGTGCAGCGGTTTTGTACACAACCGCACAGCAAGGGGGCTCGATTTGGAGGGTCGGCCCCTCCGCAAACCACCGTCAAGGCACTACCAAGGGAGCGCGAATGATAGCTGCTGCACCGCTCGACACATGCGACGACGAGCATTTCGCATTCGCCGTCGTAAGTGCAGCTGGGTTGACGCGTCTCTGCTTGGACAGGGTTGCGCCCTCCGGTGGGTCGATAGCATCCCTCAAATGCAGCATTGGGTTCTGGACCACATTTCGGATCTTCCGCGGCGCATCGAGGTACCGCCACGAAGCAGTCCGGATCCTGAGGAGCGACTCCGCAGACGCCCGCGCTCTCGTTACCTGTTCCCCGTGGATGGCGCCATGGTCGGGCGGAGGTGGCTTGCGTACCCGAGAGCGCCGTGCAGGGCTCGCACGAGGGAAACGTCAGGAGCAAGCAAGCAAGAGCGCGAAGAGTCACGCAGCGGCGCATCTGCACCGCATTCTGTCGTTTTTGCAGAACGAAGCAAGCACGTTATCGAGGCGCCATGCGGTCGAGCTGCATGGTGCCTCGCAATTTGAGCGAGGTGCCTAGTGCCGAGCGGGACACTTGAGAAACTGGCAAAGATAGTGAGCACCTCGCTCGCTGGGCTCGAAACTCTGCTCACCCCGGAGCATGCCAGCGCGTACTTCGAGCAACTTGGGACACGTTTCCCCGACAGTTTCAACGCCGATGTGGACGTTCGCGGGGCGCTTAGTACGGCAAGTACCAGGGCTGGGGGATTTGCTTCGATCCTGACGAGCTTCAGCGACGCCGAGCGCACCGGTGATACCGCGGGTATCATCGCAGCGGGAGCTCAACTGATCGTGGGGATCGGAGTGTTTCTTGAGGCGCTTGGCAGCGTCGCAGGGCAGATTGAAGCGAAGAGCTGGCCGCCGCTTACGGATACGGAGGTTCGCGCCTTCACCCAGGGTCTCGCGAAGAGAATCCTGGAGGACGCTATCCTGCGCCACGTCGAGGCCAATCGACCTGAATTCGTGAGCGCCGGCATTCTCCTCGGTATCGCGGATCGTTTCTCGATCCCGATCACGGGTGCTGATGCGACCGAGTTCCCGGTCTTTTCACGACAGCTTCAGCTCGGTCGCCTAGGGGACGCACTGGGTTCCACGAAAGAACACTTCCGGAGCCTGGTGGGTTGGGGTGACTCACCTTTCGACCCGAGCAGACTGCTCCAGCGCCTTCAGGCCCTTCAGACCCTCTTCACCAATAATACCCTGGTAGACACGAGGTAAGCGTTCAGGGGTGGGGTTGAGGCAGACGTCGTGAGCGTGCGATTGGGTCATGCATGACGAACACGACGGCGGAGTTGGAGAGGCAGATTGAGCAGATG
>Ga0307508_10004911_pt1 | contig 12868 bp, 9 predicted proteins | sample 9_EM_MG_FD_203089 | JGI IMG/M metagenome (GOLD analysis project Ga0307508, IMG submission 203089) | Populus trichocarpa ectomycorrhiza microbial communities from riparian zone in the Pacific Northwest, United States - 9_EM | ecosystem: Host-associated > Plants > Roots > Unclassified | place... | reverse complement strand
CCCAGCCCGAAGCCCTCCACGCTCGTGTCGCCAATGCGCTGGAACGGTTCGAACATCTGGCCGTGCGCCTCCTGCGGCACCCCCGGGCCTTGATCGCTCACGGTGACTACCAGACCGGCCGAGCTCACCTCGGCAAGCACCGACACCACGGTGCCCTCGCGCGTGAACTTCACGGCGTTGCGCACGACGTTCTCGAACGCGCGGTAGAGCAGCTCGCTTCTGACCTCGACGAGGTACCCACCGTTGCTCGTGAACACCAGGTCGCGCTGGGCGGCGCGCGCCTCGAAGCGCGCGTCGTCGCAGACCTCGGCGAGCAGCTCCACCACGTCGATGCGCTCGTGCGCCGCTTGCGCGGCGTCCGTTTCCAGCCTCGCCAGCGTCAGCAGTTCGCCGACCAGCGCGTCCAGGCGCATGGACTCGCGTTCGACGCGCTCCTGCATGGCCAGCGCGCGCTCAGGCTGCTGACGCGCCAGGCCGATCGCCGCCTGCATGCGCGCCAGCGGTGATCGCAGTTCGTGAGAGACGTCGTGGAGCAAGCGCTGTTGAGCACCGACGAGCAACTGCATGCGCTGGGCCATGCGGTCGAAATCGGCGCCGAGCTCGGCCAACTCGTCGCGGCGGCTACCCATCTGCGCCTGCACGCGTGTGTCGAGCTGACCGGCTGCGAGCCGCTGCAACGCCCACTGCAGCGTTCGGATCGGCTGAGACACGTACCAAGCCATGAACCCGCCGAACAAGGTACTGATCAGAATCGTCGCGAGAATCGGCAACCAGAAGGGCGGCGGTGTCTTTTCCGAGGCCATGCCCAGTGCCGTGCGCACGGCCGCGGCGGGCGCGAACACGGTGATCACCGAACCGTCGGTCGTCGCCACGCGTTGCAATGCACCCAGCCCGCGACGGGCCTCGGCCAGGTCGAGTTGTTCGGGCGCCGCTTGAATCTGCGCCCACAGTTCGGGCCCGATCGGACGTCCGAGCAGGTCCTTGCCATGGCTGTCGATCACGTAGGGAGCCGCATGAATTTCATCGTCGACTGCAACGACGATATGACGGACCGCGGCCATGTCGCCCATCTGGATCAGCCCCCGCGTGGTCTGCAGATAGAAGTTCATGCGACCGAGCTCCGAGCGCGACACCGGAATCAGATCGAACCATCTGGCGAGCCACACGCCGGCGGCAACGAGCAGCGCCACGGTCGCGAGACCGACCCAGAACGCCGCAAAGAATTTCCAGAACAGACGGCCCATGGGTGATCGTCAATCTCTGGTGAACTGGTAGCCCATGCCGCGCACGGTCTTGATCAGGTCGGCGTCGGGTGCGCAGGCCGCGAGCTTCTGGCGGATGCTGCTGATGTGCACGTCGATGCTGCGGTCGAAGCGCGCCAACGGGCGACCGAGGGCGCGCTCCGACAGTTCGCGCTTGGTCACCAGGCGACCGGCCTGCCGCACCAGTTGCTCGAGCAGGTTGAACTCGGCACCGGTGAAGTTCAGTGCCTGGTCGTTCCACTGCACGCTGCGGCTTTCGGGGCGCAGCGTCAACGCGCCGACGCGCAACGCAGGATCGTCGACCGACTCGGCCGACACTGGGTTGAGCCGGCGCAGGATCGCCCGCAGCCGCGCGGCCAGTTCGCGTGGCGAACAGGGCTTGGGCACATAGTCGTCGGCGCCGAGTTCCAGGCCCAGGATGCGGTCGACGTCGTCACCGCGCGCGGTCAGCATCAGCACCGGAATGGCGCTCTGGGCGCGCAGCCGGCGCAGCACCTCGACACCGGTCATGCGCGGCATCATGACGTCGAGCACGACGACGTCGTGGCGCCCGCCCAGGGCTTCGGTGATGGCCGCCTCGCCATCGTGCGCCAGCGTCGCCGCAAAGCCGTCCTGCCGCAGGTAGTCGGCCAGCAGCGTGACGAGTTCGACATCGTCGTCGACGAGAAGAATGCTCGGCGTCAATGGCGCTCCGGTCGGTTGTGTGAAGGCATCGTGGGTCGTTTCATCAGGAGTCGGATCATCGGCCTTCACGCTGTGAAGCGGCCCGATCCTTACGTTTCTTTAGCCTTTGCTGACGGAGCTTTTCGGGTCCGCCACGCATGATTTCGGCATCGACATCATGCCTGCTGCGCCGCCCCCCACCATGCCCCCGACACCTGCGACCGACGCAGCCCGACACGCTTGCACCGCGATGCTCGGATGGGCCGCCACGTTGACGGTGGCGCTTCTCAGCGCCTGTGCCGCGGTCGGCCCCACCTACCACGCCCCTACCGTTGACGCACTCGCGCTGCCCTCGACCTGGCAGGCGGCACTGCCGCACCAGGGCCAGGCGGCGCAATTGCAGGGCTGGTGGGCGCACCTCGGCGACCCGGTGCTCATCGAGTTGCAGCGCGCCGCGAATGCGAGCAACCCGTCGATGCAGAAGGCCGCTGCGCAGATCGCCTCGGCGCGTGCCGCGCTCGCGAGTTCGAAGGCTGCGGGCGCGCCGACGCTGACCGGCAGTGGCAGCGCGACGCGTGCCAGCACCAGCACCGGGACCAGCACCAGCGGCAGCATTCTCAGCAGCACGGTCAGCGGCGGGCTCGATGCAAGCTGGGAGCTCGACCTGTTCGGCCGCGTGCGGCGTACCGTCGAAGCGGGCGAAGCCACGGCCCAGGCACGCGAAGCCGACTGGAACGACACCCGCGTGTCGCTGGCGGCCGAGGTGGCGACCGACTACATCACCTACCGCGCCTGCCTGGCAACGCTGCAGCTGACACGCGCCGATGCTGCGTCGCGCCAGGCCACGGCACAGATCACGATCGGTTCTTATCGCGCCGGCGCCAGCTCCTCGGCCGACGCGGCACTGGCCGAGGCGAGTGCAGCCAGTGCACGCGCCAGCCAGGTGGCCCAGGAGGCCGAGTGCGAGGTCGACGTGAAGGCGCTGGTGCCGTTGACCGGCCTGGCCGAACCGGCACTGCGCTCGCTGCTGAGCACCAGTGCTGGCCGTCCGCTGCAATCCGCACCGTTCGCGGTACAAAGCCTGCCGGTGGCGCTGCTGAGCCAACGCCCCGACGTGGTCGCGAAGGAACGCGCGCTCGCGGCCGCCAGCGCCAGCATCGGCGCGGCCGAGGCCGGCCGCTACCCGCGCCTCTCGCTGAGCGGCTCGATCGCGCGCAGCGTCGTGGCGCCGGGAAGCAACCAGGTACTGAGCACGCCGTGGTCCTTCGGCCCCAGCCTGTCGCTGCCGCTGTTCGACGGCGGGGCCGCCAAGGCCTCGGTGCGCTCGGCCGAGGCGAGCTACGCCATCGCGCTGGCCGAGTACCGGCAGGCCGTCAGCACCGCGGTCCAGGAGGTCGAGCAGAACCTGGTGCGCCTGGCCAGTGCCGAGGCGCGCGAGGCCGATGTGCAGCGCAGCGCCGACGGCTACCGCGCCGTGGCGATCGCCACCGAAGCGAGCTGGCGCGCCGGCAGCGACAGCCTGCTCAGCTACGAACAGACGCGCCGCGACGCGATCTCGGCCGCGCAGTCGCTGATCGCGGTGCAACGCGACCGGCTGCTGTATGGCGTGGCGCTCTACAAGGCGGTCGGAGGCGGCTGGGACGCCAACGCAGCGTCGTCCTCCGACACGCCCGGCATCGCGCTCGCCGGCACGTCGGCCTCCCTCCCCGCCCCTTCCGTCAAGTGAGTCTCATGGCAACGCCTCGTCGCATTCTTGTTCTCGTCACCGCCGTGCTGGCGCTGGCCGCCGCCGCCGTGCTGGTGCGGTCACGCGCCGCATCGGCGCCGGTTGCCGAAGCGGCGCCCACCGCGGTCCTGACCGTCGACGCCGTGCGGGCGCAAAGTCTCGAGTGGCCGCTCGGCACCGGCGCGTCGGGCGGCATCTATGCCTGGCACACCGCCAGCATCTCGAGCGAGTCGTCCGGCCTGCGCATCGTCGAGCTGCTGGTCGACGTGGGCAGCGTGGTGCGCAAGGGGCAGGTGCTCGCGCGCCTGGCCAGCGACGGCCTGGCCGCGGACCTGCGCTCGCAAGAGGCCAACGTGGCGCAGGCTCGTGGCAAGCTGGCGCAAGCCGACGCCGAGGCCGAGCGTGCGCGTCGCCTGAAGGACAACGGCACGCTGTCCGAACAGAAGGTGCTCGACTACCAGGTGAGCGCGCAGACCGCCCGCGCGACGCTGAACGGCGCGCAGGCCACGCTCGACTCGCAGCGCATCGCGCTCGCGCGCACCCGCATCGTCGCCATCGACGACGGCATCGTCACCGCGCGCAGCGCCTCGTTGGGGCAAGTGGTGACCGCCGGCACCGAGTTGTTCCAGCTGATGCGCCAGCAGCGGCTCGAGTGGCGCGCCGAGGTCACGCCGCGCCAGATCGCGCAGCTGCGCGCCGGCCAGCGCGCACGTGTCACTCTGCCTGACGGCCAGACCGTCGACGCACGCCTGCGGCTGGTGGCGCCGACGCTGGACGCCAATACGCGTACCGGCATCGCCTACTTCGATCTGCCGGCAAGCGCGCTGACGACGGGCGCGCACCCGGGTGTCTATGTGCGTGGCGAGATTGGCACCGGCACCGCGGTCGCGACCGTGCTGCCATCGACTGCGGTCACGCTGCGCGATGGCAACAGCTATGTGTTCGAGATCGGCGCCGACGCGCGCGTCACGCAGCGCCAGGTGCAAACCGGCCGCCGCGTCGGCGAGCAGGTCGAGGTGCTGAGCACCTTGTCGGCCGGCAGCCGCGTCGTCAACGGCGGCGGCAGCTTCCTGAAGGATGGCGACACCGTGCAGGTGTGCGACACCACGACACCGGCTGCGGCTGCATCGACACGGAGCGCCTCATGAACATCTCTGCGTGGTCGATCCGCAACCCGGTCCCGGCGCTGCTGGTCTTCATCGTGCTGACGGCCGTGGGCCTGATCGGCCTGCACAGGCTGCCGATCCAGAACTTCCCCGACTTCGACACGCCGACGATCTCGGTCACCGCCACGCTCGAGGGTGCCGCCCCCAGCCAGCTCGAGACCGAGGTCGCCCGCAAGATCGAGGACAAGCTCGCCACGCTCGGTCACGTGGAGCACATCACGACCACGATCACCGATGGTGTGGTCTCGATCAACGTCAGCTTCGAGGTCGACACCGACCCCGAAGAAGACCTGAGCGCGGTGCGCAACGCGGTCGACAGCGCGCGTGCCGACCTACCGTCCAACATGGCAGCACCGGTGATCGCCAAGGTCACGCGCTCGGGCGAATCGCTCGTGGTCTACACGGTACAGGCCCCGCACCTGAGCGAGGCCGACCTGTCCTGGTTCATCGACAACGACCTCGCCAAGGCGCTGCGTAGCGTGAAGGGCGTGGGCGCCTTCACAGGCCTGGGCGGTGTCGAGCGCGAGATTCAGGTCCGACTCGACGCCGCGGCGCTGGCGGGCATGGGGCTGTCGCCGGTCGACGTGTCGACCCAGATCGCCGCGGTGCAGACCGATGCCTCCGGCGGTCGCGGCAAGGTCGGTGCGGCTAACCAGTCGGTGCGCACGCTCGGCCGCCTCGAGACACCCGACGACCTGGCCGCGCTCGCCGTTCCCGTGACCTCGGCCAACGGCACCCGATCGGCGGTGCGACTGGACCAGATCGCGCGCGTCGGCGACACCACCGAAGAGCGCTTCTCGTATGCCGCGATCGACGGCAAGCCGGCGGTCGGCTTCAGCATCGAGCGCCTGCGCGGCACCAGCGAAGTCACCGTGCTGGCCGCGGTGCGCCGCGCGGTCGCCACGTTCGCGGCGGCGCACCCGCAAGTCACCATCGAGGAAGCCTACGACACGGTGCAGCCGACGCAGGACAACTACGACGGCTCGATGCACCTGCTCTACGAAGGCGCGTTGCTCGCTGTCGTCGTCGTGTGGGCCTTCTTGCGCGACTGGCGCGCGACCTTCGTGTCGGCAATCGCGCTGCCGCTGTCGATCATCCCGACCTTCGCGGTGATGAGCGGGCTGGGCTACACGCTCAACCTGATCACGCTGCTCGCGCTGTCGCTGGTGGTCGGCATCTTGGTGGACGACGCGATCGTCGAGGTCGAGAACATCGTGCGCCATCTGCGCATGGGCAAGACGCCGAGGCAGGCGGCGATGGAGGCGGCCGACGAGATCGGCCTGGCGGTCATTGCGACCACGTTCACGCTGGTCGCGGTGTTCCTGCCGACCGCCTTCATGGGCGGCATCCCGGGCAAGTTCTTCGGGCCGTTCGGCGTGACGGCGTCGGTCGCGGTGCTGGTGTCGCTGCTGGTGGCGCGCCTGCTGACGCCGATGATGGCGGCCTACCTGCTGAAGCCGCATGCGACGCGCACCGAATCCGACGGTCGCTTCATGCGGGCCTATTTGCGCGCGGCCCGCTGGTGCCAGGCGCACCGGCGTACGACCATCGCGCTGTCGACCGCGTTCTTCGTCTCGACGCTGAGCCTGATCGCGTTGATGCCGACCTCGTTCGTGCCGGCCTCCGACCGCGGCCAGACCACCATCGCGCTCACGCTCGAACCCGGCACGCGGCTGGAGACCACCCGCCAGGTCGCTGAGCAGGCGACGCGTCTCGTGCTCGGCATCCCGGAAGTGCGCCGCGTCTTCATGACCATCGGCGACGCCGGCAGCGACGCCAGCAGCAGCGAGGTCAACAAGGCGACGCTGTCGGTGAGCCTGACGCCGCGCGCCGAGCGCTCCAAGACCCAGTCCGACATCGAAGCGCAGATCCGCGCGCTGCTGCGGCAACTGCCGGGCACACGCAGCTCGGTGCTCGGCATGGGCAACGGCCAGACGCTGGACATCACGCTGGCCAGCGACGACGCCGCCGCGCTGACAAAGACGACGCAGGCGGTGCTGAAGGACCTGCGCGGCATCCCGGGCATCGGCAACGTGTCGGACAGTTCGGCGCTGCAGCGGCCCGAAGTCCAGGTCAGGCCCGACCCGGTGCGCATGGCCGAGCAGGGCGTGACGACCGACGCCATCGCCAAGGTGCTGCGCGTTGCGACGAACGGCGACTACGCGGCGCAGATGCCGAAGTTCAACCTGGCGCAGCGGCAGATCGCAGTGCGCGTGAAGGTCGACGACGGGACGCGCACCGACCTCGATGCGATCGGTCAGCTGCGCGTGGCGGGCCGCAGTGGCGCCGTGCCGCTGGCGTCGGTGGCCGAGTTGTCGCTCGGCGGTGGCCCGGCGCAGATCGGCCGCCTCGACCGCATGCGCAACGTCACGCTGAGCATCGAGCTCGGCCGCTACGCCACCGGCGACCTGAACAAGCGGGTGCAGGCGCTGCCCTCGCTGCGCCAGCTGCCGGCCGGCGTGAGCCAGCTGACGACGGGCGATGCCGAACGCATGGCCGAGCTGTTCGGCAGCTTCGGCCAGGCGATGGCGATCGGCGTGCTCTGCATCTACTGCGTGCTGGTGCTGCTGTTCCACGACTTCATGCAGCCGGCGACCATCCTCGCGGCCTTGCCGCTGTCGACCGGCGGCGCGTTCCTGGCGCTGTGGGTCACGCACAGCGGGTTCTCGATGCCGTCGGTGATCGGGCTGCTGATGCTGATGGGCATCGTGACGAAGAACTCCATCCTGCTGGTCGAGTACGCGGTCGTGGCCTACCGCGATCAAGGCATGAGCCGCCTCGACGCGCTGATGGACGCCTGCCACAAACGCGCCCGCCCGATCCTGATGACGACGATCGCGATGGTCGCCGGCATGCTGCCGATCGCGCTGGGCATCGGCAGCGACAGCAGCTTCCGCGGGCCGATGGCCATCGTCGTGATCGGCGGGCTGGTCACCTCGACCGTGCTCAGCCTGCTCGTGATCCCGGTCGTGTTCACCTACGTCGACGACTTCTTGCTGTGGCTCAAGCGCCTCGTCGCACGTAGCCACCGCATGGACACCGTCGCGACCCCGCGCGCCGCGAGCCGGCCGGGGTGGACGCCGACCTTGCACACCGCTTCCTCCCACCCCGCCGGCCCGCCGGACTCACCATGAATTTCCCGAAGTACTCTGCGCGACGCAGCCTTGCCATCGCGTTGCTCGGCGCTGCGCCGCTGCAGGCCGCCTGGTCCGACGAACCCGAAGGCCCGCCCGATGCGGACGGCCGCCACTGGGCCATCGGGCTGGGTGGTAGTGTCCAGACACAGCCCTATGCGGGGGTAGACCGCAAGACGCGGGCCTTGCCGCTGGTCTTGTTCGAGAACAAGTATGTGCGCGTGGCCGGCCCGGGGCTGGACCTCAAGCTGCCCGATGCCGGGCCGGTAGCGTTCTCGCTGCGCGCCCGCTACTCCGATGAGGGCTATGCCGAAGACGATGCGCCCGGCCTGGCTGGCATGGCGTCACGTCACGGCGGTGTGTGGCTGGGTGCGGCGGCGCGCTGGCGCAGCGACTTCGCGCAGGTGTTCGCGGAAGTGTCGAGCGATGCCTCGGGCCACAGCAAGGGCTTGCAGGCGCGCGTTGGTGTCGACAAGGAATTGCGCCTCGGACGGTTCAGCCTCACCCCCAGCGTTTCGGTGAGCTGGTTCGATCGCAAGTACGTCGACTACTACTACGGCGTGACCTCGGCCGAAGCGCTGGCGACACGCTCTCAGTACGACGGCCGCGCCACGGTGAACACCGACCTGAACGTCCGCGGCCGCTACATGCTTTCGCCGCAATCGGCCGTGACGTTCGAGCTTGGCGCAACCCGATTGGGTTCCGGCATCACGGACAGCCCGCTGGTCGATCGCAGCACGACCGCAAGAGTGGGCGTGGGCTACTTGTACCGTTTCTGAACGGGCGAGCCCCGCATTGTGGGCTCCTCGCATCGCACCAGGCACCGATGAGGTTTCTTGCCAATGGATAGTGAACGTCCGTATCACCTGTTTGTGATCGAAGATGACGCCGCATTGCGAGACATGCTGTGCAACTATCTCCAAAAGCAGAATCTCGTCGTCACGCCGATTGCCAGCGCTGAAGAGTTGCTACAGCGCATGCATCGACTGCGCCCCGATCTCGTCATTCTGGACGTTGGACTGCCCCGCATGTCCGGGCTGGATGCTTGCAAAAAACTTCGCGCGGACGGCGATCAGGTGCCAATCATCTTGCTCACCGCCCGAAGCGAGGAGATCGACCGCGTTCTCGGCCTCGAGATGGGCGCGGACGACTACCTGAGCAAACCGTTCTCGACGCGGGAGCTGTTGGCCCGCGTGCGGGCAGTGCTGCGCCGCGCCAGTTTCACGCCGGGATCTCCTAGGGACTCGACTGCGACAGTTGCCATTGGCGAGCACGCGTTTGTCGTCGCGACCAGGAGCCTGTATCGCGGTAGCAAGGTCCGTGTGCTGAACACAGTCGAGTACGCGATGCTCACCGCTTCGACCAGGCGCAGGCGCTACTGCAAGGCAAGCTACGGACCGGCGCGGTCGAACATCAGGTGGTGTTGGGCACTTTAGATTCCTGTCGGCGCCAAGGAGACGCATCGACCAATTCGCGCGCGCGCCGTGCGCTCCCTCGATCAATTGATCGGCCTTGCAGCAACACGGCAGCTTCCGCTGTTGTGCGCCAAACCACCAACGCGTCGCCGTCGTACCAACCCTCCTGGAGCTGGCTGGCTCAAGCAGAGGTTTGGCGCGCCCCCGTGCGACCCCACTCGCGGATGAGCAGGGTTTCCAAGTCGTGCACCCTCCGGCCGGTTGCGTTGGCGACTGCCGCGCGATACGGCGGCATGTTGGTGCATTCCAAGATGATGTCTTCGACACCGGGATGTTGGTTGACCAGGCGAATCGCGGCATCGACGACGTTCCTCTCGGCCTCGAGCACGTCAAGCGTCGGCTCGTTGCCGAGAATCTTCCGGTAGAACTCCGTCGAGGGCTCGACGCCTTCGATGGGCGTTCCGGCCGGAACGGCCGCCGCTGCGAGGATGCGGGAGCCCAGCGCCGCTGCGTCGACGGTGACGATGCCGGGTCGCCTGAACCGGACGCACTGCAGCAGGCTCGAGGTGATCACCGGGACGCGAACCGCGTCCGAAAGTTGCGATTGGTACGCGGCCAGGAAACCGCAGCTGGTGGAGATCAGGCCGGCGCCGTCTTCCACCAAGGCCACCGCCGCATCGATGAAAGGTTTCAGCAGCGCCGGGTCGGCCTCCTGCACGACCCGCTTCGGAGACGCCCCCAACACCGTCTTGAAGCGCACAGGAATGCCGGCCCGCTCGAAGGTCAACGGGTTTCCGATATCGCCGGCCGGGCGAGGAAACCGTGTGTCGAGCATCACGATGCCGAGGAACGCAGCGGTGACGGTGGTGGGCATTCGTCTAGTTTCGCACCGCGCTTCTGCGACTCTGCTTGCGATTCAGCACAACCGAAACGCTGATTGGATGGCGGGCATCGTCTTGAAACACATCGCCTGACTGTCGAGACATCGTCCTACACCAGGCACCAGCGGGGCCGCAGAAGATCGCGCTATCTTCAATTCAGTCGTGGGCTTTCCATCATGGATATTGAGAAACTGGCGGTGCGCTACTTTCAGCTGAAACAAGACCTGTCGATTGCCTACAACTCGCGGCCCTGGAATCGCGTGGCCGTGGATCGCCTGGCAAACGAAATTGCGCGCACCGAACGAGAGATCGCAGCGCTGAAATCGAAGGATCAGCTGATCTTCGCCTGAGCCCGCGAACCCGCCACGACCGCCCCCCCCCGATCCACGGCGGGTGGGGCAGTCATGGCGCTTCCTCGGACAAGCGCTCCTTGAGGAACTTCAGGAACGCCTGCGCGGCACTGGACAGCGTGCGGCCCGTCAGCGTCTGCACCTCGATGTTGCGCAGGTCCAGCCCGCGGTCGCGCAGCCCGACGCAGGCCACCTCGCCGCGTTCGACCTGGTAGCGGATCGAGATCGCGCCGGCGATCGTCACGCCGTCCGGGTGGTGGCGCAGAAAACCGAACAGGCTGCTGATGTAGTTGCTGGTGAGCACCGGGTCGAAGTTCAGGCGCTGACGGCTGCAGGCGATATCGAACAGCTGGCGCACGGTCGTGTCCGGCTCCGGCAGCGCGATCGGATAGGCCTGCAGCTGCGACAGGCTGATCTGCTTGAAGCGCGTCAGCGGATGGCCTGGCTGCATCACCGCCAGGAGCGGTGAGGGCTGCGTGTGTTCGACCTGAATGCCGTTCTCGGGTGTGCGGCTCATCGTGATGCCGATGTCGGCGTCGCCATGCAGGATGCGGCGCGTGCACTCGGCCGGCGGATGGATGGCCAGGTGGAACTGGATGCCGGGGTGCTGCGTCACGAAATCGCTGGTCAGCCGCGGGATGAACTCCATCGCGAAGCCTTCGGTGGCGGCGACGCGCACGCGCCCGCGCCGCATGCCCTGCAAGGCCTGGATGTCGTGGACCGCGCGCTCCGAATCGTGCACCGTCTTGAGCGCGTGGACCGCGAGCACCTCGCCCGCGGCGCTCGGGATCATGCCGCGCGCGTGACGGTCGAACAGCTGCGCGCCGAGCAGGTCTTCGAGCTGCGCGATCGCACGGCTGATGGCCGAGCCGGCCACGTTCAGACGCTGCGAAGCCTCGCGGATCGAGCCGCAGCGTGCGACCTCCAGAAAGTAGCGCAGCGCGGTGTCCTGCAGTTGGCGGGCGATGAGCGGCGGTGTTTTCATCGAATCTCCAGCGTTGCCCGTTCGGCAACGGACGCATCGATATTCTCTACCGCGTGAAACGCTCTTTCGGCGCCGTTCTTGCTCACACTGCGCGTGTTCCTGGTTTCGGCACGACGAAGGAGTTCTCGATGAAGCATCTGTCCATCACGGCGCGGCGCCGGCAGGGCCTGGCGCTGGCCTTGGTACTCGGTGCAGCGACAGCGCACGCCGGCAAGGCCAACGACACGCTGGTCTACGCCTCGGACAACGAGGTCGAGAACGTCAGCCCGTACCACAACAACATGCGTGAAGGCGTGATCCTGGCCAACATGGCCTGGGACACGCTGATCTACCGCGACCAGAAGACCGGCGAGTACAAGCCGCAGCTCGCGACCGCCTGGAAGTGGGAGTCGCCGACCGCGCTCTTGCTCACGCTGCGCCAGGGCGTGAGCTTTCACAACGGCGACAAGTTCGGCGCCGACGACGTGGTCTACACCTTCAACGTCGTGACCGCGGCGGACGCGAAGATCGCGACGCGCCAGAACACCGACTGGATCAAGAACGCCGAGAAGGTGGGCGACTACCAGGTGCGCCTCAACCTGAAGACGCCGTTCCCGGCCGCGCTCGAATACCTCGCCGGCCCGACGCCGATCTACCCGGCGGCCTACTTCAAGAAGGTCGGCGTCGAGGGCTACAGCAAGGCGCCGGTTGGCACCGGCCCGTACAAGATCACCGCGGTCGTGCCGGGCCAGGGCGTGACGATGGTGAAGAACCCGGCCTACTACAAGGACAGCCCGCTGGGCCAGCCGCGCATCGGCACGATCAAGTTCGCGGTGGTGCGCGACCCGGAAGCGCGCGCCGCGCAACTGATGACCGGCGCGGTCGACTGGATCTGGCGCGTACCGGCCGACCAGGCCGAGTCGCTGAAGGCCTCGCCCAACATGAGCGTGCTGAGCGGCGAGACCATGCGCGTGGGCTTCGTCTCGATCAACAACAACGGCACCACGCCCGAATCCCTGCCGTTCAAGGACGCGCGCGTGCGCCAGGCGGTCAACCACGCGATCAACCGCAAGGCGCTGGCCGACAGCCTGGTGCGCGGCGGCAGCCAGGCCGTCTACGCGCCGTGCTTCCGCACCCAGTTCGGCTGCGACACGGCGAAGGTGACGAGCTACGACTACAGCCCCGCGAAGGCCAAGGCCCTGCTGGCCGAGGCCGGCTACGCGAACGGCTTCGACACCGACCTGTGGGCCTACCGCGAGCGCGACTACGCCGAGGCCATCATCGGCGACCTGCGCAAGGTCGGCATC
>Ga0307508_10004910_pt1 | contig 12871 bp, 9 predicted proteins | sample 9_EM_MG_FD_203089 | JGI IMG/M metagenome (GOLD analysis project Ga0307508, IMG submission 203089) | Populus trichocarpa ectomycorrhiza microbial communities from riparian zone in the Pacific Northwest, United States - 9_EM | ecosystem: Host-associated > Plants > Roots > Unclassified | place... | reverse complement strand
ACATTTCTCGCGCAAAAGGTCATGCATTGATTTATTTGATATTTCCTTTCTATTTTACACATAATATCACCCAATTTACAAAATTTCCTCAAAATTATTATTTTTACCTGGTCAAGGAGTTTTCACGATTTATCATTAACTAATATTTCGTATACTATTTTATTACTATAACTTCTCTACATTTTTAATTAATCTCCAAAAAATGTTCATCCCAATTCATAAGACTTTCTCCTTAATTTATCATTTTTCAATTGATAACTACTCTATTTAATCTAGATTTATCTATTTTTGACTTGAGGTTTACACCTGTTCACTATGACTGGTTATTGGTGACTCTGAGTTGGCTGTCTCACTCTTTGTGCTTGCTCGATCTTTTTGTGAGGGCACTCTTTTTTGTAATGTCCTCTTTCACCACAATAATGACATCCTTGCTTTAGATACTGACAGGTTCTCCATCGATGACCCTCTCCTCAGTATACAAAACATCATCCCAAGGGGACCGAATAGTCACTAGGGTGTCTTTGTTCACATTGTACACAAGAAGGGTAGGTAACATTCTTCTGGTCGCTAGATCCCTCCGATCGGTTAGTCCTTGGGTGGGTCTGTCCTCCTATTACCCTTCCATCTGTTTGTTGGTGAGGTGAGAACCCACTGTCGTCGCTCATTTCTTCTTAAACTGATTAAACATTCCACTCTTACCCTTTTTTAAAAGTGGTGGCCTATTGGCAGAATAGTTAATGTCCCTCTTCTTACCAAGTCCATATAGCCCCTGATGGCCTTCCCCAATGCATGCTTCCAGTGCTTGTGCTGCCTCAATTAATTCCCACACTATTTTGAATTGCAAGGCAATTAATTCTTGCTACAATTCTTGGCGGAACCCATCCTTCAGCTTCTCTATCATGTGTTCTTCTGTTAGGACATAATGTGGAGCAAACAATGAGAGATCATAAAATCATCTTTCATACTCCAGCACCAACATTTCTCCCTGTCTCAATGCTAGAAATTCATGATCTTTTACCTTGCGATGATACCTAGAGTAGAATTGGTTCTCAAATTCAGACTTGAAGTCATTCTAGGTCAATGTTTTGATTGCATGTCTTAGCTAGACGGTTTCCCACCATGTCATGGCTCGATCATCCGTAGCACAATTTACCTGTAAGTATGCGGGTATATTAATCTAAACCATAGTCTTCTCTACTTTCTTGATCCATCTCCTAGCTATTTCAGCATCATATTCACCCATATATGGTTCGCAACCCATTTCTCTCATACTCTTGACTAGTCGTACTAGTAGTACCGTATTATCAGTGGTTGCAGAAACCTCTAGGGTTGTTTGTAGGGCCGGTGCAGTTAGGGCTGCATGAGTTTTGGTGATGACCATACCTTCCATCACTGCTTTGACTATATATACTAGAAGTCCTGGGTTTACATAGGGTGTAGGTATTCCTGCTGGAGTCGTCAGAGGGGGTATTTCTATTATTCCTTGCGGTCCCAACCCTGTCGAACATACCGTTTCTATCCGTTTCAGTACCTGTTCTTCCTCAATCCCCGCTGATTCTCCTTGTCTAGATTGAGATGATGTTATTGGTACATGAGAAGCAGTATCATCCAGTGGGCCTTCTTCTTGCTAATTATTAACATTCTTGCCTTTGCTCCTACTCCCCGTGGAGGGTGGTTTGATTTGTGTTCCTTGTTGAGTGCATACGATCCTGAAATAGAAAATAATTAAACATTCTCATCAATTTTCTAAGACCAAAACCAATGCTCTAATACCAATTATAATGACCCACAAAAATGTAAACAATTCATGACGAGTCAGAATAAGGTGATTTGATTTTTGTATTATCATGTTCCATTGATGCATTGCGTGATACCATTTATAATTCCAACCATTAGACATCATTAAGCGATGTAATATGTCACACATACATATAATATACGATAGCATCACAAAAAAGGTACATATTCATTGCATCTATAGCATGAAGTGTTTATACACAACATAATTCACATTCATGACTTTGAAAGTCGTCATCATAAGTTACAAAAATATCGATCGACACTTTGTAGCTATTACCTAGTTGTATAAAATGCATGTCGTCTAATCATACTATTATATGATTTATTCCAAAATACTTAGGATGGAGTTTCTAAGCGTTATGGCTATGAGACGTCCTTGTTACAAATCAAATTCAATGTAAGTGTATAAATAATTTCTTATAATATAATTCAACAATGGACAAATACTTGTAACCGTATTAGTAATTTAAATAGGTAGATTCTCATTATTATGCTCATACTAATTCTGTCTTTAACATTTCACATCACATCATCATGCGACCTTACATCGTATTATTTCTTTGGTCTATAATCAATATCAATCAATAACGTGCATTTCTATCTGGAAACCCTAGTACGTTGGGCATCTTCCATGAATGATTATACTCTCTTAACTATGATCAATTAGTCTATGGTTCTAATACATTATTCACAAGTGTATCCATTATCACTCTTAAAAGTAGATATCATTATCATTATAAATCAACATTAGTCTTATTCAATCATTTCGGTCATCCACCATGAATACCAATATCCCAAACTAACTTCACGATTTCTTTCCAGTTATCAAACAAGGATACTATTAGCCAAAGCTACTCACATCATTCATTCTCGATTATCCGATATAGATACCATTAGCCGAAGCTAATCTCATCAATTAATCCTAATTACCCAATATGGGTACCATTAGCTGAAGCTAATCACATCAATTAATCCCGGCCATAGCTAATCACATCAATTAATCTCGGTCATCTAATATGGATACCATTAGTCGAAGCTAATCACATCATTTAATCCTGATTATCTAATATGGATACCATTAACCGAAGCTAATCTCATTATTCATTGTGTTTCATGATTAATTTAACCGATTGAAATCGGGAAACAACATTATGTATAAATACTTCAAGGATGTAATAATAATTAAAGTGGAAACCACCTACCTAACCCTCCCGTAGTGTGGCCTCGCCCGGTCAAAGGTCCAATCTTGGTCGCGCCTCCTAATATACCAAATGACCTTCACTAGTATATTTTTATTTAAGCAATGGCAAAGACCATTTCCACACATATATCAGAACACACATACATTCATTCAAACATCTCTCATGTTCATATAATTATATAGTGATAATATTGTAATAAGACATTTGTATCTAATTTTAATGAAGATCAACTACGAAAATTATGTCATTATGACACTGAAAATCATTAACGAGAACTAAGTTATTATGACATTAAAAATAGTCAACGAAAACTAAGTTACTCTGACACTGAAAATCATCAACGAAAACTAAGTCATTTTGATGTTTCTTTTTTGTAAGTTCACGCATATGGTCAACACCAAGTTTTCCTTCTAATGACTATACTTCAACATAATTTTGGACATAAATCACAACCAAATTCACTTTCAAAGTTTATGAAGCAAGGGCAACACGTAATGTTTCTATTCCATGATAATATCACACATTCATCAACATTGTTAAAGAGAACCTATTAATCACCACTATCTTCATGAAGGTCTTTCTTTGTTATTTTCTTCTAAGATGCTGAAGCCTATATCACCTCCCTAACAAGCATACTTTAAGTTCTTAATGTGATACCATCAATTCCCATTCATTACAGAATGACATAAGGTGTTCTAGGCATTCTAACTTACGAAGTATTATCAAACATGTTCAAGAATCATATTCCTTTCCATAATCTCATCAAGTTCATCTTAATATTGTCAAGTAGTCTACAATTAAGTTCAAACAAGCACATTTTCAAGGGTTCTCCTATCCAAGCTTCCATGGTCGAAACATGAGGTATTGACATCAAGTGTTCTTTTCATCATTCCTAATTATACCATTCCAAATTATAAAACACAAGCTAATAATTAATTTCACATTACACATGAGTTCAATTTCTACCATTTATTTTTCTTCTTTAAGGATGTTCATCATACAAAAGTTTCCCTCATTGTTCTTCCTTTTGGTCGATCATGGTATCCCCTCCCCTTCTAGTTTACTCATGTAAATCATCATTTTCACAATAAACATGTCTATATTATCATGCATCAATTCACACATCAATCTTTTAAGTCCATAATCAAGCAAGTTCTTCAATTCATGATGTAAAAGAAGGTATTTGCATATGTAAAAATTATGTTTCAGCTCAAGTATTTTCCTAAGAGCATAACAAGATCACAATTGACACATTTCATCATTCTATTCCATCCTTCTTTCATTCTTTCAACAGGTTGGCCTTTAGTTATGGTTTGTTCTTCAACATGCATCAATTTTTTTGTTATAGATTATGAAATTACATCCTTTTTAACCTTAATTTTCCAATCTTTCCGTTGAATCTTTTCAAAATTGAAAGTGTAAGAACCCTATATCATTCAATTGAGGTTTCCTTCTTATCTTGCTTCAGCATCTCAAAATAACAAGTAGGAGAGTGAGGTTACTCTTACCACATGATTTTTAGACAAGATTCGAGGATGGTTTTTGTGGTTTTTCTCCTCTCCCTCTCGTTTTTTCTCTCCTTCCTCTGCTATTCCAGCCGACCCTCTACCCCTTCCTCTCTTCATGTTTTTGGTTCTCTTTCCACTCTTCAACTCTCTTCGCACTCAAGTATTCAAGGGGGTGGCATGTAAGGGTGGTTTAGATGGGATTTCTTTGCATTATGGGTGGTTGTTATAGCTAGGGTTGCTGTCGGTTTTGGAGGAGAGGAAAAATCATCTTTTTTTTCTCTATGTATTTATACTCCTTAAATATGGTGGGTTGTGTTTGGATGCTGGATGTTCTAATCCTAACACCCCTTTTTGGTTATCTCTAGATCGGTTCTTTCATGTTTTCCACTTAGTATTGGCTGGTCTATTTATCTCTCTCTCTTTCTCCCTCCCTCCCTCCCTCTTTTAAATGGGGTTTTACAGTTACCTTATTTAGCTGGCAATAATCTATACAAAGCCTATGAGCACATTTTTTCACAAACAAAACCGGTGCTCCCCAAAGTGAGCCTGTGGGTCTTATAAATCCCTTATCTAGTAACTCTTGTAGCTAGATTTTTTAATTCATTCAGTTCTATCGGAGCCATTTTATATGGTGGTTGTGCTATCGGGGGTACTTTTGAGAAGGTATTGATGGAAACTTTGACTTGTCGGTCCGGGGGTAGCCCAAGTAGTTCTTCAGGAAATACATCTAGGAATTCCTTTACAACCGAAATATCACTTAGCCTTGTTTCGTCATTGTCAGAATTCAACACATATGCAAGGCGTCCCACACATCCCTTATTTAATAACTTTCTGGCTCTCACAGTTGAAATCAGATTGGTCAAGATAGTAGTCTTTTCTCCCTTAAAGATCAATTTTCTACCCCCTAATCCTTGAAAGGTTACAATTTGGGTGTAACAATCTATCTGAGCTTTATGTTTACTCAGTCAATCCATGCCTAGGATTACATCGAAATCATTTAATTCTAAAGGTATCAAATCTACTACCGACTCATATTCATCTAGGCCAATTTTCACATCCATATACATGTTATTGGTTTTTACCACATCACCCAAAGATGTCCTTATTGTAAACCCTTTTTTTACCCTTTTTGCTTCTTTCCCTAAATTGGCTACAATCCTACTAGTTATAAATGCATAAATGGCAACAGGATCAAACAAGGCATGTATTTTTAAATTATTCATGCGTAGCGTACCTGCCACTACATCGGATGCTGCTATGACGTTCTTCATATGTTATAGGAAGACCCTCCCTTAAGTTCGGTCATTATATGCCCTTGACCGTCCTCGGATGGAATTAGCCCCAGATTGTTGTGGACCTCACTGGCCTGTTTACTATGGCAGACTACTGGTGACTCTGACTTAGTTGTTTCATATTCTACGCTTACCTAGTGTTCTTGTGAGGACACTCTTTTGAATGTCCTTTTTCACCATAATAATGACATCTTTGTCCCAGATACTTACAAGCTCTCTATTTATGGCCCTCTCCTCGACATACAAAACATTATCCTGGGGAGACTGAACAATCACCAAGGTGTCTTTGTTCAAAACGTACACGTAGATAACATTCTTCTGGTCACTAGATCCTCTTAATGGGTTAGTCCTCAGGAGTGTTTGCCCCCATCACTTTTCCACTTGTATGTTGGTGAGAACTCACTGATGTCCCCTCTTTCTTTTTACATTGATTAAACGATCCACTCTTCCCTTTTTTTGGAAGCGGCAGCCTATTCATAAAATAATCGATATCCTTTTTTTACCAACTCCATATTGGCCCTAATGGCTTTCCCAAATGCATGCTTCCAATGCTTGCACTGCTTCAATTAACTCCCTCACTATTTTGAATTGTAAAACAATTAATCCTTACCTTAAATCCTGACAAAACCCATCCTTCAATTTTTCTATCATATGCTCTTTAGTTGAGATGTACTGTGAGGTGAATAATGAGAGGTCATGAAATCACCTTTCATATTCCAACATCGATATCTCTCCTTGTTTCAATGCTAGAAATTCTTGTTCCTTCACGTTGTGATGATACTTGGAGTATTAGAGTATAATTGGTTATCAAATTTGAACTTGAAGTCATTCTAGGTCAATGTTTTAGTAGCACGTCTTAGCTAGATGGTTTCCCACCATATCATGACCCGATCAGATAATAACTGTGTATCACAATTTACTCATAAATCTTCAGGTATTTTAATCTAAATCATAGTTTTCTCCTTTTTCCTGATCCATCTTCTAGCTATTTCAGCACCCTGCTCCCCCATATAGGGTTTACAATCCATTTCTCTCATACTTTTAACTAGTCGTACTAGGAGTACCATATTATCGGTGGTTGCAGAAACCCTTGGGGTTGCTAGTGGGGTCGGTGCTATTGGGACTGCATGAGCTGTAGTACTTCCCATACCTTCTATCACTCCCTTGACTAGAAACCTTGGATCTATATAAGGTGTGGACATTCCTGCTGGAATCGTCAAAAGGGGTATCTTTGCTCTTCATTGCGGTTCCAACCCGGTTGACTATATATGTTCGTTTCGGGACCTGTTCTTTCTGAACTCCTGTTGATTCTCCTTGCCTAGACTAGGATGATGTTATTGGCATATGTGAAGTAGTATCATCTAGTGGGCCTTCCTCTTGCCGATTATCAACATTCTTGCCTTTACTCCCCCTCCACATAGAGGGTGGCTTAGTATACATTCCTTGTCGAGTGCGTACCATTCTGAAACATGCAATGATTATAAGTATTCATTTGAGTTTTTCCAGGGCCAAAACTAGGAGCTCTGATACCAACTATAATAGCCCATAAAATTCAATAGATTTTTGACATACTGTTTATCCATAATAAGCAGGAGATGGGGGTGATTTGTTTTTCACATTCCATCGGTACATTGTATGGTACCATCTATCATTTCAATAATCGAAAATCCTTAAGTGTTTAAATACGTTACACGTACATATAAGATATGATAGTACTGCAAAATGAAAGATACATGTCCATCACATTCATAACATGAAATGTTCATTCACCATATCATTATGTAGATTTATAATTGCATTCCATTCATTAACAAGACACAATCCACGTAGGATAACGAAAATCAACATTCCCATAAAACAGATTCTCAATACACATGCTCATAATACTATATTTCCATACTCATAGGTTTACATTACATCGTATTGACATACTCATAGGTTTACATTACATCATATTGACATACTCATAAATTCACATTCCTATTCTAGTCTCGTTATCATCACGAGTTCATACAAGAGTGTCGAACGACAAGTTACACAACTAGTACTTTCGTTTATCCTGACCTCATGTAATTTCACAACATAACATCCTCATAAGAAGAATACCACATACGTATATTCATACAAATCACATCTACTTGTTCGCACATACACATACGTGTTCCATTTTAATTTTTCATTACAAGTCTTTACAAAAAAGGTCGGATGACTAATTGAGCGATTAACCCGTCTGTTCTTACAAAATTCATATCACCTATAACATACGAATATATAGTTCTTTTCAAAATGTTTGAGTCGCGAAACGGATTTCTTTAAACACCATGTTGGTATGATGTTCCTATTACAGCATAAGGTAATTTCAAGCATTATAAGCAATTTAAAAACATAATAAAGCAATATCAACGTTACATTTCATTCTTGGACCAAAAGAGTATAATTCTTTCATTTCTCCTTACTTACGTAAATACCATCCTTAATAATTCAATAATTAACGTAGCTAATTACAATACTCAAACCCGGTCATCCATCTCGAATACCGTTAACCGAACTAACATTATTCTCTGTTTAAAGCATAACAATTGTAATTCTTTTATATAGTTGGTATATACAAAACATAGTACACATGAACGCATCAATTCTTGAAACTAACTCATAACTCTCAAATCTGGCTAATCCCTTTAGAACACCATTAGCCGAAGCCAGTCGTTCATTCATCCCAGTCATCCACTTAGGATGCCATTAGTTGAAGCTAATCATTTGTTCATCCCGGTTATCCCCTTAGGATGCTATTAGCCGAAGTTAATCGTTAATTCACCCCGGTCATGCACTTAGGATGTCATTAGCCAAATCTAATAATTGCCATTGGCCGAAACTAATTATTTATATCATTTATTCACCCCGGTCATCCACTTATGATGCTATTAGCTGAAGCTAATCATTTATATCATTTATTCATCTTGGTCATCCTCTGAGGATGCCATTAGCCAAAGCTAATCATTCGTTCATCCTAGTAATCCACTTAGGATGCCATTAGCCCAAGCTAATCATTTATTCATCCCAATCATCCACTTATGATACCATTAGCCGAAGCTAATCATTAACCAATCAAATGTTCCATAGGCGGTTTATGAAATCACTATAACATGATAATATATCCTTTGTAATGCTCATTCAAATGATTCATAACAATTTGACATTCACTATAACATAATAGTAGACTTTTCGTAATACTCGTACAGACATTCCGTAATAGTTTAACGTTCAGTATAACACAACAATAAATCCCTTGTAATTCTCAAACAAGCATTCTGTAACAATTTAGCATTCTGCATAACACAACATTAAATCCTTCACAATACTCATACAAATATTCGTGACAATTAACATTCAATATAATACAACAATAAATCCTTCGTAATACTTATACGAGTATTCGTGATAGTTAATGTTCAGTACAATACAACAATAGATCCTTTTTAATACTCATACAAATATTCATAATAATTTAGCATTTTGTATAACACAACAATAACTCCTCCACAATATTCATATATACATTTGTGACAATTTACATTCAGTATAATACAATGATAGATTCTTCGTAGTACTCATACAACTATTCATGATAGTTAATGTTTAATACAATACAACAATAGATCTTTCATAAGACTCATACGATCAATCGTGACAGTTTAACATTCCATATAGCACAACAATAGATCCTTCATAATAAATTCACTTTAGAAACTGATGTTATGCTAGAAGGGGGTAGAAATCACCTACATATTCCTCTTGTGGGGTGTCCTTGCCTGGTCGAAGGTCCAGTCCTGATCGCACCACCTAACACATCAATGGTCACAAATCAGCACATATGTATTCTGAAATCACATAACTCATTAACATACATATTTCAAGAATCCACATGTTCACATTCAAATGTTCCACATATTACACCATCACACAATGCAATCATTTTAGTCATTGGACCAATTCAGATATGTAAATCTGCTGCAAAAATTAGTTAGCGAAAAGTAGTTGGTTAGTGATGCAGATTCGCCAGGAATTGATTCGCTGGAACGGAGAATCATCAGCGAAACTGGTTCGCTATTGACACCACAATTCGGCAGCAAAAACGGATTCCCTACTAACACCACAATTCAATAGTGAAAATGATTCGTTGTGGACTCCACAATTTGGCAGCGAAAATTGATTCGCTGCAAACTCCACAATTCAGCAGAAACTGATTCGCTGTAGGCAACAAAATTCGGCAGTGAAAACTGATTTGCGACAAACAACAAAAATTCAGTAGTGAACACTGATTTGCTGCAGACAACACTCTTCAGCAACGAAAGTTAATTCACTACAAACACCATAATTCAACAGCGGAAACTGATTCGCTATAGCCAAACACAATTTGACAGCGAAAGCTAGTTCATTGCAGACAACACAATTTGACAACGAAAACTGATTCACTATAGGCAACACAATTTCGGCAGTGAACACATATTCAATGCAGCCAACACAATTTCAGCAACGAATACTAACTCGCTGCAGGTAACATAGTTTCAGCAACAAACATAGATTCGTTGCAGGCAACACACTTTCACATAACTTCATCCACCATATATGCAGAATTTATATCATTAACACAAGTATAATCACAATAATCATGTCCCAACCACATTCTCATTCATTTGAACCATATTCACGCAAGTTCATAATAACATCAAAGCATTAACATTAACATAGATTATGTTTCGACTTAGTTATCATCCTAAGGGTTCAACAAGATCATAATTCTGCACATTCTTTCATTTTATTTTCACACAACTCTTCACTCATGCATGCTGAATCCATACCTTATCATGAACATAAATTTTTACCTCAGCTCATGCATGTTTCTATGAGTTAAACAACGTCACAAATTTTAGGTTTTATCATTTCATTTCATCCTTTTCCATTATTTCCCTTGGTCGGCCCTTAGTCTAGGTTTTGTTCATCATGTTCATCCATTTGTTTTTGTCAACATTTCTGGAATAGGTCCCCCCTCTAGCCCCCATTCTCCTTAATCTTTCTCTCTAGTCCTCTCAAGTATTAGGTGTAAGAACCCTAGCCAGACCCTTACGGTTTCCTTCTCTTTTCTATCCTAAAATTTCAAGAGGCAAGTAATGAGGTGATGTTCTTTCTTTACCTCATGATTTTGGGTTGTCTTAGGCAGGTTTCTTATGTAGTTCTTCTTCTTCTTCCTCTTTACTTTTGGTTTTTTCATCTCTTCCTTCTCTACTTTCGGTTTTTCTTCTCTTCCTTCTCTATTATAGTAGCCGACCCTTCCAGCTCACTTACCTTTCATGGTTTTCTCTCCTTTTTTCTAACTCTCTCCTCACACAACAATCAAGGGCTTGCATATAGTTGGGTTCTACTTTAGGAAGTGAAAGGTTGTTACAGCCAAGGCTGCTAGGCGGCTGTTTTTAAGGAAGAGAAAGGGTCACCTTCTCTTCCCTCCTGCATTTATACCCTTCTTAATTGAGAGGGGATTTGGGTACTAGACAAGGATGTCCTTATTCCCCTTTTGGGTTATCTTGGGCTGGTTTCTATTCCAATTCTCCTCTAGGATAGGCCGGTCCAACACACATTTTTGTTGGGTTTTACAGTGTCACTGCCGATTCAGAAATCGGCAACAAAACTATGTCGTTGGCGATTCAGAAATCGGCAGTCAAATTATGTCGCTACCGATTCAGAAATCAACAACGAAAAACTATGTTGCTGTCGATTCAGAAATCGGCAACAAATTTGTACTGCTGCCGATTCAGAAATCAGCACAAAAAAATTGTGTTGCTGCATATTCAGAAATCAGTAGCCAAACTATGTCGTTGTCGATTCAAAAATTGGCAACGAAAAACTGTGTCGCTGTCGATTCAGAAATAGGCAACGATGGTGGAGTCATTTATGGCTTTACTTTTTTTGGGTGTTTACACCATAATTTACAATCACAACTTCAAATGTCGACATCATAAGGTTTTTACGAAATGCAAGTTGTCTATTTGTACTACATAATAAATTATTACAAGATACTTATTATGAAATTGCTAAACACCATGGTCATGAGATGTCCTTGGTACAAACCAATCTTAGTGTAAGTGTATAAACATTTCTTATAATATAATTGGACAAATGACATATAATTGTAATTAGATTAACATTTAAATAAGTAGGTTTCTATTAATAACTTTCTACCGAGTCTATCCTTAATATTTTATTTCGCATCTTTATACGACCTTATGCCGCATCATTTTATTTGAACTATGTTCAACATCAATCGATAACATGTATTATGGTTTAGGAATCCTTGTGCATCTAACATCCTTCCATGTATAACTATTCTCCCTTAACTATGATCAATTTGTATATGGTTCTTTAAACATTAATTCCAATTGTAAATGACATTAATATTCTTTACTTTAACATATCAATAAGTACTTTTAAATATGGATACCATTAGCCAAAGTTAATCTCATCATTCATTCCTGGTTATCCAACCTGGATACCATTAGCCAAAACTAATATTATCATTCATTCTCGGCTATCTAACATGGACACCATTAACTAAAGCTAATCTCATCATTCATTCCCGATAATCCAACATAGACATCATTAGCCAAAGCTAATCTCATCATTCATTCCTAGTCATCCAACATGGATACCATTAGCCAAAGTTAATCTCATCATTCTTTGCAATTCATGAATAATTTAAACAATTGAATTCGAGTAACAACATTATGTAAGAATACTTTAAAAATTTAATATAAATCAAATGAAGATGGGAATCACCTACTTGCTTCCCCCATAGTATGTCTTCGCCTAGTCGAAGATCCAATTCCAGTTGCACCTCCTGATACATAATGAGACATACCATAACTCAATATATTTTTATCTTTAGGTATCATCAAAGATTATTTCCACACACATACATGTACACACACATTCATACAAACATCTCTTGTATTCGTGTATTTGTATGGCAATAATGTTATAATAAGACATTCGTTCCTAACTTTATTAAAGATCATCA
>Ga0307508_10004909_pt1 | contig 12872 bp, 18 predicted proteins | sample 9_EM_MG_FD_203089 | JGI IMG/M metagenome (GOLD analysis project Ga0307508, IMG submission 203089) | Populus trichocarpa ectomycorrhiza microbial communities from riparian zone in the Pacific Northwest, United States - 9_EM | ecosystem: Host-associated > Plants > Roots > Unclassified | place... | reverse complement strand
GCCTCTGACTTCCAGAAAGTAGCGAGAAGCTCCGCATCTTCACAGGGCGCAGCCAGTCTTCTCAGTGCTTCTCATTCACCTCCCCTGATGCTCGTTGTAGCAATGGCGAGCCAAGCTCCTTGACGGTTGGAATTTCAAAGTCCCCTCGGAAACCAACGAACGATTCTGGATTGTTAAGTCATGAGTGGTGTGATCGGTGAGGGAATCATAATACCATAACAAATTACCTCCGTTTCAGGCCCGACGGCGTTGAGAGCGACATCGGGGCGTACAGGATGTTCCCGACGTGCGAACATCGGAATATCTGTTTCTCCTGGAGGTGGGAGAGGACGGCCAGGAGCCGGGAGCTTCCTGACAGCCTGAGGAGAATAAGACACAAAGGCCTATTCAGGTGTAAAGTACCGAGCCCCACGAGGAGGTGGACGGCGTTCTCTCCCACCATGCGCATCCACCGCGGCCTGAGGGTCGTACGACGTATGCCCTATGATATGCAACGCCTGAACACCCATGGCAAATACACGTGATTGTCTGTGTCTCGCGCAGCTCGTAAGTATTGTCCTTCTCGAATACGAGATGCGTAACGCGCAAAGGCGGGGATCAGGATTAGCGAGAGAAAGGTTTGCGCATGCTTTCCAAAAGGAAGTTCATTCTAGTCGTAACTGCACGTCAAGATCAAACAGAACCTGTCTAACGAGCCAAGAACGTGCCTATTTACGCCGACTTTATGAACGATGACATATCCCAGGTCCCAGGTACATATCTACAAAGTTTGCCTGAAAATTGGGTTACTACGGAGATCATTTTGAAGGAATGTACCGAATAACAAACGTCTGGGTTTAGATTGGGCGCTGCGTGGAGAACGGGCAAGTCGTACAGACAACCAGTTTAGGATGCGAGCGCGAGGTTGGGACATGTTCTTGTACGTGGACGACCAGACAACCAGCTGCCGCATTCTCGAGCGTTTCGAAGTATTTCATGGGCACCGATGCCAGCTGAAACACAAATGTGGTCCCAACCTGAGTCCAAGGTTGAGAATGTCGGTGTCTTTGTATGTCACGTGCACCCGCGTCTGCCTAAGCAGTACCATTCGAACGATAAAATCACAATTGGCCCAATATTGTCGCATGCGATAGCGTACAAAAGCTGCGAAAGCAAAAAAACTCCAGAGTGCGAGTCCATAATCTATGTACGTGAGGGTTCAATCTAGAATGCGCAACAAGGTAGTTCAAGACTTCAAGTCGTTGAGGGTGTGGTGCAGAAAGAACAAGTCTGTCGAGTGCCGGATGATGAGATGGTGAACCCTAGAATTTCATTCTACCTGAGAATGAGTGGGAAGGTGAGTGCCCAGGAGTGGTGACCCCTTTGGGCATGGTCGATGAGAGTGTCTGCGTGGAGAAGCGTTGCAGGAACTGCTCGTCGATAGGGTCCCGTCTCGGGTATGAAAGGTTTTGGAGAAAATCAAGAGGCACCAGCTGTTCTGTCAAGTGAAGGGGGTTCATCCTCGGACTCGGGGTGGCCGGCATGGATGATGATGACGAGGGGGGTGAAGGGCAGTTGGGCGGCGAGTGCTCAACGATTCTCTCTCGAAACCTTGCGTGGTCTCTGCCAGCGGTCAAATTAGGGTCCGAGTACGTAGTTTGGCGGATGCTACTTGAGGTATAATGGTGGTGTTCAGTCGATGACGGCAGAGAGAAGGCAAGTTTCCGTGCGCTGGGAGCTTCTGACAACTCCAATCGAGAAGCACTGGCCGACGTGGGGAACCGGGTGTAGATGGGTGCGGGAACCTGGGAGTGGTAGAAAGAAGGCTGAACAGAGTCCGAGGTCGAGATGACGCCTTCCATTGGCGCTTGTGACATGCGCTTTGCCACGACGGACTTTGGGAGATCGTCGTCTCTCCGGGATTTGCCATCTCTGCGGGCACTACGGAACCATCCGTCTGGGACGGGGACGTCACCGATCCCCTGTACATTATCGATCGTGTCAAGTCGATCGAGTCTTTGTTGGCTAAAGTATGCCGCTATCAAATGGGAGAATTGGCCGCCTGACTACGGAGATTGCCATGAAACACGTACTGAGGTGCCACTTTCTGAAGATGCCTCGTGGGCGGTCATCGGGCAAGGAGACGCGCACGCTATAGGTTTGCTTTATTAGGCGTTCCGATTCGCTCGTTGCGCGGGATCGTGGTGAGGGGTACATGCTGTATATGTGACAGGGTTAATGTAATGGAGGTGATCGGATTAGGTTAAGTGGATAATAATCAGGGCGCGACGCAACAGGGAAGCATGGCAGGGAAGCGGAAAAAACAAGGGCATAGTGACTGACCTAATCATTTGCGCCCAAGGAGTAGAGGCGCTGGTTGGATCATCACTCACGTCGCATTCCTTTTGGTGGTAGAAAAGAAAGTCCTAAAGAAGGATAAATGGGAGAGAGCAGGGACGGCCACTGGACACACATCGCGAACTCGACTGGGGCCCCAGCCCATGCCGTCCGTCCTGGAGGGGTCGAGATGAGAATGGCGGGGGGAGACGGGGCGGTGAGACAGACCATCGCTCCATACCGAGACCGGTTGCCTCTGAGTTGGCACTGCGCTCCTCCCAGACGTATACATTGCCGGGAACGATGGCGCGACGCTCCTCTGCATCGAGGCGGCGTGTTATGAGGGGTATGATGTTGCGTGCGACGGCATAGAAGACCTGGAGGGCATCTCTGGTTGAGCGGATGCGGACGTTCTGGAGGGAGGGGTGCTGCATGGGGGGATGGGAAGGAAGGGAGTGGTGACAGGGCGAGCTATATAATGCTAGGCACGGTATGTAAGGCGGGGTGGAGAGGAGGAAGCCAAAGTTGGAAGTTGTTTAAAGTTTGAATTGAGTTGGCACATGCAGCTCGTTGGGAAAAAAAGACAACGTTTAGATTTGTAGGCAAGGATCGGGCGCAACATTTTTCGACCGCTCACTTACTCAAACGGGGCTAATTGTAATCATTCTCGCGAGCAGTATTTCCGGCCGTGCGCCTTCTCGCTCTCCCATCTGGCCCTTTCAACCGCCGGCTCAGCGCACTGCCAGCTGGCTCATTTCAAAGTCTGAATGAACCCCCGAACATACCCTCCAGCCTGGAACTGTCCGGAGATCGGCGCCAGAAACCCAAAGGCCAAAAGGTAATGGAAGCTCCTAGAAGCACCCTATTCCCCCAAAACGTCGACGTCTCTTACGCTCGTCCCGTCTGACATCAAACCTTGAGTTTGATCAGATGCATGCGAGGTGTCCCTTTCTGTACATTTACGCAACATTTATGAACGTCTCCATTCAATTATCCGTGCCCAAACTTTGGCACCAACGTTAATTTTCCTAGGCGATGCCCTGTCTACGCCCATGTGCACTGTCATCGGGCCGTCTCGCTCGACACCGCGTACTCGGTACAGCATCTTAGTCCAGCTACTACTTGCTCCGGTCTCGGCATCTGTTGCCACTTGTGCAAACTCTCAACTTTCCCTCTTGATCACCCCGTCACGAGACGGCTGCAAGGGTTGGCAGCGATGGCCACCTACCCGTGGGCGGGTCACTCATGTGCGTGATCTTCCCTCCTTAGCACGTCTGATTGCACCATCCTCTGTCAGCGAGAACACGCGTCATGCGTGGAACCCAGAGTGACATGTGGCCCAAACGCCACTAGACGTTTTTCGCGTGCGTGAACTGTTGTTCCAGTCACTCGACCTCTGGCAAACACAACCGCGCCACCTGTATTCGACCACCTACTTCCAAGGAATTCTCCGAGAACGCAACCGCCGCCGAAAAAACGCTTCCGCAACCTACCAACTGACATCGACTCACCCCAAAGCGAGCCAGATCTAATCTTGCCTCCCTCTGGGAATTATTTTCGTACTTCGGACTATCCCGCCAGACTGAGCGGACATCGTACGTGGATACCTGCAACCGGGTGCTCTACCCCTGCGGCCTTCCGCTTCCTGTGATGAACTGTCCTCCAATTGAGCTCGTGTCGCCGTTCTTTCGGCTGGCATTGCCCGGCTGCCCCTGAGATCCTTGTTTCTTCAATTATGTGAACGTCATGGAATTCAAACCACCACCTTGCAAGGTGGTCATAATACATACCTCAAGGCTGTCCCCTCCTCGACGTTTCCGGGCCACGGGCTCGAACCGCGAAGGTTTCGTGGCGTCGAGCCAATTCAATGTCCGAGACTCCGTGGCATCCAAGCTCGTGGCGGACGGCTCCCCCACTGGCAGCGCACTTCCAAGGGGACGTGTTCTCCACCCCTCTGCCGCGGCGTCTGCCGTACCAACTGCCATGCCACCTCATAGCTCACATACCTCAAATCACTCACTTAAGCCACATTCGACCACCTACTACGAATGGCCACCTCCGGGCCCATCGGCTTCCCACCACATCATGATGTGACCTCGGCGTAATCATGCTGGAAATGGGTCAATGATCTCCTGTCGTCATCTTAACATGTCACACGCGCAAACGACGTCGCCCACAAGTCGCGTTACGCACCCAGCAGGTATCAACAACTGCCAGCGGGCCAGCTGAAATTCAGGGTTGGGAACGGGGATTACTCGTCCTGTAAAGCTTCCATATCACCGGGCAACAGCACGCTCAGCTTGCCAATGCATTCAGAGCCACGTACTTGGTTAGCCAGTGGAAGCTGTGAAATGGAACGGCTCCGCAGACGCATGACCACTTTTGGGGTCGTAATTCTGTCGGAGGGTCAGTCGAGGAAATCAGATCCTGAGATACATTGCCTTTGGGGTCATCACTGGCGCGGGCTATTTGACCCGGCGCCGCATAATTTCGATCTAGAAGCCGAACGTGAATCGGTCGTGCAAACTGTGACAGCGTCTTTCGGACTTGGAGAACGTTTCTGCCTCAAGAGCATCATGCTTCTTGGTGTCCCCATGCATGCCTTGCATTCCCATACATCACTGCGGACCTGGGGCCACCAGCCAATTCCCGATGGAGATCTCGTGCGCGCATCGTTAATGTCTGACACGGAATGAGCAGGTGCGTGCAGAGACATACAAACGTAGAACACTCTCGACGTGTTCTTCATAAGCCACAGTTCAATGTTTGAAGGTCAACTGCCTTGATGTGACAGAACGGGGGACGTAAAGAATCTCCATGCTTGCGCAACATATCCTGTCGTAAGGCAATGCAATGATGGGGCTGTATGTACAATATAAATGTAATGGATCCTGTGCCATGTCCGGTGAAGGTGAGTAACCCAGCTGGAACTGAACCGTGACGGTCGGAAGCATTGCGCCACATAGTCGGTAAATGCATTTTTGGGACCAGGTCGCGTTGTCTTACACGACCAAATGGTCTTTTTGTAAAGAATGGGGTCAGTATTGGTCACTGGGAAAACGGACGGAACTTGCCTCGCAATGGAAGTACAATGGGCACCAGGTCTGGAATTTCGGCATAATGCATCTGGTCACGGAACATGTACCGTACCCGTAGTGATTTAGGCGTCTTTGGCGCCGGATCACAAAATCCCTGTATACCCGACTACAAGCAAGCAATAAGTACCATGTAAATATCCCAGTGTACTTCCAACAATCACCTTGGGTACTTTGTTTGACACGTATAGCTGACTATTATGCACGAGCGCCTGAAGAGGTATCGTCACGTCTACATCAAGACCCGTTGTGTCATTGTCCATAGACGTTGGTCCATAAGTGGCCTCCGAGATGACCAGTCCTAACGGGGGCGAATAAGAACAGGGGGAAGTTGCGGTCTGACGTGGATGTTACCTCCTATCGCTCTTTCAGCATCCATATGTCTTCTCGCAGGCTCTCGTAAAAGGAGAATGGTATTCTCGGTCTCCCTTATTACCGCCGACCTCTCCTCTTTCAGCGCTCTTCGAGCAGCATCAAAGTACCTGAATCCCAGTTCAGTAAGACCCCGAAATTCAGAGAAGCGCCAACGTACGTGGCACGCTGTGCGCGGCGGCGAGGTTTGAGTATGAAATGATATCCTAGAGCCAATGCCGTAGAAGGTATTATGATAGAATACAAAGCTAAAGTTTCGTTTTTCTCTGGTGAGAGAACGATCGGCAACATCCACTTCTGCCGGAGATACGATAATCTGACGGCACATTGGGTGAACGCACACTGATAGAACGCTGAGTGGCTTACTCAAGTCTCACGAACACCCCCCAGTTACCTACTCCAGCAGTAGTAGAAAAGGCACTCTTCTTTCCACTCCATTTCGCCGAGATGGAATATGCCGCGCCTGGGAAACCAATTTCCACGCCTGCTTTCAGGCGAAGGGCAAGCTCGTGAAGGAAGACGGAATAATTCACTGTGAAGCATGATTCTAGGCCGTGAAGAACCAAGCCATACGACCACGATCCAACACCTGCGCCGAAGCCAGTAATTGACCCAGGTCCGTTGTCAAACATGGGTTCGGCAGGGTCTGGGCCTTGAGTGTATTCTTCTGGTAACGTTAGGTCAAACGGCTTTGACGAGTGCACGTGCAACTCGAGACGACCAGGAGGCGACCCTGGCGAGAACGTCCAAGTCGCCGACCCCTGGGTTGGGGAATGACGGAACAATCGACGTCCGACAGATATGGTGAAGAACGGGGGCAAAGTGCGCCACAAGGCGGGAATGAAACCTGTTCGCAGCATAACGGCATTGTCGTTGTCGTTGTATGTCGTCGCTGCAGCGATGATGTGAGGTTTCAGGAATGCCGCTGTCAACTACAAGGGAAGTCATTCACGGTCCATTTGGTGATGAGCGAAAGGGTGCCGCGAACGTGTGAAACTTACCTCGAGTCCGAGTCGCGGGGAAAACTGATGCTGTAGAGTTCCCGTTAGAGTACGTGTAATACTCCGTGAGCCCGACTGGGTATGACCACCGAGGGCAACAGTAGTTTGGGGTCCTAAACGCTTCTACAAGATGAGATATGGAGACATTGTTTATCAGAACAATCAGATTGGGTAGTGGCCGATGAAATCTAACCATCACGTTCTGACGGACTCCGAAAGTGGTAACCCCGATACCACCTATGCGGTTGAGAACGTTTCGGGCATTCGGTGTAGCATCATCAGCGCTCGCGAACAGGGAGGAGGCGTTGATTGAACAAGTCACTGAGCCTCTGGGCTGAAGAAGCCGTTCAACAGTCTCATGGCGGCGATCAAATTCCCATTCATCAAGGACCGCCTTGATCTGATTTTCCGTTCGTTGAGCATCCTGGTTTGGGCTATCAATATCGGGAGCCTACTTCTTCGTTATCTCTTGATCGCAGCTCCGCGGGCCATTTCCATTTTAGACCTTCTGGGCCTGGGTATTGAGAAACAGGGGATCTATAAGAAGACCCAGGACGGACAGCAGATTGCGGACAGGTCTTACCCAGGCGATCATAAACTTGTCTGTTGGAATGAGGTGTGAACGGCGCAGAGGGGAGAAAGGCGGTATGGTAACGCACCGAAGAAACGGATCTGACAGGACTATTTTACACGACAGTTAGGGGAGACACGGGTGCAACACGTCAAGATGGAACGGTTCCACGAGGGCCCAAGAGCGACGGTGAACCTCACCTTCATAAGCCTTCTGGATATCGAGAAATTTAGAGGCGGCAGTGTCCTTGGTGCGCCCGTCCTGTTGCTTGTCGGGGTGAAAAATGACGGACAAGGCTCTGTAGCGTTCCCTTATCTCGGTCTGGGAGGCAGTATTGGGCAAATTGAGCACGGCACTGAGTCGAATGTCAGCGAAGAAGGAAACAAGGGTCCGCTGGACTGACTAGAGGTAGTCTCTGGTGTCTATGGGATCTACGACAGAGGCCATGCAGGTCTCGACTACGACTCGGTCGCGTATTGCTCGACACCGTGGTCATGTGACCTTTTCATCATTTCCCACGCCCGTGCACCTTGCCACGTTCGCATTCGGCGTCAGCCATTCAAGTCTTGACCACCACCCACAATGACCTCTCGCATCAACATTGGCCGCCCAGTCGCGCCGAGCTATAACGCCGACCCACACGGCTTCTCCAATTCCCGCTCTTCTCCAGGTTACAGGGCTGCGAACCCAGACGACCCAGTAGAGAAGCTAAGGGTTTTGGGAAAACAGGTCGAGGATGCCATCGAGGTCTATTCACAGCCCCTCCGACCCCATCTCCCTGCAATCGGTCGCTTCTTGATCATCGTCACGTTCTACGAAGACGCGCTCAGGATCGTCACACAGTGGAGCGACCAGCTGTGGTATCTGCAAACGTGTGTTTCTCGTTTCTGTTCTCCATCATGCCCTCAGTCCCTTTCAACAGCCACAGACACTTTTACTGGGGTCTATCCCATTTTTTCCTGTTTCTGAACGTCATTGTACGTGTCTTCTCACTTTCTTTCTCCGCGAATTAACCGCGACACATCTAGGTCATGTTGGCTGCATCCTCAGCCATTATATCGAAGCGTTTCACAGAATACGCCGTCATCGGTCTCTTCCTCGTCGTCCTCTCCCAAGGTTTCGGTTATGGCCTCATTTTTGACTTGAACTTTTTCCTTCGAAACCTCAGTGTGATCGGTGGCCTTGTCATGGTGTTCAGTGAAACAATGATCTCGAAAAAGAAAAACTTCGCCGGTCTACCCTCAATTAGCGAGACAGATCGCAAGAAATAGTCTGTAACGCTTTTAAACTCCCTTTGGTCTTTCTGACGTTCTGTTCCTCTAGTTTCCTCCTCGCCGGACGCGTCTTGCTCATATTCTTGTTTATTGGGTTCATCCTTCAGGGAAAATGGAGCATAGGTCGTGTATTTGTCTCTCTTTTTGGTCTTGCCGCATGCATCATGGTCGCTGTCGGCTTCAAAGCCAAGTGGTCCGCTACCTTCTTGGTCATCTTGTTGAGTGTTTTCAACGTCTTCGCCAACAATTGGTGGAGTGTAAATAGCACGCATCCTCAGCGTGATTTCCTCAAGTAAGTTCCTGGTCGATTACTAGTTCGTGTCACTTAGGTGTATTCCTTTAGATATGACTTCTTCCAGACACTCTGTAGGCCCCTTGGATGATAGCAAGGTCCCCCTTACTTACTATTTTCCACAGCGATTGTCGGTGGTCTTATCCTTCTCGTGAACATTGGACCGGGTAAATTTTTCTCGAAATATCATTCCTTCCGACATTGACCTTTTCTTTCAGGTGGACTCTCCGTGGACGAGAAGAAGAAGACATATTGAGGAGCTGTACCTACTGAGTGGTTCCGCAGGTCGGTGGTAAATAGTAGTCTCTACATTGACCCTGAGTACATGAACCGGATATTCGTACGATCTTGTTTACTGGAGTCACTCCGAGGTTCAGTTTAGTCCTTTGTAGTGGGTCACTAGTCACGTGGTAGTTTTTTTTTTCGAGTCTGTCACAGGGCGACACCTTTTCGTTAAGATGAGTGATGTCAAGGTCTACACCGTTAACGGTGCTATTGTGGGATTGTCCTCCTCCATACCTGACTGGCTCACGAAAACTAGAACATCAAAAGCAAAGGGAAAGCGCGCTTTCCGAGAACATGTCGAAGGTCAGATAGAGCTCATCCAGGGGTTCGAGTTTCCAGAGGCGAGCAACAAAATCAGAACCACACGAGACGGACACCATGCAATCGCAACGGGAACCTACAAACCCCAAATGCGAGTCTGGGATCTGGACGAGCTCACCCTCAAATTCGAGCGGCACGGCGATGCTGAGAACGTCGATTTCATTGTGAGTCCTCCCGTTCCTTTTTTTCAGCTATAGGAAGTCGTAGTAAAGTCACGGCATGCTCAGTCAGAGATGACAGATACTGTCAGACGACTGGACGAAGACGATACACCTCCAAAATGACCGCACGATCGAGCTGCACACGCAGAGTGGCTTCCATTATCGAACGCGCATCCCGCGTTTTGGTCGTTCTATCGCATACCACTACCCATCCTGCGATGCTCTCATTTCTGCCTCCGGAAACGAGATATACCGCCTCAATCTCGAGCAAGGACGTTTCATGAATCCGTTCGTCCTCGACGCTCAGGAAGACGACCCAATCCTCGGGGTCAACTGCATAGACATCAATCCGGCACACCAGTTATTGGCGTTTGGGATCGACGGACGTGCGAGCGTGCAATTTTGGGACCCTCGTTCTCGTTCGATCGTTGGTGTTCTCAATCTACCCAAAGGTCGTATTACTCGCAGTACGGGACGGCCCAGAGTAACACTTCCGGGCGTCGATGATGAATCGCCATTGGACTCTTTGGCGGTGACGGCGATTGCAGCGAGGTCTGACGGACTCTCGTATGCGATCGGTACGTCTACGGGGCACACGCTCCTCTACGACATACGTTCACCGCGGCCGTTTGCATTCAAAGACCAAGGATATGGTTTGCCGCTGAAAAATGTCGCTTGGCTGGAAGGTGGAAACCGGATGGCGGGCGATGGGATGGTCCTCAGTGCGGATAAAAAAGTTGTCAAAATTTGGGACCGCAATGCAGTATGGGGGGTACTCTTCGTGCCACGTCATACGCTCATGCACCTTTCCAGCCCACGTCGAATTTCGTATCCATCACTCCGACCACAGACCTCAATGACATTCATCATATACCGGGGAGTGGTTTACTTCTCACTGCCAATGAAGGCATCAAAATGGCGTCGTATTATATCCCTCAACTTGGCCCTGCACCCCTTTGGGCAAGCTTTCTTGACAACATCACAGAGGAAATGGAAGACCAAAGTGTGCGAAACGTATACGAAGACTATAAATTCATCGAGAGGAACGAATTGCGGACGTATGTCCTCGTACCTCGTCACTTGCGTACGCACGTTGATCCTTTTTTTCGTACGCAGTCTCGGGTTGGATCACCTCATTGGCACCCCTGCACTCAAACCATACATGCACGGTTACTTTGTCTCCCTCAAGCTCTATGACACTGCACGCGTTATCGTCAATCCTTTCGCATATGCAGAGCACCGTGAGAAACTTGTCAAAGAACGCCTCGAAAAATTGGCGGATACCCGTATACGTATGCGCAAGGACGGCGCTGCGACGTCTGTTAAAATCAACAAGGCCCTCGCAGAAAGGATCGAACGAAATGCAGAACGGGAGCGGAGGAGAGAAGAAAAGAAAAGGGCAAGGAAGGCCAAAAAGGCTACAAAGGAAAGTGAAGTGGACGTTGCAGATGAGGTCATTTCTGTGGACGAAGATGTTGTGGTGGCCGGTGGAGAGCAGCCTACGCTTCTTAACGATCCTCGTTTCAAGGATCTCTTTGAAAACCCTGACTTCGTAGTGGACGAAACCAGCAGGGAGTATGCTCTGCTCAATCCTTCCTCAGTTGCGGTGAAGAATTCCAATTCATCCCGGGGGAAGACGGCTGTGGAGGATGAGGAAGAGGAGAGTGATAAATTGTCGTCCGACGGCTTGGGTGGTAGCGGTGATGAGAGCAGTGAGGATGGCAGCAACAGTGACAATAGCTCCGATGCCGGCGGTGGGTATAAAGGGGACACTTTCATTTCCGGGGACTGACATCATCCACTGTAGAGCTCAATAAACATGATCCCCGATCCAGACCAGGACAGCAAAATGCGCGTCTACAGCAAGTCTATTCACGGACACGCGAGGCCAATAAACAGTCGAGCAAAGTTCATTTTGTACCACTGGTCGCTCCAACGGCTGCGCCAGCTGGCAAGATGCATGACAAGGATGCCTCGTTTGGACAACGTCTTATTTCCCGACAGCCGTCAAAGCCGTCCGTCGAATCACCTTTGACCGTGCGGTTTAGCGCGGGTGGTGGGATGGAGATGAGTTTCATTCCCTCCGGTGCAGGTGGTGAGGACCCAGAGCCAGCGGGTGCGCGAAAGAAGAAAGAAGTCCGGAAGGGTGTTGAGGCATTTGGTGCGGGCATGGAGCGGGGTGTGGAAGAGCCGAATAGCGAGATGAGCGAAAGCGAGCGGAGCGGTCGAAAGCAACGTAGGAAGGGGATGCGGAGTGGTAGTAAAAACGTATTCAGACATTTGGGCTCGTAGCTGTGGTCAACTCTAAGCTCTTGTCCATTCCTTGTTCGTAGGCCGCTACATCTGATGGCAGATCACTGTAAGTCGTTGCAATGATCGTCGACCAGCCTCAACATCTGAAAGGATTGCCTGGTAGCAACCCAGTCTCATTACGCTGCGGCTGCTCGCGTCCCACTCATAAAGTCCCCTGCTGTGAGGATACCCCCGCCAGTGGGTCGTTCCCATTCCACCGCCCTATCTCTCTATCTCACGCCTCTCTTCCAGGTCGAACTTCCTCCAGATATCCATCCTCTTCCCGACAGCGTTACACCTTATGTGAGTGCTCGCAGTTCCGAACGAGCCCTCGCCAACATCTCTTGGCAGTTCGCCTACCCATTCGTGCTCGAGCCACACATCCTCACCCTCGAGTCCTCACGGCGAAGCACGCTCGCCACCTACGTTGCACGGCGCGAGGGACTCCTCCGCTCTCGCGAGGACGAAAAAGAGCAACGACGCCGGGAAGCGCTCAGACGGGTCGCCCCCGGCTTCGATGGCAACGCCGGAACCTCGCTGGAGCCCATGCGCAGTCACGGCGCCACAGCGTCGTCCGAGAAACACCCTCCATCGAGCGGTCAGGTTTCGGAGAACAGACTCGGAGGCAGCGTCGATGTCATGGATAATCTCGTGGACGAGCTCGAAAAGATGGTGTCGACGACGACGACTTCTACTGGTAGGACGACGTGATGGATCGCATCGCTGTGGATACTACGAACGCAGCCCACCCGCAGTTGCGACGGGATCCCTAATCTCACACGACCACCGGGCGCAGTCGAGAGGGGCTTGGGGCGCACTGAACGGTATAGTACAACACCGATATCATGTACTGGTTTGTCAGGCAATCCAGGATTCCCATCTGACCTCCTAC